>OLQA01000483.1_pt1 | contig 37706 bp, 34 predicted proteins | sample 1673151 | NCBI WGS metagenome assembly OLQA01 (sample SAMEA3136760, study PRJEB25190) | human gut metagenome | biome: human gut; feature: human-associated habitat; material: faeces | place: Austria | collected 2013
TAGATTGGGGCGCCCCGCGCTTTTTGCCTTTTGCAAAAACCGCCTGCGACGGTATAAATTACAGATCGTTACAAATAAGTTTTCATTTGCAACGAAGAGCCTTCCAAAAAACCGAGCAGATCGGCGCAGAGTGTTTGCAGCTGCGCATCCTGATCGGCAGCAGGGCAGCGGTGCTCGGCGCGGGTGATGTCAATGACGCCCATGAGGCAGCCCGTCATGATCATTTCCGCAAGCTTGGAATCGCTTTTATCGGAAAGGGTGGAAAAATTCATGCCAAGACGCGCGGAAACCGTTTTGCCGAGCGGCGGGTTTGAGGGCGTCTGCCCGCTTTGCACCATAAGGTTTGTGGCGCGCGCCGCAAAATTCTGATATTGCTCCAGCTGCGCCGCCAGCTCGGCGCGTAGGGGGCTTTCGCCCTGCCCCAGCTTTTCAAGCAGCGCCAAAATCGCGTCGCTGCCCATTTTTGCGGTTTGATACAGCGCGGTACACAGCGCCTCTTTCGGTGTTTCTTTTTTTGCAATCGGGCAGGTATCGCTGCCGCAGGATTTTGTTTCTTCCATAATAATTGCTCCTTTCGGAATTTTATGAAAGAAGTTTGCCCCGCGCAGCCCTTGTTTATCCGAAAAGCAAAGGCGCACGGGGCAATTTTCTATTTTGATTTGTTTGATTTGTTTCGGCGGGTTCGGAACGCATGCAAAAACGGGCGCTCCAAAAATCGTTTTGCGCGGAAAAACGGCGTTTTTTTGTCTTTGATGGGCGGTACCAAAAAGCTTTGCAGCCCGCATAGGCGCGCGCAGAGCACATCGGTGAAGATTTGGTCGCCCAGCAGCGCCGTTTGCTGCGGGGAAAAGCCCGTGCTTTGCAGAAACTGCAGCGCCGCGCGGCGGGAGGGTTTGCCCGCTTTGGCTTTTGCATAGAGCCCGAGGCTTTGATTGAACCGCTCTACCCGCGCATTTTCATTGTTGGAGAGAAAGCCGACGGTGATCCCCCCTGCGCGCAGGGCATCGAGCCATGCGCGCACAGCCTCGGTCGGTTCCGCATCGTCATAGGTGACAAGGGTGTTGTCGATATCGCAAAGCAGCGCCCGCACGCCGCGCGCGCGCAAAAACGCCGCGCTCACCTCCGCAAAGGAAGAAAATATCTCATCCGGCCACAAAAGCGGCTGTTTTTTCATGCGGCTCCTCCCTCCTTTTTGCGGGTTATTTTACAAGATGCTGATGAATGTGCGCATAGTGCTCATAGGTATCATAATCCACCTCGCGCAGGATATCCTCAAGCTCGCCGTCGCCCATCACGGTGCAGCGTCCGTTTTCATACAGCGCGTCCACCTTTTCCTTGATCTTTGCGACAAGCGGCGCTTTTTTATCCACCGCGTCTGCCCCGTCAAGGCGGAAATAGCTGTTGAGCCAGTGTGCGATGCCGGCAAGCCCGCTGTGCGCATCCACTGCGACGCAGGCGGGACGGTTCAGAATTTTTGCGGTGTCGAAAATATTATAGATCTCTTCATCCTTAAGCAGCCCGTCCGCGTGGATGCCGGCGCGGGTTACATTGAAGTTTCTGCCGACAAACGGGGTACGCGGCGGAATTTCATAACCGATCTCCTCTTCAAAATACCGCGCGATTTCCGTAATTACGGAGAAATCCATGCCGTCGTTTGTCCCGCGCAGCGAAGCATATTCAATTGCCATTGCCTCAAGGGGGCAGTTTCCTGTGCGCTCTCCGATGCCGAGCATGGAGCAGTTGACCGAGGCGCAGCCGTACAGCCATGCCGTTGCGGCGTTGGTTACGACCTTGTAAAAATCGTTATGCCCGTGCCATTCCAAAAGCTCAGAGGGCACGCCGGCATAATGATGCAGCCCGTAGATAATCCCGCCCACGCTGCGCGGCAGCGCCGCGCCCGGATAGGAAACGCCAAAGCCCATAGTATCGCATGCGCGGATCTTGACGGGGATGCCGCTCTTTTGCGAGAGCTCCTGCAAAGCAGAGGCAAGGGGAACCACAAAGCCGTAAAAATCGGCGCGCGTGATATCTTCAAAATGGCAGCGGGGTGAAATACCGTATTCCATAATGCGTGAAACTACGCCGAGGTATTTCTCCATAGCGCTTTTTCGCGTGAGCCCCATTTTGTTATAGATGTGATAATCGGAGCAGGAAAGAAGCACCCCCGTTTCGCGGATGCCGAGATCCTTCACCAGCTGAAAATCCTTTTCGTTTGCACGAATCCAGGTAGTGACCTCCGGAAAACGCAGCCCCGCCTGCATGCATGCTTCCACGGCGCGGCGATCCTTTTCGGTATATACGAAAAATTCGCTTTGGCGGATAACGCCCTTCGGCCCGCCGAGCTTTGAAAGCAGCTTATAAAGATGCAGAATCTGCTGTTCGGTGAACGGAGAGGTGGATTGCTGGCCGTCGCGGAAGGTGGTATCGGTGATCCAGATCTCAGCCGGCATTTGCATAGGCACGCTGCGATGGTTGAACGAAACCTTCGGAATGCTCTCATAATCATAGAGCTGGCGATACAGATTCGGCTCGGCACGCTCCTGCAGCTGATATTTATAGGCAGACTGCTCCAACAGATTTGTATGTTCCGAGAATTGAAGCGTCGGTGTCTCTTGCATTTTTTCATTCATGGTCGGGGCTCCTCTCTTTTTCGGAAAAAGCCGAAAACCTGTGCGGATTCACAGATTTTCCTGCGTGGCTTTTCTTCCGGCTTCTTTTCATTATAGCATCGTTTTTGCATCTTTACAATAGAAAACTTGCATTTTTTGAAAAGATTTCAAAAAGCCCCTCTGCCTGTGCTCTATTGTATCATAATCCGCGCCCGATTGCAACGCCTCTTCGGCTCCGTCGGTTCGCCGCTTTGGCGCACAGCAGCGCGGAAAACGGCGTTTTCCCGTATTTACAAATCACAGCGGGCATGCTATAATAAGATGATATGAGAAAAAAGAGGGGGCGAAAAAATGAGCGTGGCAACACCGGCTGAAAATGCCCGCGCACTTCTTGCGCGTGCCGAGGCGATTGCCGCCAAAATTGCTGACCCCGCCGCCATGCAGGACCGCCGCGCCTATGCCGCGCTGCAGCGCGAATATACCTCCCTTTTGCCCCTGAGCGAGACGGCGCAAGCCATTTTGCACGCTGAGGATTCCATTGCGCAGGCAAAAGCCCTTTTGCAGGATGCGGAGCTCGGCGCGCTTGCCCGCGAGGAGGAAGCCGCGGCGCGTGCCCGCCTTGAATCGCTCTGGCAAACGCTGCGCGCGCAGCTTTGCGCAGCCGCACAGGATGAGGACGACAGCCGCGCCGTTGTTATGGAGATCCGCGCCGGGGCGGGCGGAGAAGAGGCCGCGCTGTTCGCAGCCGATCTTTACCGCATGTATTGCATGTATGCTGCGCGCCGCGGCTTTTCCACGGAGCTTGTCGAAAAAAACGAAACGGAGCTCGGCGGGCTGCGCCAGGTCTGCTTTACGGTAAACGGCGTCGGCGTTTATGCGCGGCTGAAATACGAAAGCGGCGTGCATCGCGTGCAGCGCGTGCCCCGCACGGAATCGCAGGGCCGCATTCAAACCTCCACGGCGACGGTCGCCGTTTTACCGCAGGCGGAGGAAATTGAGGTTGCGCTCAGCCCCAAAGACCTCAAAATCGAAAGCTGCAAATCCAGCGGCGCGGGCGGGCAGCATATCAACAAAACGGAAAGCGCCGTGCGGATTACCCATTTGCCCAGCGGCATTGTGGTGGAATGCCAGGATGAGCGCAGCCAATTCAAAAACAAAGATAAAGCGCTGCGCATTTTGCGTGCAAAGCTGTATGAAAAGGAAAAAAACGAGCGGCAGCAGAGCATTGATTCCGCCCGCCGCGCGCAGCTCGGCACGGGCGACCGCTCCGAGCGCATCCGAACCTATAATTTCCCGCAGGGGCGCGTCAGTGATCACCGCATCAAGCTCACGCTGCACAACATCGACGCATTTCTCGGCGGCGATATGGACGGTCTGATTGAGCCGCTGATTGCTGCGGATATGGCAAAGCGCAGCGAGCAGGACCGGGCTTTTCCCGCCGAGGGGGCAAAGGAATAAAATCATGAACGAAATCAACGAAATCCATGCGCCGGCGGAGCAGACACTGCCAACCCGGCTGATCGACCCCGAAAACAAAGCAGAGCTTTCCGAGGCGGCGCAGCTTTTGCGTCGCGGCGGGCTTGTTGCTTTCCCGACCGAAACGGTGTACGGGCTCGGGGCAAACGCCTATGACCCGGATGCGGCGCGCCGCGTGTATGCCGCCAAGGGGCGTCCGAGCGACAACCCCCTCATCGTGCACATTGCAGCGCTTGAGACAGCCGAGCAAATTGCGCACACCACCCCGCTTTTTTATCGGCTTGCCGAGCGATATTGGCCGGGGCCTTTGACGATTATTCTGCCGAAAAAGGACTCTATTCCGACCTCAGTGACCGGCGGGCTGAATTCCGTCGGCATCCGTTTTCCCTCCGACCCTGTCGCCGCCGAGCTGATTTTGCAAAGCGGGGTACCCATAGCGGCGCCCTCTGCCAATCTTTCGGGCAAGCCCAGCCCCACGACCGCGGCGCATGTCATCCGCGATCTGTACGGCCGCGCGGACGCAATCGTATGCGGGCGGGACTGCGACTACGGTGTGGAATCCACCGTGGTGCGGGCGCAGGGAGACAAGCTGACCGTTTTGCGCCCGGGCGCCGTGACGCCGGAGCAGCTGCGCGCGCTGCTCGGAGAAGAAAATGTTTTGATCGACCCTACCGTTTTGCAAAAAGCCGCCGAGGGAATGCGCCCGCAGGCGCCCGGCATGAAATATCGCCATTATGCGCCCTGTGCCCCCGTAATTTTGCTGCGCGGCGAGCCGCGGGAGATTCGGGCGGCGCTGCTGCGCTGCAAAGCCGACGGAAAAACGGGCATCCTTTGCTATGAAGAGGACGCCGCTTTATTGAAAGGGCGCCTTACCATGAGCCTTGGCCCGAGAGAGGACGAACGCATGCAGGCGCACCGCCTGTTTGCCTGCCTGCGCGCCTTTGACGAAACGGACGCTGCCTGCATTTATGCTCCGCTGCCCGCAAAGGACGGCATCGGGCTTGCCGTATATAACCGCCTGGAAAAAGCTGCCGGCTTTACCGTGCGGGATGCAAAAGAAATTTTGAGCACAGAAACAAAATAAGGAGAGAACCATGGAAAAAATCAAACCCCGCACCCTGTCCGGCTTTATGGAGCTTTTGCCCAAGCAGCAAATGCAAATGGAGCGCATGATGGAAACGTTGCGCAGCACCTATGCACTGTACGGCTTTACCCCGCTTGACACCCCGGTGATCGAAGCCTCCGAGGTGCTGCTTGCCAAGGGCGGCGGCGAAACGGAAAAGCAGATCTATCGCTTTGAAAAGGGAGATGCGGATCTTTCGCTGCGCTTTGATCTGACGGTGCCGCTTGCCAAATATGTGGCGCTGCACGCGGGCGAGCTTTCGTTTCCGTTCCGCCGCTATCAGATCGGCAAGGTCTATCGCGGAGAGCGCACGCAGCGCGGCCGTTTCCGCGAATTTTATCAGGCGGATATCGATATCATCGGCGACGGCTCGCTTGATATCATCAACGAAGCCGAAATTCCGTCTATCATTTATCACACCTTCCGAAAGATGGGGCTGCAGCACTTTTGCATCCGCGTGAACAACCGCAAAATTCTCAATGGCTTTTTCCGTATTTTAGGCATTTCCGAGCATGCGGAGGAAATTTTGCGCACCATTGATAAGCTGGAAAAAATCGGCGTTGAAAAGGTGCGCGCGCTGCTGTGCGATGCGGGGCTTTGCGCAGAGGACGCCGATGCGGTGATCGCTTTTGTCGGCACGGAAAAAACAGACGAAGCCCTGCTTGCATTTTTGCAAAGCCATACCGGCAAGGACGCCCTTTATGACCGTGGCGTTGAAGAGCTTTGCACCGTAGTGCGGTATTTGGATGCCTTCGGTGTCCCGCGCGACCATTTCAAGGTCGACCTCACCATTGCAAGGGGTCTTGATTATTACACGGGCACGGTGTATGAAACCATGCTCACGGAGTATCCGCAGATCGGCTCGGTTTGCTCGGGCGGCCGCTATGACAGCCTGTGCGAATATTATACCGACCGTGCGCTGCCGGGCGTCGGCATTTCCATCGGGCTCACCCGCCTTTTCTATGTGCTCGGCGAGCAGGGGCTGCTCAACGACGCAATGCTCACAGCGCCCGCCGATGTGCTGATCCTCCCCATGACCGACGACCCCGCCCCCGCCATTTCCGCAGCCACCGCGCTGCGCGCGGAGGGCATCCGCTGCCAGATTCACACGGAAAAGAAAAAGCTCAAGGCAAAGCTTTCCTATGCCGATCGGCTCGGCATTCCGTTTGCAATGTTCCTCGGGGAAGACGAAATCGCCGCAGGGCAGGCGACGCTGAAAGATCTGCAAAGCGGCGAGCAGGTCACGGCATCCCCAGCTGCGCTTTGCGCAAAAATCAAAGAAAGCCTTGCGGCGCGGCTGCGCGTGCCGCCGATTGAGGAACGATGAATCAACAAAGAGGAACCGCCCCGCATATGTACGTGATCGGTCTGACCGGCGGCAGCGGGAGCGGAAAAACCACACTGTGCGGCATTCTCGGAGAATACGGCATCAAAACACTGGATACGGATTTGCTCTCCCGCGCGGTCACCGCGCCCGGAAGTCCCTGCCTCTCCGAGCTGATCGAGCACTTCGGCAAAGAAATTCTCTATCCGGACGGCTCTCTCAACCGCCGCCGCCTCGGGGAAACGGTATTCGGAGAAAAAGACCCCGAAAAGCGCCGGCAAAAGCAGGTGTTGCTGAATCGGATCACCCATAAATATATTCTTGCCGCCTGCGATGCATGGCTCGCCCGGGCGCGGCAAAGCGGAGAGCGGCTGGTGGTGCTGGATGCGCCGCTGCTGTTTGAAAGCGGGCTTGATCGTTCCTGCGACGCTGTGCTCGGACTTACGGCACAGCGCTCCGTGCGCCTTGCACGCATCACCGCGCGTGATGGGCTTTCGTCCGCCATGGCTGCCGCCAGAATCGACGCGCAGATTGACGATGAAACGCTTTTTCGCCGCTGCGACATCGTTTTGCAAAACAACGGCACCCGCGATGCCCTTGCTGCGGCGGCAAAAGAGGCGCTTGCCGCCCTTTTGGGAGCAGAGCCGGGAGGAGACAAATGAAGCTGCTTTGGAAAATACTCGGTTTTTTCTTATCCGTTGCCCTGCTCAGCGGCACGATTGTGACCGTGTTTTTCTTTTTGGGTCGCGCAGGCGAAGAAGCCACGCGCGCCGCGCAGAGGGCCTCCCACCCCCTTGCCTACCCCGAGCTTGTTGACAAAGCTGCGGCAGACTATGATGTGCCGCGCGCGGTGATCTATGCGGTCATGCGCACGGAAAGCGGCTTTTCGGCGGATGCCGTCTCCCGCGCGGGGGCGCGCGGGCTGATGCAGCTCATGCCCGCGACCTATGAATGGCTCTGCGCCCTCCGCGGGCAGGACTATGCGCCGGATGCGCTGTTCGACCCCGCCGTCAATATCGATGCGGGTGTATATCTGCTTGCCTATCTGTATCGCCAGCTTTCCGATTGGGAAGCCGTTTATGCCGCATACAATGCGGGCATCGGGCGCGTGAAGGGCTGGCTTTCCGATCCCGCCTATGCGAAGGACGGGCATTTAAGCGAGATTCCGATCGCCGAAACGGCGGAATATGTCAAGCGCTGCCGCACGGCGCGCTATCATTACATTCATTTATGGGGCATCTGACCCCGGGAAAGGACGAAAAAACCATGAGCAAAACAACCGCAAAAGAAAAAAAGAGCACCCTGCGCGAGAGCCTTTGCTATACCCCCCGCACTGCAGCAGATGTGCAGACGGCGCCGCAGGCAAAAAAAGCCGACGCCTTCTGCCGCGATTATATGCGCTTTTTGGACAAGGGCAAAACAGAGCATGAATGTGTTTTGCAGGCAAAGGAGCTTGCAGCGGCTGCAGGCTTTGTGCCCTATACCTTCGGCTGCAAGGTAAAGCCGGGGGATAAATTTTATTATGATAACCGCGGCAAGAGCCTGCATTTGTTTGTCATCGGATCCGAGCCGCTGGAATGCGGCATTCGCCTGGCAGCGGCGCATATCGATTCGCCGCGGCTGGATCTCAAGCCCTCTCCCCTTTATGAAGAGAGCGGCATGGCATTTTTCAAAACCCATTATTACGGCGGCATCCGCAAATATCAATGGCCCACGCTGCCTCTGGCGCTGCACGGCACCGTTGTGCTGAAGAACGGGAAAAGCGTGGATATCTGCATCGGCGAGGAAGCGGGCGACCCTGTTTTCTGCATTACAGATCTTCTGCCGCATCTGGCACAGGAGCAAAGCGCAAAGCGCCTGAGCGAAGCCGTCAGCGGCGAGAGCCTGAACGCCGTGCTCGGAACGGTTCCCATGCAGGGGGAAGAGGGAGAGGACCTTATCAAGCTTCATGTGCTGCAGCTTCTGAATGAAAAATACGGCATCACAGAGGAAGATCTGATCACCTCCGAGCTTTGCTTTGTGCCCGCAGCCCCTGCGCGGGAGGTCGGGTTTGACCGCTCCCTCATCGGCTCCTACGGGCATGACGACCGCGTTTGTGCATATCCCATGCTGCGCGCGCTGCTGGAGAGCAATGCCCCGCAGCATACCGTATATGCGATTTTGGCGGACAAGGAGGAGACCGGCTCCAACGGGGTCAGCGGAATGCAATGCGACATTCTGACCGACCTGATCGACGATCTCAGCGCAGCGCTCGGAGCAAATCCCCGCGCCGTGCGCGCTGCCTCCGCATGCCTGAGCGCCGATGTCAACGCCGCTTTCGACCCCAACTTCGCAAGCGTATACGATAAGAGAAATTCATCTTATATCAATCGCGGCGTCGTCGTCACAAAATATACCGGCGCGCGCGGCAAATCCGGCACCTCCGATGCAAGCGCAGCCTTCTTCGGCTTTGTGCGCCGCGCATTTGAAAGCGAACAGGTTCTGTGGCAGACAGGGGAGCTCGGCAAGGTGGACGCGGGCGGCGGCGGAACGGTCGCCATGTACATTGCAAAACACAATATCGACACCATTGATATCGGGGTCGCCGTGCTTTCCATGCATGCCCCGTTTGAGCTTGTCACAAAGTTTGATGTTTACGAAACCTACCGCGGCGTCAAGGCGTTCCTGCAGTATACGGAGTGAGCTGCCCCGCGTGAAAATTCCGTGAAAATTTGCAAAAGCCGCTTGACAAAACTCGGGGCGCATGCTACAATAGCGCCGTAAAAAGAAAGAGAAACGAGGAGGTTTTTTGCTATGAAAAAAGGACTCGGAAAATTCGGTTTGTTTGCCGCAGGCTTTCTCTTCGGCACCGCCGGAATCAAGCTTTTAAGCAGTAAGGATGCAAAGCGCGTCTATACGCATACCACCGCCGCTGTGCTGCGTGCCAAGGACAGCGTGATGACCACGGTCACCGCCGTGCGCGAAAACGCCGGAGACATTCTTGCAGACGCAAAGCAGATCAATGAGGCACGCGCCGCAAAGGAAGCCGAAGCGGTCGTGGAGGATGCAGCCGTCGCGGATGCAGCCGAAGAATAAAGAAATTTCCGCCGCCGCTGCAAAGCTGCGGCGGATTTTTTGAGGAACCGAAATGAAATGTATTATTTGTCATGAGGTTTCGGGGCGTATGCGCGTGCATTTGTGCATCCCTCGTTTAAGCCTGAGCGACGCGGATTTGACAGAGGCATATTTTGCCTTGCTGCCGGGCGTCAAAACCGCAAAGGTTTACGACCGCACCTGTGATATGGTGCTGCTTTATTCCTGCCCGCGCGCAGAGCTTATACAGGCGCTGGCGGCATTTTCCCTGTCGCGTGCCGCCGCGCTGATTCCCGCGCCCGAGCATACCGCCCGCGCGCTCAATCGGGAATTTGAAGACGGCCTTGTGTTTTCCGTGCTGCATCGCGCCGCGGTCAAGCTGTTTTTCCCTGCGTGGGCGCGCGCCGCGCTGACCGTGCTGCGCTCGCTGCGGTATCTTTGGGCGGGCTTGCGCGCGCTTTGCCGCGGCAGGCTTTCCGTTTCCGTGCTTGATGCAACGGCGATCGCCGTCTCCCTGCTGCGCCGCGATTTCAATACGGCGGGCTCGGTTATGTTTTTGCTGCACATCGGCGAAATGCTGGAAGACTGGACGCACAAAAAATCCGTCAGCGATCTGGCGGGCGCCATGGCGCTGCCGATCGACAAGGTGTGGAAGAAAACGGGGGATGCGGAGGTGCTTGTCGCCCTGAACCTTGTTTGCCCCGGCGATCGAATCGTCGTGCGCACGGGCAATCTGATCCCGCTGGATGGCAAAGTGGAAAGCGGAGAGGCAAGCGTCAACCAATCCTCTATGACCGGGGAAAGCCTCCCGGTGCGCAAGGGCGCGGGCAGCTATGTCTATGCCGGAACGGTTGTGGAAGAGGGCGAATGCGTTATCTGCGTTGAAAAAGCGCAGGGGCAGGGCCGCTATGACCGCATCGTCCATATGATAGAAGAGAGCGAAAAGCTGAAATCCGCAACGGAGGCGCGCGCCTTTGCGCTGGCGGATCGCCTTGTGCCCTATACCCTCGGCGGCGCGGGGCTGACCTATCTGCTCACCCGCAATATCACCAAGGCGCTTTCCGTTCTTATGGTCGATTTTTCCTGCGCATTGAAGCTTTCCATGCCCATTGCCGTGCTCAGCGCAATGCGGCAGGGCACAAAATTCGGCATTTCCGTCAAGGGCGGCAAATTTTTGGAGGCGGCTGCAAAGGCTGACACCGTTGTCTTTGACAAAACGGGAACGCTGACCTATGCGGCGCCCCGCGTGCTCGGCGTTGTGCCCTTCGGCGGCAACGATGCAAACGAAATGCTGCGCCTTGCCGCTTGCCTTGAGGAGCATTATCCGCATTCGCTGGCAAATGCCGTTGTGCGGGAGGCAAAGCTGCGCGGGCTGAACCATGAGGAATATCACTCCGGCGTTTCCTATGTCGTAGCGCACGGCATTGCGAGCACCGTGCAGGGCAAAAAAGTTGTTATCGGCAGTTACCATTTCGTGTTTGAGGACGAAGGCTGCCGGCTGCCCGCGGGCGAAGAAGATATTTTTGAGGCGCTGCCCGATGATTGCTCGCATCTTTATCTTGCCGTATCCGGTGTGCTGAGCGCGGTGATCTGCATTTATGACCCGCTGCGCGCAGAGGCGCCTGCCGCCATCGCCGCGCTGCATGCGCTCGGCATCCGCAATATCGTCATGATGACGGGTGACAACGAAAAAACCGCTGCAAGCGTTGCACGCGCCGTCGGGGCGGACCGCTATTTTGCAGAGGTTTTGCCTTCCGATAAGGCCGCCTTTATTCGCCGGGAGCGCGTCAAGGGGCATGTCGTTATGATGATCGGGGACGGGGTCAACGATACGCCCGCGCTTTCCGAGGCGGATATCGGCATTGCCATCCGCTCCGGCGCGGCAATCGCCAAGGAGGTGGCGGATATTACCGTTTCCTCTGAGGATCTTTTCTGCCTTGTCACCCTGCGCGCTCTCGCAACGGCGCTCATGCACCGTATTCAGCGCAACTACCGCGCGATCGTCGGCATCAATCTTTCTTTGATTCTGTGCGGCGTTTGCGGTATTTTGGCGCCGACCGCCTCGGCACTGCTGCATAATCTCTCCACGCTTTTGATCAGCCTTGGCAGCATGCGCGATCTTTTGCCGCAGCCGTCCGCTCTCGGCGCGCCGCCCGAAGCAAAACCGAAACGGGAAGAAAAGACAGCCGCCGCGGCATCCCCGGCCGCACAGGCGGACTGAACCGCGTTTTCCAAAATGCAATGCTGTTGTACGCAAAAAGAGCCCTTCTGCGGCGGATCAAAAGTCTGCCGCAGAAGGGCTCTTTTCAGTTTTGTTTCTTCAAGAGCAGTGAGATATCGGTTTTGAGGTCTCTGCAGCCGAAATTTGCGCGGCGCCGAGCCTTCGCTTATTCATAAGCAAGCAAAGAGAGGGTGCCGGCGGTGAGCAGGGAATCCATATTCTCAAGGATGAGAACGCGGTCAACGGGGTTTTCGGCAAGATAGTCCGCAAGAGACATCTTATAGTAGCGCAGATCCACCAAAACAAGATCATAGTGCCGCGCCAAAAACGGTGCGAGTGCATGCGCGTAGCTGTCCTTGATGAGCAAAAGCCGCTCCCGCGGGGCCTCCGGATTTTCCTGCGTTACGGTGGTCATGGCATAGTTGCCGCCGAGAAAGGAGGCATATTTGTCCTTCTTCTGCAAAAACGAGCGGTCATAAAAGCCTTCATAAGCGATATCGGTAAATGCAATTTCCGTGCGGAATTTCGTGTCGTTTGCATAGCGATAGTATTCCATCTGATCGGGTGCGACAAAGTGCAGTCCGGCTTTTGACCAGGTCGTGCCGAAAAAGGCATCGGAGGCGAGCTCCTCTTCAAAGTCCGAAAGGGGATACGGCTCTTCTCCTTGCGCCCGCAGCAGCGCCGCATAGGCTTCATATGCGCCGCGGGTGGTCCAATGGTGGTCGGTGCGGTAATGCGTCTGCACGTCGCTCTGCGCTGCGCTTTGCAGCGCTGCGCGTAAATCCACCGAATCGATCTGTGCGCCCGCAAGCGATGCAGAAAGCGTCTGCCAGGCTTTTTCTGCGGCGGAGGTGTCATATCCGGCGGGCAAAACGCTTTGCATCACGTCAATGCTGCGCGGCGCTACGGCAAGCATCAGCGAAAGGTCGGGGTTATTTTTTGCGTAGGCAAGCACACCGCTTATATTTTTTTCAACATTTTCGTATTGCTCGGAGGGGTGCGGAATCAGGTATCCGTCGGCGCACAGCAGCACGCCGTTGCTCTCACGGCGCAAAAGCGCAAGCTCCGCATAGCCATGCAGCCCGATCAGGCTGTCGCGCGCGGGAAATTGATCCTGGCAAAACGAAGCAAATGAAACCGAAAAGCTCCCGTCGGCAAATTCGAAGAGGCCGGCGGGGGCGCGCAGAGTTTCCAGTGTGCGGTTTTCCGTTTCGGAAAAATCCTTTTGCGGCAGGGCAAACAGCAAAATACCAAGGGCAAACAGCGGCACCGCAAACAAAAGCACCGTCACAAGGCTGCTGTTTTTTGCGCCCGCACCGACCGCGCGCTCTGCCTGCTCACACAGCGTGTTGTAAACACCGGCGCGAATGGATTTTTTCGTCTTTGACATAGCTTTTCCCCTTCCTTCAAAATCTGAAATACAGAAACGGATTATAGGAAGAATTCACAAGATAGGCAACGCACAGTATAAGCAGCGCCGCCCCGCCGGCCGCTGCGGCGGCTCTTGCCGCCCCGCTTTTTTCCCAAAGCCGCCAGAACAGGCGCTTTGGATACGGGGTGGAGGCGATCACAAGAATGCAAAGGAACACAAGATTGGACAAAAGCAGCCACAAATCGCTTCCCTGCCAAAGCGCCGTTCCGCTTGCGCCGAACATTTTGCAAAGATACGCAATGCCCGCTGCGCCGTCCTCAAAGGTAAACAAAAGCCACCCGAAATAGACGAACAACAGCGTGTATGCATGACGGAAAAACCGCGGAATTTTTTCAAGCGCCCTGTAAAGAAACAGTTTCTCGATTGCCAGCAGCACAAAGTAATAAAGTCCCCACAAAATATAGTTCCAGGAGGCGCCGTGCCAGAAGCCCGTGCACAGCCAAACGATCAGAAGGTTGCGCCAGGTTTTCAGCGTTCCGCGGCGATTGCCGCCAAGGGGAATATAAACATATTCCAAAAACCAGGTGGAAAGTGAAATGTGCCAGCGGCGCCAAAAGTCCGTGATGCTTGTGGCAATGTACGGATAATCGAAATTTTCCAGAAAACGAAATCCGAACATCTTGCCAAGACCGACCGCCATATCACTGTAACCCGAAAAATCAAAATAGATCTGAAACAGGTAAAATAAGAGCCCGAACCACGCGCCGAACGCGGAAACGCCTTCCCCCGCCTTAAGGCTGTCAAAAATCTGCCCGGCGGCATTGGCAAGCAAAACCTTCTTTGCAAGGCCGCACAAAAAGGTGCGCACGCCGCTTGCAAACAGCGCAACGCTCTCGGTGCGGTTTGTAAGCTGATCGTCCACATCGCGATACCGCACGATCGGCCCCGCAATGAGCTGCGGAAAGAGTGTGACATAGGTGCCGAAGGCAAGAAGGTTTTTTTGCGCATCGGTTTCGCGCCGATAGACATCGATAACATAGGAAAGAGATTGAAAGGTGTAAAATGAAATGCCGATGGGCAGCGTCAGCCCGAGCGGCTGCAGCGAGGAAAAGCAGGGAATGCGGGCAAGATTGCTCACAAAAAAGTCATAATACTTGAAAAAGCCGAGCATGCCGAGGTTGATCAGAATCGAAACCACCAAAGCCGCCTTTGCCGCGCGCGGTTTTTCGTCGCGCCATTTTCCGACAAACCATCCGCCGAGGTAATCGATCAGGATCGTGAAAATCATCAAAAAGACATAAACCGGCTCGCCCCACCCGTAAAAAAAGAGGCTGAACAACAGCAAAACAAGATTGCGCACCTTGTGCGGCACGCAAAAATAGACCAGCAGCGTGACCGGCAAAAACACAAATAAGAATTCAAGCGACGAAAAAACCATTTCATATTTCCTTCCGTTGCAGATTGTTTTTATTATACACAACTTTTCACACGAATGCAAGGGGGAAGAACATCCCCGGCAAAGCGACCGTTTTTCTTTTTCTGTGTTTTTCCTCTTGCATTGCCGCCGTTTTTTCGGTATACTAAATGTAACACATTCGGAGGGCGGCATTGTGGGCGCATTATTTTGTCTTTTCTATCTGGCGACGCTTGGCATCGTCTCGTTCTTTTTGGGGCGGCTGCTTGCGTTTTTCCGTTTTGACCCGCAGCGCTTTCCCTTTTTGACCTATCCTTTTGAAAAAAAGCTGTATCAGAAGCTGCGCGTGCGCCGCTGGCAAGCCAAAGTGCCGGATATGAGCCGCATCGCGGGCAAGCTGATGCCCCGCAAAAATCTGGACGGCGACTTTCATACCCGTCTTGACGATATGGTAAACGAGACCTGCATTGCAGAACTGATCCATGTGATTTTATGCCTGGCAGGCTTAGGCTGCGTCTTTTTGTGGCGCGGCGCGCCCGGATGGTGTGTTTCTTTTCTGTATTTCTTCGGCAATCTTCCTTTCATTCTGATTCAGCGGTACAATCGCCCGATGCTTTGCGCCCTGGCGCGTTCCGAAAAGCACGGCAGCCGCAAAAAGGAGCAAATATGAAGCTGTTGATTTTATCCGCCAACACGGGTCAGGGGCACAATTCCTGTGCCGCCGCCGTGCGCGAAGAGGCGCTGCGCGCGGGCAGCACCTGTGAGATCAAGGACGCGCTCGCATTTCTCTCCGTCACCATTTCAAGGCTTGTCTGCGGGAGCCATGTCGGGATGTACCGCCATTTTCCGCGCGCCTACGGAAAAAGCTATTTTTATGCAGAGCGCCATCCCGATCTGTTCGACCGTGACAGCGCCGTTTCCAAAACCATTGCCCTGGGCGCCGAAAAGCTGCGCCGTGCCATCCTGCTCGGCGGATATGATGCCGTTTTGTGCACGCATGTCATGGCGGCGACCATGCTTACGCGCCTGATTGAGGCTGACCCGTTTTTCTCGCTTCCCACCGCTTTTTTGGCAACGGATTATACCTGCAGCCCGGGGGTGGACGAGACGGATCTTTCCGTTTATTTTACCCCCGCGCCTGCACTTGACGGCGCATTTGCGCGCGGACTTTTACAAAACAAGCCCCGCATTCCCGCGGGCATTCCCGTCAAGGAGGCATTTTCCGCCCCGGCAGACATAGCACAGGCGAAGCGGCATTTCGGCATTGCCGCGGAGCATCGCCATGTGGTGCTTATGTGCGGGAGCATGGGCTGCGGGCCGATGCGGCGTTTGGCGCATTCGCTTGCCCGCGTGCTTTTGCCCGAGGAAGAGCTGACCGTGGTCTGCGGCACCAATCAGCGCCTTCTGCGCGATTTGCGCAAAAGCTTTCGCAAGGCGGCGAATATCCATGTGCGCGGCTTTGAAAAAAATGTGCCTTGGCTTTTGGACAGCGCCGACCTGTATCTGACAAAGCCCGGAGGCATCAGCACCACAGAGGCGGCGCAGCGCGGCGTGCCCATGGTGCTGATCGATGCCGTTGCGGGTTGTGAGAGCTATAATATGGAATATTTCGTCGGGCAGGATGCCGCGGCGAACGGCAAAGGAGTTTATGAAACGGTCGCCGTTGCCAAGGCGCTCTTGCGCGATCCCGCGCGTCTTGCCGTCATGGCGAAAAACGCAAAAGGAGCCGTCCCGGCGCATGCCGCAAAAACGATTTTTGACACTCTGCAGCGTCTGGTTGATGCGGGAAATGCCGCCGAGGGACAGGATGATTTTCTGCAAACGCCCGCCGACGCATAAAAAACTATTGACAGCGCCCGTTGTTTGTGATACAATAAGCGCTGTGAACGGAGGCATAGCTCAGTTGGTTAGAGCGCACGGTTCACATCCGTGAGGTCGAGAGTTCGAGCCTCCCTGTCTCCACCAAAGAAAACCCACTCGCGCATGCGGGTGGGTTTTGCTTTTTCTTCCGGAAGGGAGGCTCGAACAGGACGGTTCCCCGTAAGGGGAAGCTCGGCCTTTCGGGGAAAGAGCGCGCAGACCGCGTGCGTGCCGGAGGCGGCAGCAGACGGGCGCGCCCCGCGTCTTGATTGCACCAAATCGTTCAAAATATGTCAATGTTTTATCAAAAGTTTATGGCGGTTAGGAAAAACCATGTTGCTTTGCATTGCGAAGGCGTTCTTGCTGCGTTTTTGAGCAGATCACAGGCAAAAATTGTTAAGAAATTACAAAAGCATTGCTTTTTTTATTTTGATGCGGTATAATAAACTGAATTTGAGTGCTCAGACGAAGGAGAAGTTCATTTATGAGACTTTATATCGATCCCGGCACGGGAAGCATGCTGTTTGCCATTCTGATCGGTGTGCTCGGCGCGGGCGTGTATGTGTTCAAGTCGTGGCTGGTGAAGCTGCGTTTTTTGTTCACGGGCGGCAAAAAGGCGCAGGGCGAGGCAAACAAAAAAATTCCGCTTGCCGTTTTTTCGGACGACAAGCGCTATTACAGCGTCTTTTATCCCGTTTTGCGCGAGTTGGATCGGCGCGGAGTGGATGTGGAATATCTCACCGCATCGCAGGACGACCCCGCCTTTGCAACAGAGCTGACCCATGTGCACCCGAGCTTTTTGGGCGAGGGGAACCGCGCCTTTGCAAAGCTGAACTTTCTGCGCGCAAGCCTTGTGCTCTCGACAACGCCGGGGCTTGATGTATATCAATGGAAGCGCTCAAAGGATGTCGACTATTATGTACATATGCTGCATGCCGCGAGCGAGGTCGTGACATATCGCATGTTCGGCATCGATTATTATGATGCGGTTTTGCTCTCCGGCGAATACCAAAGGGCGGATATCCGCGCGCTGGAGCAGCTGCGCTCTCTGCCGGAAAAAGAGATCGAAATGATCGGTATCCCTTATATGGATGAAATGCTTGCGCGGCTGAAAAACGATACGCCCCTGCCCCCCCATGAGCGCACGGTGCTCCTTGCGCCCTCCTGGGGCGACAGTGCAATCTTCAAGCGCTACGGAGGCAAGATCATTGATGTGCTGCTCAAAACGGGCTATCACATTATCGTGCGGCCGCACCCGCAATCGTTCCGCTCCGAAACGGAAATGATCGAAAAGCTCATGGCGGATTATCCCGCCTCCGAGCAGCTGGAATGGAACCGCGACAATGACAACTATGAGGTGCTGCGCCGCTCCGATATTCTGATTTCCGATTTCTCCGGCGTTATTTTTGATTTTTGCCTGGTATACGACAAGCCCGTGATTTATACGGATACAAAGTTTGACAAGGGCCCGTATGATGCATGGTGGCTGGACCGTGACCTTTGGACCTTCCGCACCCTGCCGACCGTCGGCAAGCAGCTTACCCCGGAAAATATGGATTCCCTGCAGCAGATGATTGAGGAATGCATCACCTCTGCGGAATATGCCGCCGGGCGCGACCGTGCCCGCGCGGAAACCTGGGAATATATCGGGCAGGGCGCTGTGCGCGCGGCAGACTATCTTGAAAAGAAGCTCGGGGAACTGACCGCGGGAAAGGAGCAGGCATAAATGTCGTTTTTTGAAATTCTTGGCACCGTGCTGATCAAGCCGCTGGAGCTCGTATTTGAAGTCATCTATATGCTTGCGGATAAGATTGTGGGAAATGAAGGGCTTGCAATCATTGCGCTGAGCGTATGTATGAACATTTTGGTGCTGCCGCTGTATAAGCGGGCGGACGCCATGCAGGCGCAGCAGCAGCAAACGGAGCTTGCGCTGCACCGCGGCGTGTCCCATATCAAAAAAGTGTTCAAGGGGGATGAGCGTATGCTCATGCTCCAGACTTATTACAGACAAAACAACTATAAGCCGACCTATGTTTTGCGCGGAGCAACGTCGCTCCTTCTTGAAATTCCGTTTTTCATCGCGGCATATCGGTTTTTGTCGGGGCTTTCCATTTTGCAGGGCGTTTCGTTCGGGCCGATTGCGGATCTCGGAAAGCCGGACGGGCTTTTGCATATTGCGGGGCTGACGATCAATCTTCTGCCCATTGTCATGACCGTTGTCAATCTGATTTCCTGCGTGATTTTCACCAAGGGAAGCCTTGCCAAAACGAAGATTCAGCTGTACGGCATGGCGATCTTCTTCCTGTTCTTTCTTTATACCTCGCCGTCGGGCCTTGTGTTTTACTGGACGCTGAACAATGTGTTCTCCCTGGCGAAAACGGCGGTTTATAAGCTGAAATATGCCGATATCGCGGTGCGTATTTTCTGCGCCCTGGCAGGCATCGGCAGCTTTGTCTACGGTTTTTGTTTTTACCCGTATCCCTCCTGGCGCCGACTGATGATGTTTGCGCTGCTCGGCATTGCGCTGCTTGCGCCGCTTGTGATTTTTGCAGTGAAGAAAGCGATGCAGGGCAAAAAGACAAAGATGCGCACATTGCCGCCGCCGAACAAAAAGCTCTTTTTCGGGGCGATGGCATATCTTGCCGCGTTTACGGGGCTTTTGATCCCCTCCACCATTATCAAGGCATCCCCGCAGGAATTTGTGGATGTCACGGTGTTTTATCATCCCGCATGGTATATCGTCAGCGCGGCATGCTTTGCCTTTGGCACCTTTGTTGTCTGGGCGGGAATTTTCTATTGGCTCGCGAGTGAGAGGGCGAAGATTTTCTTTGAGCGGGGCGCGTTCCTTCTTTGCGGCGCGGTCACGGTCGATTATATGTTCTTCGGCAGGAATCTCGGCATCATTTCGTCTTCCCTGCAATATGACCACGGCCTTGTGTTTGCCAAAAAAGAGATGCTGCTCAACCTCGGCGTTTTGTGTTTGGTCGGCATTGCGTTTTATTTCCTGGCACGGTTTCTTTCAAAGCATTTGCACACGGCTGTGCTCGTCGGAACGGCAGCTCTTTGCTGCATGGGTCTTTTCAATGTGGTCGGGGTGAACAAAACCATTTCGGAATATCTTGCCAACGAGCGGCTGAGCGATGAGACCCCGAGCTATACCGTGAGCAAAAACGGCAAAAATGTCATTGTGATGATGGTGGACCGCGGTATTGCCGCGTATTTGCCGTATCTGTTCAACGAAAAGCCGGAGCTGCAGGAAAAATTTGCGGGCTTTACGGTATATAACAACACGGTTTCCTTCGGAAAATATACGCTTTTCGGCGCGCCTGCACTGTTCGGCGGATATGAATATACGCCGGCAAAAATCAATGCGCGCTCCGGAGAAAACCTGGTGGATAAGCATAACGAAGCGCTTTTGATGATGCCGCGGCTGTTCAGCGAGAGCGGATTTCAGGTCACGGTGTTCGACCCGCCGTTCGCGGGATATCAGTGGATTCCGGATATGAAAATTTATGATGAATATCCGGAAATCCGCGCGTTTGTGACCAAGGGAACCTTTACCGATCCATCTCTCAAACACGCTGCCATTGAAAATAACCGCCGCAATTTCTTCTGCTTCGGCATTATGAAGTCTTCCCCGTTGGTGCTGCAGCGCGTCCTGTATGACGGCGGCAATTATAACCGCGGCGGCACGGTCAAAGAGCAAAAAGGCTATGACGGCCAGGTTATCACGGGTCCGCATACCGCGCAGGGGCTGACACAGACCTTTATGGACCCGTACAATGCGCTTTGTTCTTTGCCCGATCTGATGCGCGTGGAGGACAATGCCTCCAACAATCTTTTGGTTTTGTCCAGCGATGTCACGCATGACCCGATCATGCTTCAGGAAGGCGAATATGTTCCGCAGGAAACTGTGGACAACCGCGAATATGAGGCGCAAAATACCGATCGTTTCACCGTAAACGGAATCACGCTCGGCATGCTCAACGACAGCTGCTATACGCATTATCAGTGCAATATGGCGGCGCTTTTGCGCATTGCCGATTGGCTGGATGCGCTGCGTGCTGCGGGGGTATATGACAACACCCGCATTATTATCACCTCCGACCACGGAACCAACGGTGGGCAGATTCAGGAGCTGATTCAGAGCGACGGGTTTGACGCGGAGGGGTGCTATCCGTATCTGATGGTGAAGGATTTCGACAGCGATACTTTCTCCTGGAATGATACCTTTATGACCAATGCTGATGTGCCGACGCTTGCGACAAACGGGCTGATTGCAGAGCCGGTGAATCCGTTTACCGGAAATGCCATCAATTCCGATGATAAGACTGCGCATGTACAGTATGTGTTCAACTCGGCAAAATACGACCCAAGCATGAACCCGGGCCCCGACACCTTTGTCCCGGGAGATTGGTACACCGTGCACGACGATATCTGGAACAAGGACAACTGGAAGCTGGCTGCGGTGGATACCGTTTTGACAAGCGAAGACTGAGACTAAAAACGAAAAAAGCGTCGGTTCCCTCCGACGCTTTTTTCGGAAAACAGAGGAGAAAAATGTCGTTTTTTGAAATTCTCGGCACCGTGCTGATCAAGCCGCTGGAGCTCGTATTTGAAGTCATCTATATGCTTGCGGATAAGATTGTGGGAAATGAAGGGCTTGCAATCATTGCGCTGAGCGTATGTATGAACATTTTGGTGCTGCCGCTGTATAAGCGGGCGGACGCCATGCAGGCGCAGCAGCAGCAAACGGAGCTTGCGCTGCACCGCGGCGTGTCCCATATCAAAAAAGTGTTCAAGGGGGATGAGCGTATGCTCATGCTCCAGACTTATTACAGACAAAACAACTATAAGCCGACCTATGTTTTGCGCGGAGCAACGTCGCTCCTTCTTGAAATTCCGTTTTTCATCGCGGCATATCGGTTTTTGTCGGGGCTTTCCATTTTGCAGGGCGTTTCGTTCGGGCCGATTGCGGATCTCGGAAAGCCGGACGGGCTTTTGCATATTGCGGGGCTGACGATCAATCTTCTGCCCATTGTCATGACCGTTGTCAATCTGATTTCCTGCGTGATTTTCACCAAGGGAAGCCTTGCCAAAACGAAGATTCAGCTGTACGGCATGGCGATCTTCTTCCTGTTCTTTCTTTATACCTCGCCGTCGGGCCTTGTGTTTTACTGGACGCTGAACAATGTGTTCTCCCTGGCGAAAACGGCGGTTTATAAGCTGAAATATGCCGATATCGCGGTGCGTATTTTCTGCGCCCTGGCAGGCATCGGCAGCTTTGTCTACGGTTTTTGTTTTTACCCGTATCCCTCCTGGCGCCGACTGATGATGTTTGCGCTGCTCGGCATTGCGCTGCTTGCGCCGCTTGTGATTTTTGCAGTGAAGAAAGCGATGCAGGGCAAAAAGACAAAGATGCGCACATTGCCGCCGCCGAACAAAAAGCTCTTTTTCGGGGCGATGGCATATCTTGCCGCGTTTACGGGGCTTTTGATCCCCTCCACCATTATCAAGGCATCCCCGCAGGAATTTGTGGATGTCACGGTGTTTTATCATCCCGCATGGTATATCGTCAGCGCGGCATGCTTTGCCTTTGGCACCTTTGTTGTCTGGGCGGGAATTTTCTATTGGCTCGCGAGTGAGAGGGCGAAGGTTTTCTTTGAGCGGGGTGCGTTCCTTCTTTGCGGCGCGGTCACGGTCGATTATATGTTCTTCGGCAGGAGGCTCGGCAATCTCTCGGCAGCGCTGCAGTATGATAAAGGCATGCAGTTTTCAAAGGCGGAAACGCTGCTCAACCTCGGCGTTTTGTGCCTGGTCGGGATTGCGCTTTATCTCATTGCCGTGTTTTTGCGCAAATATCTTGCCTCTGCCGTGCTCGTATGTGTCGCGGCGCTTTTGTGCATGGGCGGGTTCAATTTGTTCGGCATTTTCCGTTCCGTCTCCGAAATTCAAACCGTCGGCGATACAAATTCGCCGCATATCACGCTGGATGCAAGCGGGAAAAATGTCATTGTGCTTATGCTTGACCGCGCAATGAATCTCTATTTGCCCTATATCTTTAACGAAAAACCGCAGCTGCGGGAGAAGCTTGCGGGATTTACGGTTTATGAAAATGTCCTTTCCTACGGGCAAAACACCAATTTCTGCACGCCCGCGCTTTTCGGCGGCTATGAATATACGCCTGCCAAGCTCAATGCCCGCCGCTCGGAGCGCCTGGCGCAAAAGCAAAATGAGGCGCTGCGGGTGATGCCGGTGCTGTTCGGAGAAAACGAGTATCGGGTCACCGTATTTGATCCGAGCTATGCCGGCTATCAGTGGATTCCCGATCTTTCGATCTACGACGGCGATAAAAATGTCTCCGCCTATAACCTCAAGGGCACTCTGACCGATCCTGAAATGAAAAAGCAGCTCACTGTTAACAATCGCCGCAATTTCTTTTGTTTTTCCGTGATGAAATCCGCGCCGCTGCTTTTGCAAAGAGCGCTCTATGACGGCGGCGGATATAACAGCGGCTCGGGCGAGGTTGTCGGATACGGCTGGCAGGATGTGAAAAACCTTTATCAGGCGACAGGCATCAGCGCGGCGTTTATGGATTCCTACGAAACACTGAAAAGCCTTTCTGCGCTGACCCGTGTGACAAACAACGGGCAGAATCAATTCCTGATGATGACAAATGATACCACGCACGATGCAATGCTTTTGCAGGAGGGCGAGGATTATACACCGGCGCAGGTTGTGGACAACCGCGACTATGAAGCGCAGCATGCGGATCGCTTTTTCCTGGACGGCAAACAGCTCAAATTCAAAACCGAGGCTGCCATGGCGAATTATCAGGCGAATGTCGCGGCGCTGCTGCGTCTTGGCGAATGGTTTGACACGCTGCGCGCGCAGGGCGTTTACGACAATACCCGCATCATTCTCGTTTCGGACCATGGGTTCAACTATAAGCAGCGCGACGATATGCTGCTCTCGGATGGGCTGGATATTGCGGGTTTCTACCCGATTTTAATGGTCAAGGATTTCGGCAGCACCGAATTTCGGACGGACGAGCGTTTTATGACAAACGCCGATGTGCCCGCGCTTGCCATGGACGGGCTGATCGAAAACCCGGTGAATCCTTTTACGGGCAATCCGATTAATTCCGACGACAAGACCGCGCATGACCAATATGTGATTCTCTCCTGGGATTGGTCGACTGTCAAAAATAACGGCAATACTTTTTTGCCGGGGCGTTGGTATGCCGTGCATGACGATGTGCGGCTGCGCCGCAACTGGAATTTGGTTGCAAAGGATGCAGTGCTTGATGAAGAGCCGTAATGCGAAGGAGAATCAAATCAAAAAAGGAGAAACGGCATGAAAAAGCAGGAAGAACGGTTTGTCAAAACGTTTTCCGAGGGCTCGTCCTTCGGGGAAATGCGTATGATTTTTGTTGATCGGGAGACCGGTGTGAACTATTTCTTTGTCAAAAGCGGATACGGCGCAGGGCTGACTCCGCTGCTCGATGGCGACGGCAAACCGGTTATCACAAAGCTTTGAGCGCTTTTGCACAGTGCAAAAAGAAAAATTCTGTCTGTTTACAGAGCAAACGCGCACCGCTTTCACGGTGCGCGTTTGTTGTTTTTTGAGGAACACGGGATATTGCCGCACGGAGAGAAAGATTACACCCCGCGGCTTGACGGCGCCCGGATTTTTTCAGCCCAAAAAGGTTAAGGCTCCATTTGCCTGCCTAAAAACGCCGCTGCGGTCTGAATTAATTTGATTTGTGCCTCCGGTGTCACTGCCCCGCTTTCTTTTTGCGCTGTGCTTTGCGGGTTATTCACCGCGGCTACGCAGCCGATCACATCCCCCTCCGTGAAAACAGGCATGGCGCATACGGCATAGGTGCCGCTGCGGTTGTCGTCAATGAGCGGAACGCTTTGCCCGACGCCGCCTTGCGTAAAGAGGGTTCGGCTTTCGATCACACCGTCCATCTCCGGAGAGATTCGCTTATCCAAATATTCTTTTTTGGGAATGCCAGCCACGGCAATCACGCTGTCGCGATCGCAAACGGCAACGGGGAAGCCACAGGTTTTGTAAAGGCTTTCCGCATACTGCCCTGCAAAATCGACAAGCTCTCCGATGGGGGAATATTTTTTGAAAATGACCTCGCCCTCGCGGTCTGTATAAATTTCAAGCGGGTCGCCCTCGCGGATCCGCATGGTTCTTCTGATTTCTTTCGGGATCACGACGCGACCGAGATCGTCGATGCGCCGCACAATGCCTGTTGCTTTCATTCTGACAAACTCCTTTTCATTGCTCAAGATGCGCAAGGCGCGTCGGCAGGCATGAAGCGCTGCACGGCGATTTTGCGGTTCTTTGCTGTTAGTATCTGAAAATTTGTCAAAATTATACCGCCGTCATGTTCTTTTTGGCAAAAATAACGCGGCTGAGACGGCGGCAACAAAAAGCGCGAAAAGCCGCACGGTTCCCACGACATGGGGAGAACGGTACGGCTTTTTCGACACGGTCGTTCCTATGCGTTAGGACAAAAAAGAAAAGAGAAAAGTTTACGCAGCATGTGGGACAGGATAATGCGCCGATTGGGGTACAAAGTATCAAAATGAAACAGAGATGCTTTTTCATAAGGGAGACCGGTTCCCGCTTTGCGCGATCGGGAAAGAGGCTGTTCGCCCCCGAATCATGAGGACGGAGGGAAAATGACATCATAGGTATGCTGCGCGTAGTCCTCTTCTGGGAGGACTGCGGTGACGGTATATCGGTCGCCCGCGCGGCGCCGGTCTGCGATTGCCTTAAAATCCTCAAGGGTCATGATCGGTATGCCGTTGACTGCGGTGATAATTGCCCCGACCGGGATTTTTGCAAGTGCTGCGGGCGTATCGGGATGGACCAGCGTGATATGGACGCCGTTTGGCGCAGCGGGGGTTTGGCCGGAAGCGGGGTGGAAGGTTTCGCAGCGCAGCCCAAAAGGCGGACGCAGTCGCGCGAGCCGTTGATTGCGTGCGCGGCGAATTTTCTTTGTGACGGTGAGGGGGAGAAAAACGCAAAAGAATCCGTCTATTCCGAGTTCAAACAGCCAAAGAAAAACAGAGGCAAAAAAGCTTGCTTCGACGGGAAGATCGGAACGAAACATGGGGTCTGAGGGAAGAAAAAGGTTGATGATACATGCAGTAAAAATGCCGATCATAAAAATGAGGATGTATAAAGCAACCATGGCAGCCTCCAAGCGCATCAATTTTTTCAAAATTATGGTAACATAAAGCGAAATATTTGTCAAGTGTGGCTGTGTTTTGCAGGCTGCTTGAAAAAGGCGAAAATCGGTCGTTTACAGAGAGGGGAGCGCTGTGCTCATGCCCGCTGCGAGGCAACGGAATAACCGTCGAGATGCTGCGCATCGCCCTTTCGCATATGCAGCACCGCGGGGCCGAAAAGCTGCAGCTGCGTGCCGTCTCCCTGCAAAAAGACGAAATGATCGCTGTATACAAGGTCTTCGATACGGAACAAGTGCATAGGGTCATACCCGCAAACGGCGGAGGGAAGCGGATGATAGACGGCGCCTTGCAGAAAATCGAAAACGGTTTTTTCCCGCGCGGCGCGCAGCGCTGCGAGCGCGGGCGCAATCCACGCGGCGCGCGGGATATCGGCGGAAGCATCGACGGCAAAGCGCCCGGCAGGCGCGGGGCACGGTTCATTTGCGGACGAAAACGCGGCAATGCTTTGCGCATAAGCGCTCTCGGTGCTTCGAAAGTCGTTTTTCAAAGGGATTCCGAGGCGGGCAAGACAGAGGAAAAACAGGGCGCCGCTGAAATAGCAAATGCGTCTTGCGTCGAATAAAAGAGGCAATTCGGCACGCAAAGCCTCGCAGGTCTTGGCGACCATTTCGCGGTATTTCTCTTCGTTGATGCGGCGCAGCGCGCAAAGCCCCGCATATTCCGCCATGCCCTCTATGGTTTCCGTGCGCAGCTGCTGTGCAAACAGCTCCGGCTGCAGTGTCGCGCGGGCGGAGCGCAGCGCGACGAAACGGGCAAAGGCTGCGCCGTCACATTGTGTATATGCATCGGCGAGCGCGAGATTTTCTTCGTGCTGCATTTGATAAAACGCCTCGGAGGCAAGTGTGAGCATGGCAAGATCCGAGGGGAAGCGCCTCTCTCCGTTTGCAAACTGATGGCAATGAAACATTTCGTGCACAAGAGAATAGGAAAGCAGCTCGGGATCGGTCACAGGGTCGTCCTCCAAATTCCAGATGGCAAGATAAGAGCCCTGCCAGGGAATTGCCGTATTGCCGAGAAATTCTTCGCGATACGGCATGCAGGCGCCGTCCATGCAGATCTGCGACGCGGTATACAGCGCGAAGGGATAGGGGCGAAAGCCGGGAACCGACGCGGAAAAATCAATGGTTTGCAAAATATTCGAGATTGCCCGGGAAAGCTTTGGTAAATTCACGAAAAGGTCCTCTTTTCTTTTTTTCGTTTTTTCAGTATAGCAGAAATGACAGGTTTTTGCAAACAGAAGCGGCAAAAGGGTTGAGAAAACGGGAGTGCCGTGCTACAATGAAAAAAGCGACGGAAAAAGAGGGTGCATCAAAAAATGTGGGTGTTATTTGCGTTCGGCTCCGCGCTGTTTGCGGGGCTAACGGCGGTGCTGGCGAAATGCGGGATCCGAAAAACGGATTCGGACGCGGCAACGGCAATTCGCACCGTTGTGGTGCTGCTGTTTTCCTGGGGGATGGTGTTTCTCGTCGGCTCGGCGAAAACCATCTCCGCGCTGGACGGGAAAACATGGCTCTTTTTGATTTTATCCGGCCTTGCGACGGGCGCCTCCTGGCTGTGCTATTTTCGGGCACTGCAGCTGGGCGATGTGAACAAGGTGGTGCCGATTGACAAATCGTCCACGATTCTGACCATTTTACTGGCGCTGATTTTTCTCGGAGAGCCGATCACATGGCTCGGCGCGATTGCCGTTGTTCTCATCGGTGTGGGCACCTTTTTCATGATTGAGAAAAAAGCCGCGGCGGAGCAGCCCGGCGCAAAGACAGGCAAAAAGGGCGTTTGGCTGATTTATGCAGTGCTGAGCGCCGTGTTTGCCAGCCTGTGCTCCATTCTCGGGAAGATCGGGATCGCAGGGGTGGAATCCAACCTCGGCACGGCGATTCGCACCGGCGTTGTTTTGCTGATGGCATGGCTTGTGGTATTTGTCAAGGGCAAGGGGGGCACGCTGCGCAAAATCCAGGGGAAAGAGCTGCTTTTCATTTGCCTGTCCGGTGTTGCAACGGGTGCTTCCTGGCTGTGCTATTACAAAGCGCTGCAGGACGGTCTTGCAAGCGTTGTTGTGCCGATCGATAAGCTGAGCATTTTGGTTTCGATCGGGTTTTCCGCCGCGGTATTTCACGAAAGGCTGACAAAAAAGGCGGCGATCGGGCTTTTGTTGATTGTTGCGGGCACGCTTCTTTTGCTTGTGAAGCTGCCTTCCTGAAAAAACAAATCAGGCTGCGAGGTCGTTCGCAGCCTGTGTTTTATCGGGCTTTGCGCGGAAGCATTCGGGTTGCCTTATGAAACAGATAGCGCACAGGCAGCAGCAGTGCGCCGCCGAGCAAAAATGCCGCAAACGGAAGCGCGGGGAAGCACCAAAGCAACAGCGCGCAAAACCCGCCGAGCGCACCGCCGCGCAGCGCCGCGCGCAGAAGGCATGCCCACCCGTCGCGGTAGTGCACGGCGGAAAAAGCGGCAAAGCGGCACAGAAGCACTTCAAGCAAGCCCCCGAGCAGCACGGCGCAAAATGCCGCAATGCCGTATGGTGCGCCTTTTACAAAAAAGGAAAGCGCCAGCGCCGACAGGCAGGAGAGCGCGATCCCGAGAAAACGCGGGTAGCTTTGGGAGAAAAGCAGCTTGTAGATGCGCATGGTGTCGTGCAGTGCATCAAAATGAGAGGATGCATTGTCGTCGATATAAACAGTGTCGATGGGGAGCGTGGTAATGGGAATGCGTTGTTTATCCGCATAAAGCAGCACGTTGAGCTCATAATCGTACTTTTCACCCGGGACGGTGCAAAGCCACGGCAGCTGCGCCGCAGAAAAGCCGCGCAGGCCCGACTGATTGTCGCGGAAATAGTGGCCCGTCAGTACGGTGTAGATATAGCGGGACATGGTGTTTCCGAGCTTTGATGTTTTCGGAATATCGCCGCGCAGTGCGCGTACGGTGAGCACAAATTCCGCGCCGCCGCGCAGCGCCTGCTGCACGCGCAGAATGTCTTTTGTGCGGTGCTGTCCGTCGGCATCTGCGGTGATGCAACCCGTACAGTCCGGAAAAAGGGAGCGCAGCTGCCGCATACCGTATTTCAGAGCACCGCCCTTGCCGCGGTTTTCGGCAAGCCGCAGCACGCAGGTGCCGCAAGCGCGCGCTTTTTCAAAAATTTCGTCATAGTCTGCGCCGCTGCCGTCGTCCACAACCAGCGTTTTCATGCCGCGGCTGTGCAGCTCGGCGAGTGTTTGCAGCAGCTTTTCGTCCGGCTGCAGAGCGGGGATAAGTACAATTTCCATGAGGGCGGTCCGATCCTTTGAAAGATTTTGCAGGTCTTGCATTTTTGCAGGACTTCAATATAATATATAATAGATAAAATTAACAGATGAAATAACAGATACGGCCCGGGAAAAGCGCCGCGCCGTCAAAGTGCGCCGAAAAACGCCAGAATCTGCGCAAAAGAGGGGCTTTGCGGTTGCAGAAATGATATATGCGAGCCGTCGGCGCTTTCATCAAGATAGATGCGGATCTGCGCGTTTTTGATGGAATCGCGTTTTGCGTATACGGTATCATGCCGCGGCGAGGCAACGGCATCGTTTTGCGCCTGAATGAGCAGCACGGGAACGCGGGCGTTTTGCAGCGCCGCATCCGCATGCGCCGCCGTTGCGGGAAAATCAAAGCAAAGCCCGCCGTAAAACCACAGCATGGGGAAGTTGAGATATGCCAAGGGGCCCACATAGGGAACGGCGCGGCTGCAGGCGGCAGCGGTGGGGCAATTGTGCGCGTCTACGGCAATGACGGCATCGGGCGAATCGCTGTCATCGGTGCAAAGGCAGGCGGCATAGCCGCCGCGGCTGTGCCCGAGCAAAAACAGCCTGTCCGCCTCAAACAGCCCCTGCGCGCGGACATAGGAAAGCGCCGCGGAAAGATCCGCCGTGATCGCGGCATAGGAAAGGGCGCTGTCGCCGTCGCTGCGGCCGCTGCCGAGCGGATCAAAATAAAAAACGGAGAACCCCGCGCCGCATAAAGCACGGATCAGGGGCAAATACTCCTGCAGCGTCGCGGCAAGCCCGGGCGCAATCACAATGAGCGCATGCGCCTTTGTTTGCCGAAAAAGATATCCCTGCAGGCGGTTTTCTTTTTCCGAAAAGCAGAGCGGCTCGCAGTCCTGCGGAAGCGCGGAGAGGGGCTCTGCCGCCGTCGTGCGCGCAAAGGAAGCGTCATAAATCAGCTTGGTGGCGAAAAAATCGCAAAACAGCGAAAGAAGCAGCACGGAAAGAAGCACGATACTCACCCGTTTTAACCAGGACTTTTTCATGAGTATCACCGCTTTCCGAAAAAATATGTGCAAAAAAGAGGAAATTATGTTCAAACGGGAATGGATCTTGCCCGAGCAGGGGTATGAAGCGGCGCTCAAAGCGCTGGAGGAGGAGCTTGCGCCTTATCGTACCGAGGGGTATTTCACCGCGCCGGACGGCGCGCCGCTTTATTATGAACGCGTTTGCAGAGAGGAAAACCGCAAAGCAATTTTGCTTTTGCACGGCTTTACGGAATTCATCGGGAAATATACGGAGATGATCGGCTGTTTCTTCCGGGACGGATACGATGTGTATATTTTTGAGCAGCGCGGTCACGGCCGTTCCGCCCGCGCGGTTGAAAATGCGCAGCTGGTGCATGTCGATGCATTTTCAAGCTATGTCAGGGACACCGCGTCGTTTGTGCGCCGGGTGATCGCGCCGGAGAACTATGAGGCGCTTGATCTGTTTTCGCATTCCATGGGCGGTGCGGTTGCGGCGCTGTATCTTGCCGGGGATGGTTGTCCCGTGCGGAGAGCCGTGCTCTCTGCGCCCATGATTGCCCCGCGCAGCGGGAAAGCGCCGCGGCCGCTTGTTCTTTGGCATTTGCGGCGGCAGGGAAAAAAAGAGGGATTTTCCGCTCCTTGCTCTCATGCGGGGCATTTTAATCCGAACGCCTCATTTGCCCACAGCAGCGACAACAGCCCCGCGCGCTTTGCGCAGAATCTGCGGGCGCGGTGCGAGGACGAGCGCTTTCAGACCTCAACGGGCAGCATCGGCTGGACGCTTGAGGCAATCCGCGTGCAGAGCGAAATCCTGAAAAAAGCGAAAAACATTCGCTGCCCCGTTTTGCTGCTGCGCGGCACCGAGGACCGTGTGGTGCGGCGCGGCGCGCAGAACCGCTTTTTAAAACGGGTGAAAAATGCCGCGCTGTATGAGCTGCCCGGGGCAAAGCACGGGCTTTTCACCGCTTCCTGCGGGGAGCTGAATGCGTATTATACCGCGATCTTCATGTTTTTGGATGAGGAGAGCGGGGGATAAGGACACTATACCATAAAATGCAATATTTTGCAAGGGAGAGAAACGCCGCCGGCGATGCGCCTGGGAAAAAAGCGGGAATTTTGGCGCGGAGTCCGAAAAGTGTGCAAAAAGGCTTGACAAAGCCGCGGCGTGTATGGTATACTGACTCTACCTCTAAAAAAGGGCTTTTTTTGTCATGCCCGCGCGGCATGATCCTTTTCAAACGGCGTTTTTGCCGTTGGCGGGACAAGCATTCCGCCGAGGGAGGTACACAAGCAAAACCCCGCCGCTCGGAACGGTAAGGGGCAAGGATTTAAGAGGAGGTGCCTAACAAATGCGAGTAAAGATCACTTTGGCGTGCAGCGAGTGCAAGCAGAGAAACTACGACACAAAGAAGAACAAGAAAAACGATCCCGACAGACTGGAACTGAAAAAATACTGCCGTTTCTGCCGCAAGCATACCTTGCATAAGGAAACGAAGTAAGGACGGAGGAAACCATGGCTGAAGAAAAGAAAGCGAAGAAGCCGGGCTTTTTTGCAAAAATCGGCAAGGCTTTGCGGGAATTCCGGAGCGAATTCAAAAAGGTCGTATGGCCCACGTTCCCTCAGACCGCGAAAAACACGGCGCTTGTGCTGGCTGTTCTGATTGCCAGCGCGGTTGTCGTTGCGCTGCTTGACCTTGGATTTTCCAAGGGCTTGGTCGGGCTTGCAAGCCTTGTCTGAGCCGGAGGAGCATCATGGAGGATTTTGCAGCGAAGTGGTATGTGGTGCATACCTATTCGGGCTATGAAAACAAAGTAAAAACAAACCTTGAAAAAATCGTGGAAAATCGCGGTATGGGCGATATGATCCTGGAGACTCTGATTCCGACAGAGATCGTGACAGAGATCGACGGCGATTCTTCCAAGGAAGTGGAAAACAAGGTGTTCCCGAGCTATGTGCTTGTGCATATGGTGATGACGGACGAAACATGGCATGTTGTGCGCAACGTGCGCGGCGTCACGGGCTTTGTGGGCCCCGGGTCGCGCCCTGTTCCGCTCAGTGACGATGAGGTCGAAGCGCTCGGTATCGGGCAGGATGCATCTGCCGCTGCGACGACGGTGAAGCTCGGCTTTGCCGTGGGCGATACCGTTTCGATCTGCGGCGGGCTTCTTGCGGGCAACCGCGGCACGGTTGAGGCGATCAGCCCCGATCAGCGCACCGTTACGGTCAAGGCATCCATGTTCGGGCGTGATACGTCCATTGAGCTTGCCGTGGAAGACGTCAAGCGGCTTGCAGAGGGCTGATGCTCTGCAAAACGTGGGAGGAAAGCTAAATTCTTTCTGAGCTTTCCGACAAAGTACCACATTTGGAGGTGTAATTTAACATGGCAAAGAAAATTCAGGGCTACGTGAAACTGCAGCTTCCCGCCGGGAAAGCAACTCCGCAGCCGCCGGTAGGTCCGGCGCTTGGTCAGTACGGCGTAAACATTGCCGCCTTTACCAAGGACTTTAACGAACGCACAAAGAACGATATCGGTCTGATTATCCCCGTGGTGATCACGGTGTATGCCGACCGTTCCTTCTCTTTTATCACCAAAACTCCGCCCGCACCCGTTCTGATCAAGAAGGCATGCGGTCTTGAGAGTGCTTCCGCAACCCCGAACAAGGTCAAGGTCGCGCAGCTGTCCAAGGCGGACTGCCGCAAGATCGCAGAGACCAAAATGCCTGACCTCAATGCGGCAAGCATCGAGGCTGCCATGAGCATGATCGCCGGCACTGCTCGCTCTATGGGCATCACGGTGGAAGAATAAGCGGGAGGTGACACGGAATGTTTAAGGGAAAGAAATATACCGACAGCGCAAAGCTGTATGATAAATCGAAGCTGTATGATACAAACGATGCCATCGCGCTGGTGTGCCAGACCGCAAAGGCAAAGTTTGATGAGACTGTTGAGATCCATATCCGCCTTGGCGTTGACTCCCGTCACGCCGACCAGCAGGTGCGCGGCGCGGTCGTTTTGCCGCACGGAACCGGTAAAACGGTTCGCACGCTCGTTTTCGCAAGAGGCGATAAGGCAGATGCTGCAAAGGCAGCAGGTGCCGATTATGTCGGCGCTGAGGATATGGTGGAGAAGATCACCAAGGAAAACTGGTTTGATTTCGATGTCGTCATCGCGTCTCCCGACATGATGGCTGTCATCGGGCGCCTCGGTAAGGTGCTCGGTCCTAAGGGCCTGATGCCGAACCCGAAGGCCGGTACGGTCACGCCCGATGTGGCAAGAGCCGTTAACGAAGCAAAAGCCGGTAAGATCGAATACCGTTTGGATAAGACCAACATCATCCACTGCCCCATCGGCAAGGCATCCTTCGGCGCCGAGAAGCTGACCGACAACTTCAATACCCTTGTCGGCGCAGTGATCAAGGCAAAGCCGGCTGCTGCAAAGGGTCAGTATATCAAGAGCTGTGTGCTGGCGACCACTATGGGCCCCGGCATCAAGGTCAACTACGCAAAACTCGGCTGAGTACAGCCGCGAAATCTATCAAAAAACGCCGGAAAGCAGAAAACGCGCTTCTCGGCGTTTTTTCTTTTGGCTTTTCGGGAGAGGAGAAGAGCATGAGCAAAACGGAACAAAACGGGCTTTTTGCCGCAGAGGAATTCGCGCCGGAAAACGATGTGATTGCGGCGATTTCCACGCCGCGCGGGGTCGGCGGTATTGCGGTTGTCCGCATCAGCGGTCCGCAGGCGCTCGCCGTGTGTGCAGGCATGTTTCGACACGGAAAAGGCGGCAAGGTGCTGACAAAGGAAGACGCGCGCCGCGCCGTATACGGAGAGATTCTGCGGCAGGGCGAGGTCATCGACGATGGGATTGCCGTTTATTTTCCCGCGCCCCATTCGTATACGGGGGAGGATACGGTGGAGCTGTCGTGCCACGGAGGCTCGCTTTTGCAGCAGCTTGTGCTTGAAAGCGCCTTTTTGTGCGGCGCGCGGCAGGCGGGGCCGGGGGAGTTTTCAAAGCGCGCTTTTGAGAACGGAAAATTGCCGCTCTCCCGCGCAGAGGCGGTGATTGATCTGATTGAGGCGGAAAGCCTTGCCAAGGTGCGCTATTCCGGCGCTGCTGCGCGCGGCGCGCTTTCGGCGCGGATCGATGCGATCACACAGCGGCTGCGCGGTCTGCTTGCCTCCACTTATGCCTTTATCGATTATCCGGATGAGGACCTGACGGAGCTGACACCGGCGCAGCTTTTGCGCCAATGCGAAGAGGTGCGCCGGGAGCTTGAGTCGCTTTGCACGGGCTATCATCAGGGGCGTGCCGTGGTGCAGGGCATTCAAACGGCGATCGTCGGCAAGCCGAACACGGGGAAATCCACGCTGCTCAACGCTTTGCTCGGAACCGACCGCGCAATCGTAACCCCGCTTGCGGGAACCACGCGCGATGTTCTGCAGGAAAGCGCCGTGGTGGGAGAGCTTTTGCTGCGCCTTTGTGATACGGCGGGCATTCGGCAAACAGAGGATGCCGTGGAGCGGCTCGGCGTCGAGCGTTCGCTGCGGGCAATCGAAGAGGCAGAGCTGATTTTATGTGTGTTCGATGCTTCGCGTCCGCTTGACGCGGAGGATGAAGCAGTATTGAAAAAGCTTGCGGGCGCAAGCGGCAAAAAAGCGATAGCCGTGTGGAACAAGGCGGATTTGCCGCGCGCCGTAAATGCGGCGCTGCCGCAGGGACTGTTTGCGCGGGAATATACCATCAGCGCGGCAACCGGACAGGGGCTTGCGGCACTTGAGAAAGGGCTTGAGGGGCTGTATCTTGACGGCGGCTGCGCCCCACAGGACGGCATTTTGACAAACGCGCGGCAATATGCCGCTGCGCAAAAGGCAAAGGAAGCGGTGCAAAGCGCCGTCGCGGCGCTGCAAAGCGGCATGACGCAGGATATTGCCGGCATGGATTTGGAGCTTGCGCTCAGCGCGCTTTCCGAGGTGGATGCGCGCGGGGTGAGCGCGGACATCACCGATGCGATCTTTCATCGCTTCTGTGTCGGAAAATAAAGGAGACGCTATGAAGAAAAAAGAAATCGGAATCGGACTTTGCGGTTATGGCGCAATGGGGCGCACGCATGCCTATGCGCTTGCGGCACTGCCGTATTATTATGATGTGCTTCCGTTCTCCGCGCGCATTGTCGCCGTGCATACCGCCCATGCGGCGTCTGTGCAGGCTGCCGCGCAGGCGCTTTCCTGCCGTGCCGCCGCGACCCTCGAAGAGCTGCTTTGCGACCCCGCGGTGGATGTTGTTGATATCTGCACGCCCAACCACACGCATTTTTCCGTTGCCAAAGAGGCTCTTGCGGCAAAAAAGGCAATTTATATGGAAAAGCCTCTGTGTGTGGGCGCGGCGCAGGCACGGGAGCTCGCCGCGCTTGCAACGCAGAGCGGTGCTTGCACACAGGTCGTTTTCAACAACCGATATCTCAGCGCCGTTTTGCGCGCAAAGGAGCTGATCGGGGGGGGCAGGCTCGGGCGGCTGCTTTCTTTTCATTTTGCATATCGCCATCAAAGCGCCGTCGACCCGCGCCGCACCCCCACCTGGAAGCAGGATGCGGCATGCGGCGGCGGCGTGCTGCGCGATCTCGGCCCGCATATTCTGGACCTTTGCGTGTATTTATGCGGCCCCGTCGCGCGTGCGGCGAACGGCGGCTTTGACCTATGCGGCCGCGGGCAGATCGGCTGCCCGACACATCCTGATGCGCAGGGGCGCCCTTGGCAAACAAATGCCGACGAAGCGTTTTACGGCATTCTGCGCCTTGCAAACGGGGCGAGCGGCACCATAGAGGTATCAAAGCTTGCTACGGGAGAAGACGATGGGCTCACCTTTGCGATTTACGGCACAAAGGGCGCCGTGCGGTTTGATCTGATGCAGCTTGATTATCTGGAATTTTTTGACGCGCAGGCGCTCAAAACGCCGCAAAGCGCCGCTGCTGCGGGCTTTGTTCGCATTCCGTGCGTGAGCCGCTATCCCGCGCCTGCCGCGGCGTTTCCCGGCGGGGCTGCGCCCGGCGGATGGCTGCGCGGCCATGTCGGGGCAATGCATGCGTTTTTGACGGCATATGCCGCAGGGGAGGAAAGCGGGGCGCCGTTTTCGCACGGGGCATATATAGAGGAGCTGATCGAGGCGCTGTATCAAAGCGACGGCGGTGTAAACGCGGCGAAATCTTGACGAAAGCTTTGCAAAATCTTACAAAACAAGGCTTGTATCCTGCGGAAAATATGCCATACTGAAACGGGAAGAAAATCAAAACAAAGGAGAATCAATCATGCTTCAAATTGAGGGGCTGACAAAAAAATACGGAGAAAAAACCGCCGTGGACGCGCTTTCGCTGCACATCGCGCCCGGCGAGGTTTACGGCTTCATCGGACACAACGGCGCCGGAAAAACCACGACACTGAAATGCGTCGTCGGGATTCTGCGCCCCGATGCGGGAAAAATCACCATCGACGGCATCTCTTTTGCGGAGGATCCGCTGGAATGCAAGCGGCGAATCGCCTATATCCCGGACAACCCGGATCTGTATGAATATATGAGCGGCATGCGCTATCTCAATTTTGTTGCGGATGTGTTCTGCGTGGACGCAAAAACGCGCGCCGAGCGGATCGAAAAATATGCCGCGGTTTTCGGCATGGAGAAAAATCTGTCCGAGGCGATCGCCGCCTATTCGCACGGCATGAAGCAAAAGCTCTCCGTAATTGCCGCATGGATGCATGCGCCGCGGCTGATCATCATGGACGAACCCTTTGTCGGGCTTGATCCGAAGGCTGCGCACGAGCTTAAGCAGATGATGCGCGCCCATTGCGATGCGGGCGGGGCTATCTTCTTCTCCACTCATGTGCTGGAGGTTGCGGAAAAGCTGTGCGATAAAGTTGCGATTATCAAAGAGGGCAAGCTGATTCGCAGCGGCACCATGGAGCAGGTCAAGGGAGACGACTCTTTGGAGGAGGTTTTCCTGGAGCTGGAGGGCGATGAAAAATGCTGAAAGTCCTTTTGAAAAAACAGATGACCGAGGTTTTCCGTGCCTATTATTATAATCCCAAAACGGGAAAGGCGCGTTCCCGCGGGGGGACGATTGCAAGGCTTGTCGCCTTTGCGGCGCTCATGATTGTGGTTCTGGGCGGCATGTTCGGCTTTTTGGCGGCGCTGCTGTGTGCACCGCTTTATACCGCCGGATACGGCTGGCTCTATTTTACATTGTTTTCGCTGTTTGCCGTCTTTTTGGGGGCGTTTGGCAGTGTTTTCAATACCTATTCGGGGCTGTATCTCTCAAAGGATAACGATCTTTTGCTCGCCATGCCGATCCCGATTTGGAAAATCATTGCGGCGCGGCTGCTCGGGGTCTATCTGCTCGGCGCAATGTATGCGGCAATCATCTATTTGCCTGCGATGATCGTTTATTGGGTGATCGTTCCGTTTTCCGTCGGTGTCCTGCTCGGGCCGTTGGTGCAGTTTCTGCTCCTGACGCTGTTTGTGCTGTGCCTTTCCTGTCTGCTCGGCTATGTGGTTGCGAAAATATCGCAGAAGCTGAAAAACAAAAGCGCGATCACGGTGATCGTTTCCCTGGTGTTTTTCGGCGCCTACTATTTCTTTTATGCCAAGGCGCAGAGCATGATCACGGCGCTGCTTGCAAAAAACAATATCGATCTACGCGCGATTAATATTGCC
>OLQA01000494.1_pt1 | contig 37391 bp, 35 predicted proteins | sample 1673151 | NCBI WGS metagenome assembly OLQA01 (sample SAMEA3136760, study PRJEB25190) | human gut metagenome | biome: human gut; feature: human-associated habitat; material: faeces | place: Austria | collected 2013
GCAAAGGTCTGCAACACCTCTATCACCAGTTCAAATCTGGTTGGCGCCTCTTATAAAAAACACCCGGAATATTTATTTCCGGGTGTTTTTATTAAAGAATACAAGAAAAGCTGCCGGTGGCAGCCTCTCGTATATTATTTCATTATAATTGAATCTTCTTTAACATATGATCGACGAATACTTTTGCATGCTCCACATCCAGATCATCCGGATGAGTAAGTGCAAGATCGAAATTCTGGATAAAACGGTCGATCTGGTCGTTATTCTCGTCAGTTCTCATGGATTCATACTTCATACGTACCTTCTGCGGCATCTTTCCCTGACAGATAAAATATCCAAGATAATCGTTGTCTGCTTCGATCCAGGCACTGACGCGTCCGGCAATATCCTTATAATATTCCGGGGAATCCCCCATTCCGCAAGTTCCGAATAAAGCGATCTGTTTGCCGCTTAAGTCACTTAAGAAGTCACTGACCTCCATACTGCAGCTTCCGCGGTGCACGCAGAATCCGATGAAGTAGACATTGGCTTCCGGAATTGTCTTATCTGTATCGATATCGATCAGATCTTTGGAATTGCCGGGAAGGCGCGAGAAGATAGATGCAGCAATTTTCTTTGTATTTCCGGATTCACTCTGATATAAAACAAGATAATCTAACATAAGAATTCCTCCTTTTTGCGTTTGATGATGGTCACAATTTATTGTACATCTGGATTACATTGAAATTTCATGAGTTACATATAATGGCCGCCGCTGTAACCGCCCGGGGCACCGCAGCACATTCCGCCGCTGCAGCATAAGTTGCAGACGATGTTGGCAATACATAATTTTACACACCAGTCGCTTCCGCCGCCGAAGGTGGTGGTATACGGATTCTGGCGTTGGCGGTACCAGCTTCCGCCGCTTTCAAACTGGTTAACTAACATCTGGTATTGATAGTTGGCTGGTTCCATGCGGAGCGCTTCTTTGGCATGCTGAAGGGCCGTTGCATTGTTGCCGAGACCGGAATTGGCAATCGCACTGTAGTAATACCACTGGGCAGTATGCTCGTTGATTCCGTTTAATACGTTCATTGCTTCCTGATACCGGCCGTTGTTGATGAAGTTGGCAGCAGCTCTTAAGTGAAGATCCTGCTCACTTTCCTGACCTGCATTACCGGTCTGTCGGTATTCTCCATAGAAGCCGCGGAACGGACCATATCCGTTCTGGCTATATGGACCGTAATTCCCGGAAGAGCCGTATTCCCGCTCTTTCATGATCTGCTGATAGGCCTGCTGGACTTCTTTGAATTTCGCCTCTGCCTGATCCTTGTTCGGATTATTGATATTGGCATCCGGATGATATTTTCGGCTGAGGTTACGATATGCTTTTTTTATTTCGTCATCAGAAGCATCACGGGATACTTCTAAGACACTATATGGATCTGTCATTGTTCTTGATCTCCTGTTGTTGAATTATCTGTGTCAGGATGTGGATTATCATTCGTGGTTCTACCGGCAGTGGAATTGCCGTCAGCAGTATCTGCAGCGTTGTGTGTATTCTTGCCGGCGAGTCTTTCGGATGTTACGGCAGTGTATCTGCTCCATACTCCGGAATAGAGAACGTTCCGCAAGATCTCTGCATGCAGCAGTATCGGAAGCTGTTCGAATTCCCTGGAGCATTCCGACATCATAAGCGTCAGAAGGCTGCGGCAGTCATCTGCAAATGCAGGATCGTCCAGGTATGCCTTCCTGAATGGATTATAGCTGCCGGATTTGATGTCTTTTTCGACATCATCGTAGGCATCCATCAGATAGATGAATTTTCCGAGGAAGAATCCGATCTTACGAAGAGAGGATTCCCATTCATCGTGGCGGTATGCAAAAATCTCAGCCATGATATTGCCAAAAAGTCCGGACATAAGATCCAGATTCTGTTCATTTTCTGCCTCATATTTTGAGATTTGGGCGAGATTTTCTGAGATGACCTTACATTTTACGGGATATAATTTTTCAATCTTCTTTATCTTTGAATGCAAAAGTTTTGCGGCAACAAAAGCTTTCTTCCTGTGTTCGTCTGCCCAGTCATCTTCACACTTATAATAAGATAACAGCATGTTGATGGCTGCGGCATATTCAGTAAATTCATTGGTCTTTGCCGCATGCTTTTGCATGGGATGTGCAATACAACGGACCATCTCTGTCTTTGTGTCCGGTTCATAAAGACCGGTGAGCAGGATCACAAGAAATGTCATATCAAAGGATAAAGTCACCTGACCTCTTCTACCATAACATTCTTTTAAGACTTTGCATAGTCCACAGTAATAAGAATGATAGACATCATAATCTTTGAATTTCATCTCGGCTTTGTTGATAGAAATATAACCAAACATGGGAACTCCTTAGCTTCGTTTGATAAATCTGGTGTTACACTTCGGGCAGCGGATCTCAATCTTGCCTTTTCCTTTTGGAACACGGATCTTCTGTTTGCATGACGGACATTTGTAAATGTGGTGTGTCTTGCGCTGTGTTATCATGTTACGCTGCCTGTAGAAAAATGTCCGGATGCCGCGTGTCATCTGCAGATATTTCTGATTCTCGGCGGCTCGTTTGTAAGTATTTTTGGAAAACATCCGGAAATAAGAATAGATGATACCGGCCCATGCCAGCCAGGAAAGGATTCCCCGATGCGTCCATCCTGCAATCAGCATAAGGATCAGGGATCCCCAGATGGTAAATTTGCCAAAGGAATCAACACCATATCTTCCGTACATAAAACGTATAAATCTGTCTTTTAGTTTCAATTCATTCACCTCTTAAAATAGTACTTGCAATATACATTTAATCATACGCCGGGAATAGGAAAAATCAATAAACAGAGTATTAAAATTTCTAAAGATTTTAGATGAGAAAAGTGCAGAAACTGTGGTGGATGTGTTAAGATAAGAATGTTAATTTCGTAGAACAGGGTTGATAACGGGGAGGAGGCAGAATATGCAGAAACTGACGGAGCTGATCAGAGAAGATATGAAACCGGCACTTGGCGTGACCGAGCCGGGAGCTATCGCATTTGCCGTGGCAAGTGCGAAGAAATATACGGAAGGTAAGATTGTAAATGTACATGTGGCATTGAATTCCGGTATGTACAAGAATGCATTTACCTGTGGAATTCCTAATTCGGAGAGATTCGGCAACTATTATGCGGCGGCACTTGGGGCGGTAGCGGCAGATGCGGAAAAAGGACTGGAATCGCTGGCAGATATCACACCGGAAGATGATGAGAAAGCGGCGCAGATGGTGAGCGACGGTCTGGTGGAAGTGGTTATGGATCATGTCGGATCCGAGATCACGATCGATGCCGTGGTGACAACGGAGAATAACCGGTGTAAGGTGATGATCCGGGATGCACATACGAATATCGTAAAGATAGAAAAAGACGGCATTGTAATATTTGAGACAGAAGATAAGATGTACAGGGAGGAATCCCGGAAAAAGCAGGCACGTCCGGTAATTCACGGATATTCCCTGGCAGAGATCCTGCGGTATGTAAATACAGTTCCGGTTGAAGAGATTGCGTTTATAGAAAAAGCGTATACGATGAATCTGGAATTATTAAAAGAAGGACTGGCTTCGGACAGGGCAGTGTTCGCAAAGAAACTTTATCGTGAGAATGGCAACCGGATCATATCCCGGGATGCGCTTAAGACTGCGCAATTACTGTGTAACGGTGCGATAGAGGCCAGGGTTCTGGGCCTTTCCAGACCGGCTATGAGCATTACCGGGAGCGGTGCACACGGAATCATTGCGACGATGCCGTTGTATGCGTACCGGCATGCCAATGAAGATAAGACGGATGATGAGACCCTGTGGAGAGCAACTGCACTCAGCTATCTGATCACGATGTATATCAAAGAGTACTCAGGAAGATTATCGGCATTTTGCGGATGCGGGATTGCAGCCGGAACCGGGATGGCCTGTGGACTGGCATATCTGCAGGGAGCGGATGGAGAAAAACATACAAAAGTGATTCAGAATATGGCAAGCGGTTTGACCGGAATGATCTGTGACGGAGGCAATCACGGATGTACGATGAAAGGGATCGTGGCAGTAGATGCAGCATTCCGTGCAACAGATATGGCAATGGATGATATCTGCATAGAAAATATTCATGGAATCAACGGCAGGACCCCGGAAGCAACTATGAAGTACATGGGAATGATCGCATCCCCAGGAATGACAGGGACGGAAAAGACGATCGTAGAGATTATGGAATCGAAAAAGTAAAGAAAATAGAACAGCACAGGGAGGAATCGAATCCGGAATGAGAAATGAAAATGCAGACAATGAAAGAAAAAAACATCACCGTGGAAGAAGGCGGAAGAAAAAAGGGAATATAATCGCCAATGTGATTCTTGTGATCGCACTGATCGTATTCTGTGTGTCGGGCTTTCAACTGTTTAAGATCGGAAAAGGTTATCTGGATGGAAGAAGTGAGTATGATAAAGTGCGGAAACTTGCAGTGACGGATGATAAGAATAAAAATGATAAAGATAAAAATCATAGTGAAGACGGAGATGATACATTTTCTGTTGATTTTCAAAAACTGCTGGAGATCAATCCGGATACGATCGCATGGATCAGATTCCCGGATGAGCCGAGTCAGATCAATTATCCGGTTGTTCAGGGAACGGATAACAGTAAATATCTGAAGAAAACATTTTCGTCTAACGAAAATACGCTGGGAGCAATCTTCCTGAATGTTGACAATCAAAAGGATTTTTCGGATAAAAACTCTGTAATATATGGACATAGAATGCGGGACGGTTCGATGTTCCGTCACCTGCAGGATTATGATACCCGTGAATTCTGGAAGAATAATCCATATTTTTACATATATACCGTTGATGGAATAATTCTGAAATATCATATTTATTCGGCAGGACAGGTAGTCGACACTTCGGAATCGTATCAGACAACATTTGAAACAGATGAAGAATATCAGGAATTTTTGAATATGACGCAGAGTACTTCTCTGTATAATACCGGCGTGGAAGTGACAACGGCAGATACGATCGTTACATTGTCGACCTGTACCAGTGCCAGTGATAATCACCGGTTTGTTGTAAGAGGGGTAAAAGAGGAGGAGACGAAACAGTGATGAAGAAAGAATATGCCTATGAAGTAGGAGATGTGGTAACAATGAAAAAGCCGCATCCATGTGGAAGTAAAGAATGGGAGATACTAAGGGTTGGAGCAGATTTCCGACTGAAATGTATGGGATGCGGACATCAGATCATGATCGCCCGCAAATTGGTAGAAAAAAATACAAAAGATTTGAAGAAAAAAGCTTGAAAAAATCGAGGCTTTATGGTAATATAAGAACTCGTGATACAATAATTCTGTCCTAAAATAGAGACAGAAATCCTTGCTCCCACATAAGATGAGCGGGGGCCAAAAGACCAGAAGGAGGTGCAAGACGACATGAACAAATATGAATTAGCTGTTGTTGTCAGTGCAAAAATCGAAGACGACGAAAGAGCTCAGGTAATCGAAAAGGTGAAAGCATTAGTTGAACGTTTCGGTGGACAGATCTCTGACGTTGATGAATGGGGTAAGAAGAGATTAGCTTACGAGATTCAGAAGATGAAAGAAGCATACTACTATTTCATCCACTTCGAGTCTGATGCTGAGACTCCAAGCGAAATCGAGCAGAGAATTCGCATTATGGACAACGTTATCAGATTTTTATGCGTTAGACAGGATGCATAAGCAGGAAGTAGAGGTATAATATGAATAAAGTAATTTTGATGGGACGCTTGACAAGAGATCCTGAAGTAAGATATTCACAGGGTGAGAATTCTACAGCAATCGCAAGATATACATTAGCTGTAGACCGCAGATTCAGACGTAACAACGACGGAGAGCAGACAGCTGACTTTATCGGATGCGTTGCTTTCGGAAGAAGTGCAGAATTTGCTGAGAAATATTTCCGTCAGGGACTGAAGGTTATCGTAACCGGACGTATTCAGACAGGAAGCTATACCAATAAAGAAGGTCAGAAAGTTTACACAACAGATGTTGTTGTAGAGGATCAGGAATTTGCTGAAAGCAAGGCAGTAAGCGACGCCAATGCAGGAAGTTTCCGTGCGGCAGCTCCATCACCGGCTCCGGCACCAGCCACACCAGTATCTGATGCAGGTGACGGCTTCATGAACATTCCGGATGGAATTGATGAGGAATTACCTTTTAATTAGGCAATAGTACCATGCTGTGGTACTTGCCGCATTTCATTTTGTTGAAAGGAGAAACCAAAATGGCTTACGATAAAGGAAATCGTCCAGAAGGCGGCTTCAAGAGAAGAGGCGGCGGACGCAGAAGAAAAAAAGTTTGCGTATTCTGTGGAAAAGAGAATAACGAAATCGATTACAAGGATACAGCAAAATTAAGAAAGTACATCTCTGAAAGAGGAAAAATTCTTCCTAGAAGAATTACTGGAAACTGCGCTAAGCACCAGAGAGCTCTTACAGTAGCAATCAAGAGAGCACGTCACATCGCTCTTATGCCATACGTACAGGATTAATATTGAATGTTGAAAACCGTCAGTGCATTGCACTGGCGGTTTTTTTGCTGTGTGCGCCTTGCGGCGCACGTTTCTAACGGGTTAAAGTCCCAAATCCGCCCGGTAGTGGGAAGGATATAGCCGAAAGCAAGGGTGTCGAGGGCGACCTCGAATCTGAAGGAAGTTGGATGTGAGGAATATACTAACTCACGGGCAAATCTCCGGTCTGACGAACAGAAATCTCATAGAAGGTTATGCATGAGGATAAGGCTGCACACCAAGTCGAAGTCCAATAACTACACGGAATCATGCATGATAAATGAGACAGATGGATGGAGAGGAAGAAACGTGTGGTACCTAGGGAGGTCTGTGAGATATGCCTTGAAAGAGGTAACCATTGCATAAAGCAATGCTGAACTCACAGAAGTCAGCAGAGGTCATAGTGTGCGACTTGAAAGTCGTTATTTTAATTGCAGAAATGCTACTACTTCTTTCTCGTAGTATCCCTATTGGTAAATGCCTAGTAAGAAATGAACGGTGTGAAGCAACCGAGACAAAGTGAGAAAAGTGGAAACCACATCTACTCTATTGCGAGGGAAAGATGTATATGATTAACAAATGTGAACTGTTGTAAGGGTCGTCACTCATGAACAGGTGAAAGTGGTTGAAACACCTGAGCCAAAAGGCGTGAGGTCAAGGCTGTGGTAATTACTATGGTGCTACAGAGAGAAAGACAGAGAACCTCCGGTCTATAGACAGAATCTAAGTACATCATAACTATTAAAGTAGCGAAACAAGGTAAACCTCATACGTTCCCTTTAAGGGTAGGTCAATCGTGAGAAAGATACAATACGTAGGAGGCAGAGGACGTTGGAAAAAGCGAAAGTTCGTATGTAATGTACGAAATAGGGATTCAAGATTTGTCCCAACCGAAAGTAGGCAGACTTCCAACACGTATTTAATTACATGAAAAATCTGATATTTATGAAAGTGTTAGGTTCAATGACACGCAAGTGAGGACGATACTAATGCAGAAAGTCAAATGGAAACAGATAAACTGGGAACAGGTGAAAATATACATTAATAGATTGCAGATTCGGATTGTAAAGGCTGTGCAAGAGAATAAATGGCGTTTAGTCAGAAGATTACAATACTTGATTACACACTCATTCTATGGAAAGGCGTTAGCAGTCAAACGTGTGATTTCAAACAAAGGGAAGAATACGCCAGGAATTGACGGAAAAGTGTGGAAAACAGAAAAAGAAAAAGCGGATGCAATTACAATGTTACAAACTAATGGCTACAGAGCATCAGCATTGCGAAGAATCTACATAGAAAAGTTTGGGAAAAAGGAGAAACGTCCACTAGGAATCCCCGCCATGAAAGACAGGGCGATGCAGGCATTGCAGTTACTGGGATTAGAGCCAGTTGCAGAGACGCTTGCAGATACAGTATCATTCGGATTCCGAAAATACAGAGGTGCTCAGGATGCAATGGCGTATGGATTTAGTATTTTATGCCGAAAGGATTCACCGCAATGGATACTTGAGGGAGATATAAAAGGATGCGTTGGAAAGAACCAGAGAAGAAAAGGATGTCACAATTGGCTTCTTTTTTTGTACGTCTGTTTCTTTCTATTTGTACAATCTTGTGTTTTGAAAGAGGATTTGTTAGATTAAAATTACAAGGAGTAGTTAGGTAATGAAAATTATTTATGAAGACTTAGATAGTAAAGAATAAGGAGTCATTAATAATAATTGGGAGGTTATATTTATGAAAATTTACAAAGCGAAAGATTATAAGGACATGAGTAGAAAAGCAGCAAATATTATTTCCGCACAAGTGATCATGAAGCCGAATTGTGTATTGGGTCTGGCAACCGGATCAACGCCAATTGGGACATATGATCAGCTGGTTGAATGGTATAAAAAGGGAGATCTGGATTTTTCGGAGGTTACTACAGTAAATCTGGATGAATATAAAGGATTACCATGTAGTAATGATCAGAGTTATTATTATTTTATGCATCAGCATTTATTTGACCGTGTGAATATTAATTTGGATCGGACAAATGTGCCAAATGGTATGGAGGAAAATTCTGAAAAAGAATGTAAACGTTATGAAGAATTAATCCATTCTGTTGGGGGAGTAGATTTGCAGCTGCTGGGTCTTGGACATAATGGTCATATCGGATTTAATGAGCCGGGAGCAGCATTTGAAAAAGAAACTCATTGTGTAGATTTGACGGAAAGTACAATTGAGGCAAACAAAAGATTTTTCGATTCTATAAATGACGTTCCGAGACAGGCGTACACTATGGGAATTAAGACCATCATGCGGGCGAAGAAGATTCTGATTATAGTAAATGGGGCTGCTAAGGCGGATATCGTAGAGCGCGCATTTTTTGGACCAATTACACCGGAAGTTCCAGCATCCATTCTTCAGATGCATAATGATGTTACACTAGTTGGTGATGAGGAAGCACTTTCAAAGATTGTGGAATTACATCCGGGATGGTGTAAATAGAGGATAAAAATATCCATTATTACTGTAATAGTAATGATTGTTGAGTAATTCATATTCAATTAGTTCAATAAGAGGGAACTGTTTTTGGTTCCCTCTTATTATTTTATTCTTTGAAATTTCCTTCGGCCATTGCCTTGATTGAGGAGGCATATTCTGATGGAGTCATTCCGGAGATTTTCTTGAATTGCCTGGAAAAATAATGAATGGAAGAATATCCTAAGTGTTCGGCAATCTGAGTAAAATTCATTTCGTTTGTGCGAATTAGTTCTTTTGCAGCATTGATTTTTAATGTGGAAAAAAATTCAATAATGCCAAGTGTACAATATTCCTTGAAAATTTTCTGAAGTTGTGATCGACCAACTAGATTATCCTTACAAATTTGATCAATGGTCAAATGTGCGGTTAGATGACTTTCCAGATAATCGACAACACGTCTGAAAATTTCAGCGTCACTTTTGGCCTTTGTAATCTTGGGTGGAGTTGAATTCGGTAACTTTTGAGAAAACACAAGTGGGGTGGAATATCGTCGGATTAGATGAATTAAAAAATGTTCCAAATGTAATTTGATCATCTGTTGTGAACCGAAGAGTTCACTTTCTTTTAAAACTATATTTTGAAGATAAGGATCATCTAAACGACAATTGAAGCAATGCCTGGCCTCGATAATTATATTTGCAAGTAGATTACGTTCTGTTTCATCAATTTGTAAAATACGGTCATTAAAGAAATGCATAGCATAATCGTTACAGTCAAAAGAAATTACTACTAGATTCGGGGCAATACCCCCAGTAGCTTTTACATCATGAAATTCATTAGGCTTATGAAAAATCAGGTCATTTTTCTTTAAAATCGTATAATTTTCTCCATGACTTACTCCAACTTCTCCTTTATCAACACAAACAAATTCCCAAAAGTTATGTGATTCACCTGAAAAGCTAAAATTATTCATATATTCAAAATAGTGTATGCTATAGATTTTTTTAATAGTAATTGAATTCTGCAAATTTACGCCGAGATACGCCATTTTTATCCTCCAATATTAATAAAAATAATTTGAAAAACAATATAGATATCATACAGCATTTTTCTGAAAAAAGCAAAAAATAAAAATAATTATAACTTACTTTATAAATAAAATGTGTAGACAATTATTGGAATTAACAAAGAAATAATGGACGATTGTATGTGATAAAAGGACAATAATATGAAGAAAAAGAAACAGAAAAAATGTATAATTTATATAAAGTTTTAATTAAGAAAACGAAAGAATCTGTAAATTACAAGAATGGAGGAGTATTATGAAAAAACGTATTTTAGCAGCCTTTATGGCGGCGGCCATGGTAGTAGGTATGGTCAGTGGCTGCGGATCCAGCAAATCAAGTTCAAAATCAAGTGGAAAAACTTCTTTAAATCTTTGGATGCCTGCATTTGCTGATGCAGATGGAAAGGTTACTGATAAAGACTTTTGGACGGAAAAAATGAAAAAATTTGAAAAGGATAATAATTGTAATGTTAAGGTTACAATTGTTCCATGGGATAATTATGAAGAGAAATATCTTACAGGAACAACATCCGATAATGGACCTGATGTGGGATATATGTATAAAGAGATGTTTTATGATTATATCGATATGGGTGCGTTAGTTAATATTGATAAGTATTTTACTAAAAAAGAAAAGTCAAACTATATTTACTATAAACAAGGTTATAATGATGGTGGTCAGTATGGACTCCCGGTAGTAGTTGGAAATCCAAGAATCCTTGTTGCAAACATGGATATTTTGAAACAGGCAGGTATTGATAAGGTTCCTTCTACATGGGATGAGTTAACGGCGGCTTGTAAAGCTGTAAAGGAGAAGGTTCCGAATGTAGCACCATTTATTCAGGATTGGGGTAACCCACATTATGGATCTCTGAATGAAATCTTTTGGCCATATTTTTGGAGTGCAGGTGGACAGATTGTTGATAAGAAAGGCAATTTAACTATTAATTCTTCGGCTGGCCAGAAAGCGGTAGACTATATTTATAATTTGAAGCAGAATGGATATCTTCCTGATTCATGTACATCAAATGATGACACAAAAGAAACTATGAAAAACGGCGAGGCCGCAATGGCAATTATTGCATCAAGTAATGCATTAGATTTAGACGGAAATATTAACTGGGACTTCCAGCCAGTATTAAAGGGACCTGCAGGAGCAAAAACATTTGTTGCAGCTGATTCACTGGTAATGTTCGATAAATGTGAAAATAAAGATCTTGCAGCAAAATTAATGAAATATATAACTAGTGCAGATGTTATGTCTGATTTCCATAAGAAAGTTAGTGAGCAGCCTCCTATAACGAAGGATGAAACTTATACTGGAGATAAGAGATTTGAAAACCTGTTTAGTGACTATGCAGATAATTTCGAGACATTGCCTGTATTTAAGGGTTCTACATCGATGTATGATTCTTTGTTTAAGAATATGCAGTCTATGATGCTTGGTGATATGAAATCATCAGAAGTGTTAAAGCAAACGACAGATTATTATGATTCCAATTTAAAATAATTAAATAATAGTGTAAGTAGGAAAATAAATATATCATCCAAAGTCGGGTGAATCGTGTTACGGTTCACCCGATTATAGACTAAAGAAATATAATATAGGGAGTGATCTGATGAATAGAAAGAAAAAAGAAGCCTTACAGGGTTTCATATATATACTACCAAGTTTTATTTTAATTGCATGCTTTAGTATTATTCCAATATTTATGTCGGGATACTTTAGTTTTACTAATTATAATGTTATGAACAGTCCATCTTTTGCAGGACTTGAAAACTACAGCAAAATTTTAAAGGATACTTATGTAGCATCAGCAATTAAAAATACTCTGATTTATGTAATTATTACAGTACCAATTCAGACTATGTTAGCATTGATATTTGCAGCCTTTTTGGCTTATAAGTTACAAAATATGGCAGGACGATTCTTGAGAAGTATCATGTTTATCCCTGTTATAGCATCAGCAATTACGGCGGGTACAATTTGGAGAATTATATTAAATGCAAATGGCGGTGTATTAAATAATATCTTAAAATTTCTCCACCTTCCTCAGGTGAATTGGCTGGGGGATTCGAAAACAGCATTAATTAGTATTTGTATTGTAGCAATATGGAAGAATGTTGGATATTTCTTAGTTATTTATTATGCAGGAATTATGGGAATATCAAAAGATTTGTATGAAGCTGCACGTGTGGATGGAGCAACGGATATTCAGCAGTTCTTTAAAATTACTTTACCAGTATTGAAACCAATTACATATTTGGTTGTAACATTAGGAATAATCTGGTCATTCCAGGTATTTGATTTGACATATCAGATGACAGGTGGAGGACCTGGACGTTCTACTGTTACGATAGTTATGGCCATTTATAATGCCGCATTTAAACAGTATAAGATGGGTTATGCTTGTGCAATGGCGATGGTTCTTCTGGTTATCGTCTTGATCATCAATGGATTAGAGAATTTAGTGTTTAAAGAAAAGGAGGAAAAGTAAAATGAAAAAGAAAAAAAATTCATGGTTCCCTTTATCTATAGTTGGAGTTTTGATTTTAATATTATTTGGAATTATTTGCGTTGCTCCTTTTGTATATATGATTATCATGTCATTTACGAAATCGACGACATTAATGATTCATATGGATGAAATACATTTTACAGATTTTTCAAATTATAATTATGTTTTCAAAAAAAGTGGATTTTTCAGAGCACTTTTAAATAGTGTGATTGTCGTTGGTTTTTCATGTATATTAAATTGTATTATTTCTTCGATGGCAGCTTATGGATTTGAAAAAAAATGCTTTCCGGGAAAAGAAAAAATTTTTAAAGTATATCTTGCAACATTAATGATACCTTCACAGGTAACAATGATACCAGTATTCATTATCATGAAGAAAATGAATGTATTAAACACATACTTTTCATTAATTGTATTGATTTTAAATGCATTTGGTGTATTTTTGATTCGACAGTTTATGGCAAGTGTGCCGGATGAATTAATTGAGGCTGCAAAAGTAGATGGATGCCCTGAATATAAAATTTTTATTCAAATTGTAATTCCGTTGATTAAACCAGTATTAGTATCACTGATTGTATTTACATTTGTTACATCATGGAATGATTTCCTTTGGCCATTGATTTCAACTACTGATTCATCTATGTATACATTGACAGTAGCATTATCACTTTTAAAAACACAGTATCAAACAAATTACGGACTGATTATGGCTGGTGCGGCAGTTTCGTTTGTATTCCCGTTTGTACTTTATGTTTTCTTGCAAAAACAATTTGTGGAAGGAATTGCGTTGAGCGGTATTAAAGGATAAGAAGATAGGAGGAAATAAATATGGAGTTTGAATATAAAGTTGTTTCATCTATGAGCAAAATATTTCCAATAATGGAAAATATAGAAGAATTAAAAGAAGAAAAACTAACAGGACTTCAAGGGGAGACAGTGTCTTTTCAGATTGCCTATCACTGGGAAGGAGAAAGAAAAGAACGCGGAAATATATCAGTGAAGTCACCAATACAAAATATGGTCCATGTGCGAGATGTAAATTTGGTGCCTTGCGAATATCCATGCCATATGCAGACAGATGAAGGATATTTAACAAAAGAACCCGGGCTATATCCAGATCTTTTGACAGAAATACCAAAGTGGGGATTTCCTCTGATATCTGGACAATGGCGAAGCCTTTGGGTAGATATAAAAATTGATGAAAACCAGAAGAGTGGAATTTATCCTATTGATATCCAATTGGAAAAAGAGGGAAGTGTGCTGGGAGAAGTAAAAGTATATTGTGAAGTGCTGGGAACAAAATTACCAAAGCTTACAATACCACACACAGAATGGTTTCACAGTGATTGCTTAGCAAACTATTATGATGTAGAAGTATTTTCAGAAGAATATTGGAGGATTGTAGAGAATTTTATAGAAACTGCAGTAGAGCATAAATGTAATATGCTACTGACACCGGTTTTTACACCACCGTTAGATACAGCGGTAGGAGGAGAAAGAAGGACAGTACAACTTGTGGATGTCAGTGTTGTTGGTGAAGGAATCTATGAATTTAAATTTGATAAACTTCGAAGATGGATTGAAATGGCGGAAAGATGTGGAATCCAATATTTTGAAATTTCACATTTATTTAGTCAATGGGGGGCAAAATATGCACCTAAGGTTATTGCTTTAAAAGATGGAAGTTATCAGCAGATATTCGGTTGGGATACAGAGGCTTCTGGAGAAGAATATACAAACTTCCTTCATCAATTTTTAATATTACTAAAAGAAGAATTAAAAAAAGAAGGTGTTTTAGATAGATGCTATTTCCATTTATCTGATGAGCCACAAATGGAAGATTTGGAGAGCTATCGAAAAGCATGGGAAAGTATAAAAGATGACCTGAAAGGTTGCCAGGTTATAGATGCGTTGTCTGATTACGAATTCTATAAAAATGGTTTGGTACATCAACCGGTATGTGCAACTAACCATATTCGTCCATTTATTGAAAATAAAGTAGAAAAATTATGGTGTTATTACTGTACTGCTCAATGGGATAAAGTATCAAACCGCTTTATTGTTATGCCAGGTAATAGAACAAGGATTATTGGTATGCAGATTTATCGATATGATTTGGATGGATTTTTACATTGGGGATATAATTTTTATAATTCAGAATATTCATTGTATCCAATTGATCCATATCGTTGTACAGATGCAGGTGGAGCATTTCCATCAGGAGATCCGTTTTTGGTATATCCGGGGGAAAACGGAAAACCAGAAGAATCTATACGATTAATGCTGATGGATGAAGCAATGTCCGATTATTGTGCATGTAAAGCATTGGAGTCCTTGATTGGAAAGGAAAAAGTAGTTAAATTGCTGGATGAAGAAATGCATATTACATTTGATGAATATCCACAAACAGAAATGGAATTATCTCAATTAAGAGATAAGATTAATCATGCGATAAAGGAGCAATTATGGAAAGAAAATTAAGCATGATTGACTCTGATAAAATTGAATTTATACCTGTAGATTCGCTTCAGAAAATATTTATGAAGAAAGATCCACTAATGTGTAAAAAATTAAAAAAAATAAGTGGATTAAAGGGTGAACATATTTCATTTCAGCTGGCATATCGTTATAAGGAATTTTTTTATTCTTCACAGATGCGAATTCAAAGAACAAAAAATCCTTGTGTTAGTATTGAAATAGATACGAAAGCTAAAGCTGAAATAAACATAAGAAGGGTAATATGTGTGCCATCGGCATATCCGGCGTATGGAGAAAGCGATGAAAATTATATTTCAACTGAGCCGGGATTATATCCTGATTTATTAGAAAATTTTGATGGGAAATTTCAGTTAATTCCATATTACTGGAGAAGTTTATGGGTAGAATTAGATATTGCAGAAGATGCTCTGGATGGTGATTATACAGTAGATATTGTACTTCGTGATTTAGATGGTATGGTGGTAAAAAAGGATCAGTTGGAATTGCATATAGTAAATGCAGTATTGCCAAAACAAGATGTGATACATACAGAATGGTTTTACAGTGATTGCTTATCTGATTATTATCATATAGCGGTTTTCAGCGAGGAGTATTGGCGGGTTACAGAAAATTTTATGAAGACAGCTGTAAAACGTGGAATCAATATGATATTAACACCTCTTTTTACGTTGCCATTAGATACATTAATAGGAAAAGAACGTACAACAGTTCAATTAGTAGGGGTAAGAAAAACAGAATCGAAGTATGAATTTGACTTTAGGGAACTTGATCGTTGGATAGAATTAGCGAAAAAATGTCAATATGAGTATTTTGAAATGGGACATCTTTTTAGTCAATGGGGGGCAAAATATGCACCAAAAATTATTGCAATTGAAAATGGTAAGGAAAAGCAAATCTTTGGATGGAATACAAAGGCAGATTCAAAGGAATATCAAGACTTTTTACGTCAGTTTGTACCAGTCTTAGTAGAGTATTTGAAAAACAAGGGAATAGCAGAACAGACTTACTTTCATATATCAGACGAACCGAATGATAATAATATTGATACCTACCGAAAAGCTCGAGAGTGCGTGAGAGAATATTTAAAAGATTTTCCAGTAATAGATGCACTTAGTAATATAAGTTTTTATAAGGAAGGAGTTGTGGACTATCCGGTTCCTACAAATCAACATATTCTTGAATTCCTTGCACAAGGGGTAAAGCATCCGTGGGTGTATTATTGCAGCGGAGAATATGTGGATGTTAGCAATAGATTTTTTGCTATGCCATCTTCTCGAAATAGGATTTTAGGAATACAATTATATTTATATGAAATAGAAGGTTTTTTACATTGGGGCTATAATTATTATAATAGCCAGTATTCTATCAGAAAAATAGATCCTTACCGAGTAACAGATGCGGATGATGCGTTCCCTTCAGGAGATTCTTTTCTTGTATATCCAGGAGAGGATGGAAACGCAGTGGAGTCTTTGCGATTATTAGTCTTGGAAGAAGGGTTTGAAGATTGCAGGGCATTAAAACTATTAGAACAGTATAAAGGAAAGAAATACGTTCATAATTTGGTGAATCAAATTGCCGGAATGAATATTACATTTGAAAAATATCCGGTAGAATCAGAATTTTTTGAAAATTTACGTGCGAGGATAAATAAGGAACTTGATGAAATATAAAAGGATAGAGGTGTAAGACGAAAGGACTGACAGAATGGATAAATATGAGAGCATTATGCTGAAAGAGGAATTGATTATAAATAATATTTATTCAATTCATTATTTTGAATATTCGAAAGATTATGTATTTAAAGGTGAAAGTCATAATTTCTGGGAGTTCCTTTTCGTGGATTCTGGTGTAATTGAGGTAACTGCAGGAAATCAGAAGCTTGTCTTGGAAAAAGGACAGATTATTTTTCATGAGCCGGGAGAGTTTCATGCATTGCGGGCAAATGGAAAAATTGCGCCGAATTTGATTGTTGTATCGTTTGAGTGTAGTAAACCTTGTATGGATTTCTTTAGAAAAAAGACAACAACATTGGATAGTACGGAGCATTTTTACTTGAGTACTATTATTAGTGAGGCGAGGAAGACGTTTTATACACCTCTAAATAATCCATTGGTATGTAAACTTCAACGGTATACAGATACAGAATTTGGGAGCGAACAAATTATAAAGACGTCTTTGGAATTATTTCTGATTCATATCTTGCGGCGATTAGTTCCAAAGGGAAACGCACAACCGTTGGTGCCGCCACAGGTAAAGAAGAATAACGATGAAGTGATTACACAAATACGACAGTATTTATCTGCACACGTTTATGATCATGTGACTGTTGCTCAAATATGCAAAGATAATATGATTGGAAAATCGAGATTGCAATCCATATTTCATAAATATGAAGGCTGTGGTGTGATTGATTACTTTTCAAGATTAAAAATAAATATGGCTAAGGTTATGATCCGTGAAAAAAATATAATTATACAGAAATCGCAGAGATATTAGGTTATTCGTCGTATCAATATTTTTCATTGCAATTTAAAAAATATGTACGAATGTCTCCTTCTGAGTATAGTTCATCTACAAAAATATTTGCAGAAAAGGATACATAATATGGTAGTAAGGGAAATAAATGATATAACAAAATTAGAGCAGACCCCGATGTTTAAAGTAGACAAGTTATTATGGGGAACGAAAGAATGTCCTAAAACATATGGGTATTTAGGGTATAAAAAGAAAGATGGATTTTATCTTAGAATGATCTGTGAAGAAAAAAATCCGTATAGAAGTTATAAAAAAAATATGGATCCAGTATATAAAGACAGCGCAATGGAAGCTTTTTTTCAATTCTTTCCGAAAAGTACGAATGAAACTCCAATATATTTAAATTTTGAAGTGAATGCAAACGGAGCATTGCTAGCAGAATGTGGACCGGACAGGGAGAATAGAATTTGTCTACAAGAGGATGAATTGAGCCAGACACATTGTAAGGTGGTAATTGAAGAAAAATTTTGGAAATGGGATTTAAGATTGCCAGAAACACTTTTGCATAAAATATATGGATCATTTGAATTGGAAAATGAATTTAGATGCAATTTTTATAAAATTTCGGAGAACCCACAAATCGAACATTATGCGTCATATTCGGCTATAAAAACAGAAAGACCGAATTTTCATGAGCCATCTTATTTCGCGAAAGCAGTTATTAAATGATTAGTAAATGAAAATGTACAAAGATGAATTGCTAAATGGGCTATTATCTTTGTACATTTTTTATAAGTGATTTATGGCTCATATTTCTTAAAAATATGGTTAAAAATGAGGCTATACAAAAGAGATAGAAAAGAACATCCGCAGATACAGTTGATGACAATAATCAACGCAAATATTTTTTGCGAGATGGAACAAAGAAATAAAATCAATCCTGTGATTACCAGAAGGAGCATGGTATATGGGAAATAACCAAATGTCATAAATAGTGCATTTTTAAGTGCCTGTTTTGTGGTGCAGACAAAATGTGAAATAATTGGAAATATGTATAAAAACATGGATAGTGCAATGATACAGATTATCCATAAAAAAATACGTATAACCATAAATGCGGGGATGGCTTGTGAGTTTATAATAGAAAAGTCCATTTTTAAAAATATAAATATAAGAATGGAAAAAAACCATAAAAGTGTTCCCTGTTTAAAGTTTTGACGAAAGGATTTCCAGAATCCTGACCAAATATAAGGATCTTCACCTTTTACAATTTTAAGTGTTATGTGAGATAGTGCACTTATGGATGCGCCAACTGTAATTAGTGGAATGCAACTTAATATAAAAAGAAGATTTAGTATGATTAAATCAAATATTTTACTTAAAAATTCCATAATGGGATTATAGGGATTGAATAAGTTACTCATTAAAAGACTCCTTTCGAGGTTTTTAGCAATATTATAAGTATAGTTAAAAGTAACTATGAAGTCAATTGGTATAAGAGATACTTGATTATTTATAGAAAAGATAGTATAAAAATACTGTATAAATCGTGCAAATTAAGAAAAATATAGGATAAAGATTTCTGGAAATAGTTATACTACAATGAATCTAGAAACGAAAGATCCTAAAGACATGGAGGTAATTATAATGAATAAACCAGTATTAGTGATCATGGCAGCAGGAATGGGAAGCAGATACGGAGGTCTGAAGCAGTTAGATCCTGTAGACAATGACGGACATATTATCATGGATTTTTCCATGTATGATGCAAAGAGAGCCGGCTTTGAGAAGGTCGTATTCATAATCAAACACGAGATCGAAGAAGAGTTCAAAGAGCATGTGGGAAAACGTATGGAAAAATACATGGACGTGGCATATGCTTATCAGAATATCGACAACATTCCGGAAGGCTATGAAGTACCGGAAGGACGTGTAAAACCTTGGGGAACAGCACATGCTGTATATAGCTGTATGGATGAGATTGACGGACCGTTCGCAGTGATCAATGCAGATGACTATTATGGAGTAGAAGCATTCAAGCTCATCTATGATTATCTGTCTACACATGCAGATGATGATAAGTACAGATATACAATGGTCGGATATCATCTTGCCAATACGGTAACGGACAACGGATATGTATCCAGAGGTGTATGCGAGACGAATGAGAATGGAGAATTGATATCCGTAACAGAACGTACCAGAATCGAAAAGTACAACGGCGGCGTTGCATACACAGAAGACGACGGTAACACATGGGTACAGGTACCGGATGATACAACGGTATCTATGAATATGTGGGGATTTACAAAGAGCATCTTAGAAGAGATCAAAGCTGGATTCCCGGCATTTCTTGACAAAGGACTGCAGGAGAATCCTATGAAATGCGAGTATTTCCTGCCAACTGTAGTAAGTAATCTTCTCGCAGAAGACAAAGCAACAGTATCGGTACTGAAATCCGCAGATAAATGGTATGGAGTAACTTATAAAGAAGATAAACCGGTTGTGGTTGCAGCCATTCAGAGAATGAAAGACGAAGGACTGTACCCGCAGCATCTTTGGGAGGGAAAATAAATGAATCCTGTAACACGGGAACAAAGAGATGAAGTGATTGCACATTTCAAATATGAAGGAACATTAGTAAAGGACTGTCCATACGGAAGCGGACACATCAATGATACATTTCTTCTGATATTCGAGATTGCCGAGATGGGAAGAATCAAAGTCATTCTTCAGAGAATGAATTCTACGGCATTTCCAAAACCGATAGAAGTCATGGAGAATATCACAGGAGTAACGTCATTTCTGAAAAAGAAGATTATAGAAAATGGCGGAGATCCGGAACGTGAGACATTGAATGTGATTTCGGCGGTTGATGGGAAACCATATTACATAGATTCTACGGGAGATTACTGGAGATCTTATAAATTTATTACCGATGCAAGTACCTATGATCTGGTAGAGAAGCCGGAGCAGTTTTATGAAAGTGCGGTGGCATTCGGGAATTTCCAGAGTCTGCTGTCTGACTATCCGGCGGAGACACTGCATGAGACGATAGAAAAGTTCCATGATACGAGAAACCGGTTTGCGCTGTTTAAGAAAGCAGTGGAAGAAGATGTTATGGGAAGAGCAGCTTCTGTAGAGAAAGAGATCCGGTTCGTTCTCGAAAGAGAAGAGATTGCTAATTGTTTTGCAGAAATGCTGGACAGGCATGAGCTTCCACTTCGTGTTACACACAATGATACAAAATTGAATAATGTTATGCTGGACGATAAGACTGGGAAAGGAATCTGTGTGATCGATCTGGACACAGTTATGCCGGGGCTTGCGATGAATGATTTTGGGGATTCTATCCGTTTTGGTGCGAGTACTGCACTGGAAGATGAAAGGGATCTTTCGAAAGTATCCTGCAGTATGGAATTGTTTGAATTATATACGAAAGGATTCTTAAAAGGCTGTGACGGAAAACTTACGAAAAAAGAGATCGAGCTGATGCCGATGGGTGCTAAGGTTATGACATTTGAGTGTGGCATGCGTTTCCTGACGGATTATCTGCAAGGAGACAAATATTTTAAAATACACAGAGAAGGTCAGAATCTGGATCGCTGCCGTACCCAGTTCAAGCTTGTTGAAGACATGGAACAAAAGTGGTATACTATGAACGAAATCGTGAAAAAGTATAGTGACAACTAGGAGGTACTATTGTGGCCAAGAAAATATTAATTACCGGAGGAGCCGGTTATATCGGAAGTCATACGGCACTGGAACTTCTGAATGAAGGATATGAAGTGGTTGTATATGACAATCTTTGTAATTCATCTAAAGAATCCTTAAAAAGGGTAGAAGAGCTTACCGGAAAGACGATTACATTTTATGAAGGGGATGTAATGGATGAAGCTGCATTGAAGGCAATGCTGGAAAAAGAAGGCGTAGATGCGGTTATCCATTGTGCAGCACTGAAAGCAGTCGGAGAATCCGTACAGAAGCCATTAGAGTACTACCGTAATAATATAACAGGAACTCTGACGCTGATGGATGTTATGAAACAGACCGGTGTTAAGAATATTGTATTCAGCTCTTCTGCAACTGTATACGGAAGTCCGGAAGAGATGCCGATCACAGAGGAGTGCCCGAAGGGACAGTGTACGAATCCTTATGGATGGACAAAGTCTATGATGGAACAGATCATGACAGATGTACAGAAGGCAAATCCGGATATGAATGTCATCCTGCTTCGTTATTTCAACCCGGTCGGAGCGCATGAAAGCGGACGTATCGGAGAAGATCCAAAGGGAATCCCGAACAACCTGATGCCATATATTTCACAGGTGGCAGTAGGAAAGCTTGAAAAACTCGGCGTATTCGGAGATGACTATGACACACCGGACGGAACCGGAGTCCGTGACTACATTCATGTAGTAGATCTTGCAAAAGGACACGTAAAAGCAATTAACTATATCTTCAGCAATCCGGGACTTGATGTGATCAATCTTGGAACGGGTGTTGGATATTCCGTGCTTGATATGGTAAAAGCATTCGGCAAAGCATGTGGAAAAGAGATTCCATATGAGATCAAACCAAGAAGAGCCGGAGATATCGCGATGTGTTATGCAGATCCTGCCAAGGCAGCAAGAGTGCTTGGCTGGAAGGCTGAAAAAGGGCTGGATGAGATGTGTGCCGATACGTGGAGATGGCAGTCACAGAATCCAAACGGATATGAATCATAAATCATAAAAATGAACACCGGATGATGGGAAATACTTAACAGAACGTTAAGGATTTCCCGTCTTTCTTTTTCAGGGGATAAATGGTATAATATCCACGTATGTAAAGAGCAGTGGATGATCAGATCACTGACAGGCACTGCAAAAGGAGTGAGAAATACTCACACACAGAGGCGAGAATCATGGAAAAGAAGAATGAAAAAGGAAAAGTGCAGCTCAAAGGACAACTCAAACTTTACATCCAGTGGCCGGCTATTATGTCCCTTCTTCTCATAGCAATGGATTTGTGGGTTTATAAGCTGGATCACAGAGCGGGAATCCTGATGGCCGTATTTGTAGTTGTATATATCATTATGGTGGGTGGACTGTATTTTTACAGTAAGAACATCATTATGAAAGACCTGGTAGAGTTTGCTGCACAGTATGGCATTGTTCAGAATACATTGCTGAGAGAACTGTCGATTCCTTATGCGATCCTGTTGGATGATGGAAAAGCGATCTGGATGAACGATGAATTTGAAGCAATCCTGGGAGGTAAACCCAAGGGAGAAGCTTATATCAGCAAATACATTCCTGAATTGAACCGGAGTATATTTCCAAAAGAGGACCAACAGACGGTCACAATGGAAGTGTATTATGATGACAAAGAGTATCAGGCAGAGATCCGGAGAGTATCAGTAGAAGGATTTAGTGATACAGAACAGCTTATGGAGCTGCCAAAGGAAAAAGAATATTTTATAGCTGTATATCTTCAGGATGTTACGGAATTTAACCGTATTATCCGAGAGAACGAAGAGCAGAGGATGGTTGCCGGGCTGGTTTACATTGATAACTATGATGAAGTGATCGACAGTGTGGAAGAAGTCAGACAGTCACTTCTGATGGCACTGGTAGACCGTAAGATCAACCAGTATATTGCGAAGGTTGACGGAATCGTTAAGAAACTGGAGAATGATAAATATTTTATCATCATCCGGAAATCTTACTTCAAACAGCTGGAAGAAGATAAGTTCTCCCTGCTGGACGATGTAAAATCCGTAAATATCGGAAATGGAATCCCGGCGACATTAAGTATCGGACTTGGACTGAGTTCTGATTCTTATGCGCAGAGTTACAACTATGCACGTGTTGCGATTGATCTTGCGCTTGCAAGAGGCGGCGATCAGGCAGTTATCAAGGACTGTAACGGTGTGACTTATTATGGTGGCAAACGTGAACAGACAGCAAAGAATACCCGTGTAAAGGCGCGTGTAAAAGCAGAGGCACTGCGTGAATTTATCACGGTCAAAGATAAGATCTTTGTTATGGGACATAAGCTGACAGACGTGGATGCGTTCGGTGCGGCAATGGGAATCTACCGTGCGGCACTGGCTTTGGAAAAACGTGCTTATATTGTAATTAATGAAGTATCTGCATCGCTCAGACCATTATATGAATTATTCGAACAGGATTCGAATTACCCGGATGATCTGTTCCTGACATCGTCACAGGCGATGAATATGGCGGATGAGAATTCGATGGTTGTAGTAGTAGATACGAACCGTCCGATGATGACAGAATGTGAGGAACTTCTGAAGACGACCAAGACGATCGTGGTTCTGGATCATCACAGACAGAGCAGTGATAATATCGACAATGCGCTGCTGTCTTATATTGAACCGTATGCATCATCGGCATGTGAGATGGTATCAGAAGTATTGCAGTATATCGTAGACGGAATCAAGATTCCAAAGATTGAGGCGAGCAGCCTGTATGCCGGTATCATGATCGATACCAACAACTTTGTGAATAGTACCGGAGTCCGTACTTTTGAAGCAGCGGCATTCTTAAGAAGATGCGGTGCAGATATCACATTGGTAAGAAAATTATTCCGTGATGACATGGAATCTTACAGAGCGAAAGCAGAGATCATCAGCAGCGCGGAGGTTTATCATAATAAATTTGCCATCGCAAGAGGTGTGGATCTTCACATCGAAAGCCCGACGATCATCGGGGCACAGGCAGCAAATGAACTGCTGGATATCAGTGAGATCAAGGCATCATTTGTATTAACCGAATATAATGGAAGAATATACGTCAGCGCACGTTCGATCGATGAGGTCAATGTACAGATCATCATGGAACGTCTGGGCGGAGGCGGTCACATGAACGCTTCGGGAGCGCAGTTCAACCATACGGATATGGATGAAGCGGTAGCCTGCTTAAAACAGGTGATTGACGAGATGATAGAAGGAGGAGACTTGTAATGAAAGTAATTTTGACAGAAGACGTAAAGTCACTTGGTAAAAAAGGAGAGATCGTAAACGTCAGCGACGGATACGCAAGAAACTTTATCTTAAAGAAAAATAAAGGTGTAGAAGCCAACGGAAAGAACTTAAATGACCTGAAGTTAAAGAAAGCCAACGACGATAAGATTGCACAGCAGCAGTATGAAGATGCGCAGGAACTTGGCAAGAAGATCGAAGCAGGTAAGATCGAAGTTGCGATCAAGATGGGAGAAGGCGGCAAAGCATTCGGTTCCGTATCTTCAAAAGAGATCGCAGAAGAGGTTAAAAAGCAGATGGATCTTACGATCGACAAGAAGAAAGTACAGTTAAAAGAAGCAATCAGAACACTGGGAACACATAATGTACCGGTTAAGCTGCATCCAAAGGTAACAGCAGAGCTGAAAGTTGTTGTAAAAGAAGAAGCATAGGAGGAATTCAGGCGTGGAAGAAGCACTCATCAAACGAGTCATGCCACACAGCATCGAAGCAGAACAGTCTGTGGTCGGCGCCATGCTTATGGATAAAGATGCCATCACCACTGCAGGAGAAATCATCAGTGGTGATGATTTTTATCAGGCGTCATACGGAGTGATCTTTGATTCGATGATCGAACTGTTCAATGAAGGAAAACCGGTCGATCTGATCACCTTGCAGGAAAGACTGAAGGAAAAGGACGTACCGGCGGAGATTGCCAGTCTGGAATTTGTCAGAGACCTGGTGACAGCAGTGCCGACTTCTGCGAACGTGAAATATTACGCACAGATTGTGGCAGATAAGTCGTTAATGCGTAAGATGATTAAACTGAACGAATCAATTGAAAATATGTGCTATGCGGGAAAAGAGCCGGTAGAGTCGATTATGGAACAGACAGAGAAATCCATGTTTCAGTTATTACAGAGACGTACGACCGGTGATTACGTACCGATCAAACAGGTTGTTTTAAATGCATTAGATAAGATTGAGAAGGCGTCTAAGAGTAAAGGAACCGTTACGGGAATACCGACGGGATTCATTGATCTGGATTATAAACTTTCCGGATTTCAGCCGTCAGATTTTATTCTGATCGCAGCCCGTCCATCTATGGGAAAAACGGCGTTTGTATTAAACATTGCGCAGTATATGGCATTTAAGAAGAATAAAGCAGTAGCAATCTTCAGTCTGGAGATGTCAAAAGAACAGCTGGTGAACCGACTGTTTTCTCTGGAGTCCCAGGTAGATGCCCAGTCCCTGAGAACCGGTAATATGAAAGATTCCGACTGGGAGAAACTGATAGAAGGAGCTGGGATTATCGGTCAGTCGAAGCTGATCATTGATGATACTCCGGGTATCTCTATCTCAGAACTCAGATCGAAATGCAGAAAGTACAAACTGGAACACGGACTTGATATTATCATCATTGACTACTTGCAGTTGATGACCGGAAGTGTGGGAAGAAGTTCGGAGTCCAGACAGCAGGAAGTCTCAGACATTTCCCGACAGTTAAAGGGACTTGCCAGAGAGCTGAATGTGCCGGTAGTATCCCTGTCACAGTTAAGCCGTGCGGTAGAAAGCCGTCCGGATAAAAGACCGATGCTTTCGGACCTTCGTGAATCCGGAGCCATCGAGCAGGATGCGGACGTGGTAATGTTCATTTATCGAGACGAATACTACAATAAAGATTCAGAGTTCAAAAAACAGGCAGAAATAATTATCGCAAAACAAAGAAACGGCCCGGTAGGGACCGTTAATCTGGCTTGGCTTGGCGAATATACAAAGTTTGCCAACTTAAGCAGACAGGAAGATTCTTTTTAATTTCTTAACTGGACCGGTTTCGGCCGATGCTTTCCGGAAGGATTGCTGCTGGCGGATCAACTGATCCAGTTTTTTGAATTCTAATTCTTCATGGCGTTCTTTTGCATCCAGAAGAAAGGACATCTCCTGACTGAACATTGCCATGAGAACTTCGTTGTTATTCTGCAGCATGCGTTTTAACTGTAACTGTTCTCTGGTCCGTCTGATATCGGGAATCAGTGCTTTTAAATCAGAGAGAGAAACTCCCTGATCATAAAGATCCCGGATACAGGCATACAGTCTGGCATCATCTCTGGTCTCACGTTTTATCTGTTCTAAAGTATTCATATGATTTCCCATGTTAGATACCCCCTTATCTTATAATACTTGTCCCTTATGGGTAAATGTATCATAGCACAGGAAAGATCACCGAATTCGTCAGAATCCGTCGAGAGAAATAAATTTATTAAAAAAGAAATAATATACAAAATATCAAAACAAAAAAATGCACGATACAAAATGTACCGTGCATTTTTATCTTACTTATTCTGCGTTATTAACCTTCAGAAATTGCTCCTACTGGACACTGAGCAGCACAAGCGCCACAATCTACACAAGCGTCAGCATCGATCTCATAATGATCTGCTCCCTGAGCGATAGCTCCTACTGGACATTCAGCTTCGCAAGATCCGCAGCTTACACATTCATCACCAATTACGTGTGCCATAGTATGTACCCTCCTTTGAGATTAAATATTCTAGACATAATCCAATTCGTTGTCTCTGCTCCTATAATAATACAAAAAATAAAAATAAACAAGGGAATAGAATGTTTTTTTAGAAATACATAAAAGTTTAGTTATAGCTAACTTGTGTTAGAAAAAGCTATCACAATAAAGGGGAAAAAAGTATTTCTACAGAAATATAAAAGTCATAGAGGAAAATTAAGAAAAATTTCAACAATTTTTCACTGTTTTGGTGTATAGTATATGGTGCTGAAAAAATATAAGAAAAAAATATAATCAAAAGTTAGAAGTATTAAGTATAAATAGAAATGATACCAGATATAGGAGAGAGGAAAATGAAGAAAAACAGAATCATTGCCATGTTGCTGGGTACAGCACTGCTTGTATGTGGATGTCAGCAGACATCAAAAGCAACCGATGAAGAAAAAAAGATTGAGTCAGAAAAGAATACAACTAAGACAGAAGAAAACGCATATCAGGGGAAATTAGATCTGATCACTCCGGCGGCATATAATAATACGGACGGATTAAAGCTGAAAAAAGGCGATTATATTTCCATTATCGGAAAAGCGAACGGAGCACAGTACTGGGATGAAGTGAAAAAAGGTGTAGCGCAGGCTGCGGAAGATATTAATACAAATCTTGGGTATACAGGAAAAGATAAGGTGAAAGTAGCATTTAATGCACCGGATACAGCAGATAATGTCGATGACCAGGTAAATCTTCTGGATGAAGAACTGGACAGATATCCGGTCGCAGTGGGCATTTCGATCGTAGACCTGCAGGCATGCCAGGTGCAATTCGATCTTGCAACAGACAGTGAGATTCCGATCGTAACTTTTGATTCCGGATCAGATTATCAGGGTGTGGCTGCAGATGTATCCACAGACAATGTAGCTGCAGGAAAGGAAGCGGCACAGAGACTTGCGGAAGAGATGGGCGACAGCGGAGAAGCGGTGCTGTTCATTCAGGATTCCAAATCACAGGCAGCTCTTCAGAGAGAAAAAGCTGTAACAGAAGAATTGAAAGCAAATCATCCGAATATTTCAGTGGTCAATGTATACCACATGGATGAACTGAGCAATATGCAGAAGACAGTATCCGATGAGATTAATGCCGGAACCTACCGACCAAAAGACAGTGAACTTCCGGAGGGACAGCTCACAGGAGAAGATGTTGTAACAGCAGACAGTATCACTGAAGATCAGGTAGTTGATTATATCCTTGCAAAACATCCAAATATTACAGGCTGCTTTGCTGCAAACGGGGATTCCGTAAAACTTGCAGTCGATGGTCTGGAAAGAAATAAAATGGAGAAAAAAGTGAAAGTCATCGGCTTCGATGCCAACGATGATGAGATTCAGGATCTGAAAGACGGTAAAGTTAACGGACTGATCGTACAGAACCCATTTGGCATGGGATATGCAACCGTTGTGGCTGCAGCAAGGGCTTCTCTGAATATGGGAAATGAGGCTGTGGTTAATACGGGATATACATGGGTGACGAAAAAGAATCTGAAGACGGATGAGGTGCAGAAGATTCTGTATAGTAAGTAGGAAAATTTAATGTATCATGGCGGCTTACCCCGGTCCTGAATAAAAGTATAGAAGGGATTGCTGTGCGGATTCAATCATGGGGAACATCTAAAGCAAAAAAATCGGCCTAAAAGCAGCCGGTCAAAAATCATAACTCGCTGATCGCTCAGACAAATGATTTTTAACCGGCTAACGGCCGATTTTTTTACTTAAGAAGTTCCAACTCTTTCTCATGGACTGAGAGGTCACAATGATAAATTAACCAGCAACCTTCGGAAGTGAAAAGGAGAATTCGGTTCCGACTCCTTCCGTACTCACCACGGTAATATTCTCCCCATGTGCCTGAATTGCTTCTTTCACGATCGCAAGTCCAAGTCCGGTACCTTTCTTATCTTTTCCACGGGAGAGGTCACTCTTGTAAAAGCGTTCCCAGATTTTCCCAAGCGCTGATCTTGGAATACCCATACCGTTATCTTTTACAGAGGTATATACTTTTTCTCCGCGGTCTGTCGTCTCAATCGTGACGATGGAATCCGGATCACTGAATTTAATCGCATTGTCCAGCAGGTTGTATAAGACTTGCTGGATTTTTCGTTTGTCAGCGTTGACGTTCAGGTGTTTTGTTGCGAAGACCAATTCGATGGAAATCTTCTTCTGTGTGCAGACACCTTCGAAAGATGCCGCTACATGCTTGATCATCTCGTGAATATCGAATACTTCCCGGTTGAGAAGCAGGTGATTGGTGTCAAATTCATTTAACGTCAGAAGATCCTGTGTCAGATCTGTCAGGCGTTCTGTTTCGAATAAGATGATCTTCAGGTATTTTTCATGTAATTCTGGTGGGATGGTTCCGTCTGTCATGGCTTCCACATAACCTTTGATGGAGGTAAGTGGAGAACGAAAATCATGAGACACATTTGCCACAAATTTCTTCTGATAATCTTCCATATCCCTAAGCTGAGAAGACATGTAGTTCAGTGATGCGGACAGATAACCCATCTCATCTTCAGTTGTGACAGGAATCTCATATTCCAGGTTACCGGAAGCATATTGGGTTGCTGCTTCGGTAATCTTATGAAGCGGACGGTACACAAGGAAATGGAACGCCAGCAGGATAATGAACGAAAGCAGGAAGATTACGATGAATGTAATATATACACCACGCATCAGTGTGTCTGTCATGGTATCCACAACAGAGGTATACTGGTGGATCATCAGATATCCTTTTGGAGAATACCCGTAAGTTACCGGTACAGTGACAGTGATCACATCATTGTCAAAATATCCGTGATAATCACCAGTCTGTGAACGATCGCTTCCGGATTCCGCCGGGTCGAAATCTTTAATGGAATCAGGCGCGGACGGGTAGCTCCCGGACTGTGCAGAAAGGATTACTTTTCCATCTTTTGAAACGAACCAGACTGCAGCGTCAAGCTGTGTCTCTATTCCGGATAAGATCATCTGTGCGTCAGATTCTGTTAATCCGCCGGAAAAATAACCGGGAAGATAGTCGTTGGCAACCATCGTAGCTTCCCGGTACATACTGTTACTTACGCGGTTAAAAATCGGCGTACTGACCAGGTTCTCTGTCAGTGTTGCGGCTGTAAAAAGGCTTAAGAATCCGAACACAATATAGATAAATATAAATTTTAAATATAATGTACTTTTCATGATATTAACCTGCTGTTATTTTACTTCAAATTTATAACCGATTCCCCATACAGTGCTGAGACTCCAGCCATTGTGATCCTTGATCTTCTCGCGGAGACGTTTGATGTGCACATCGACGGTACGGGTATCGCCGATATATTCATAGCCCCAGATCTGATCCAGTAACTGCTCTCTTGTGAATACCTGGTTCGGAGAGGATGCGAGGAAATAGAGAAGTTCCAGTTCCTTTGGCGGCATCTCGACCGTATGGCCGTCAACAATGACGGAGTAATTGGTAAGGTTGATCTCAATTCCCGGGTATTCGACACATTTTCCCTTATCTGCCTGAGGAGTCTCCGGTTTGGAGCCGACCTGATAGCGGCGTAAGACTGCTTTTACACGTGCAACCAGCTCTTTGGCATCAAATGGTTTCATAATGTAATCATCTGCACCGAGCTCCAGGCCAAGTACCTTGTCGAATACTTCACCCTTGGCGGACAGCATGATGATCGGAGTGTTAGATCTCGTACGGATCTCGCGACAGACCTGATATCCGTCGATACCAGGCAGCATGAGATCTAAAAGAATCAGGTTCGGTTTGTAAGTGTCAAAGGCAACCAGTGCCCGTTCGCCATCGTGGACCATCATAGTGTCAAAGCATTCTTTTGTCAGATATAATGAGACCAGTTCAGCGATATTTTCATCGTCATCGACGATCAGTATTTTCTGTTTGTTCATAGATGTATACTCCTCCCGTATATAGATGCATTTATCTATACTGATTCACTTTAAAGTTTCCCCTTATACTATCCCTTATTTTAACTTTTATTTCAGCTCAGCGATCGTTACGCCGGCGTCACCTTCGCCAAATGCGCCAAGGCGGAATGATTTGACATGTTTCTGCCGTTTCAGATATTTATGGATACCGGCTCTTAAAGCTCCGGTTCCTTTACCGTGAACGATTCTTACAGAACTGAGGTGTGCAAGCGAGGCGTCGTCCAGATATTTATCCAGCTCGGCGATCGCTTCATCGACTGTTTTACCAAGAAGGTTGATCTCAGGACTGATCGCAAGAGATTTGCCCATCTTGACTTTGCCTTTACCGGTCTGACGGGTTCTTTTGGCAAATGAATATGCCGGCGCTTCATCGATGATCTCCAGATCGGAAATATTAACTGTGGAACGTAAGATTCCCATCTGTACGGTGACATTTCCCTTGGAATCCGGAAGTGAAGTGACAGATCCGGTCAGGTTCATACTCAGTACCTTGACAGATTCTCCAAGTTTGAAATCACTTGGTTTGTAAGCCTTTTTTGGTTTCTTGGTATCTGTCTTCATGGAATTCTGTGTCGCGTTCATCTTCTTGCGGAGACGCTCACGTTCCTTTTCCATCTCGGCAACGGAGATATTGGCTTTGCCGAATTTGTGGAAATTACGCATGGTCTCATCGGCTGTTTCCTTGGCATCGGCCAGGATCTCATGAGCCTTTTCATTGGCCTCGCGGATGATACGGTCACGCTGTTCTTCTAATTTATCACGTTTCTGACGGGTCTCTTCTTCGAGACGTGCCAGTTCACGTTTGTAGTGTTCGATCTCTTCCTGCTCTTTCCGGATGGTACGTTTACTTGTCTCCAGATCGGTTAACAGGTCTTCGAAGGATTCATCCTGTTCGGTCAGATGTGTCTTGGCATCTTCGATGATATAATCCGGAAGTCCGAGTTTTCCTGCGATGGCAAATGCATTACTCTTTCCCGGGATACCGATCAGAAGGCGGTAAGTCGGACTGAGCGTCTCTACATCGAATTCACAACAGGCATTTTCAACGCCCGGTGTGGAAAGTGCGAAGACTTTCAGTTCGCTGTAGTGTGTCGTTGCCATGGTACGGATGCCTCTCTGGTGCAGATAGCTTAAGATGGCGATTGCAAGAGCAGCACCTTCGGTAGGGTCGGTTCCTGCATTCAACTCATCGAACAGTACCAGAGAATGTTCGTCTACATGCTTTAAGAACGAAACGATATTCGTCATATGAGAAGAGAAGGTACTGAGGCTCTGCTCGATACTCTGCTCATCTCCGATATCGGCATATACATTTTCAAAAATTGCCAGTTCCGAACGGTCCAGCGCAGGGATATGAAGTCCTGCCTGACCCATCAGGGTAAATAATCCGACCGTCTTTAACGAAACGGTCTTACCGCCGGTGTTCGGTCCGGTTACGATCAGAAGGTCGAAGGTATCACCGAGTGTGACGGTGATCGGAACGACTTTCTTCTTATCTAACAGCGGATGGCGGCCCTCACGGATATGGATCCGGCCTTCTGTATTGAAGATTGGCTTGCTTGCGTTCATGTTGATTGCGAGATTTCCTCTTGCAAATATGAAATCCAGCTCCGTCATGACTTTGTAGTCGGTGCGGATGGAGTCGATATATTCTGCAACATCGGCGCTTAAGCGTGCAAGGATCACCTGGATCTCTTCCTGCTCTTTGCCGTAAAGCTCTTTTAAATCATTATTCAGTTTTACAACAGACATCGGTTCGATGAACAGGGTAGAACCTGTGGCAGACTGGTCATGGATCAGACCAGATACCTGGCTTCTGTATTCGGCTTTGACCGGGATACAGTAGCGGTCTCCGCGCATGGTGATGATCGCATCCTGCAGATAGGTACGGAGCGAACCGTTGACCAGAGAAGATAATGTAGAATGTACTTTATCATTGATCTGGTTCATGGAACGGCGGATCTGCTTTAATGTACTGCTGGCATCATCACTGATCTCATCTTCGTCAATAATGCATCGGCGGATCTCAGTGCTTACCAGTGTCAGTGGCTCGATCTGCTGGAAGAAAGCATCCAGACAGTCTTCTGCATCGTCCACAGTCTCGTGGCGGCCGTAAGCTTTGATCTGCCCTGCATTTTCCAGAAGCTTACAGATACGCAAAAGCTCTCCGCTTCCGAGCGCGGCACCGACTTCCAGACGCTTTAAGGATTCCCCGACCGGATTACAGCTTCCGAAAGAAGGACGTCCCTTCTTAATGATACGGGTAAATGCGGCGGTAGTCTGTTCTTGTGCGGCTTCGATATCCGTGATGGATGTCATCGGTTTTAATCTCTTGCAGCGTTCCTTGCCGCCAAAAGAAGTTGCCTGTTCTATTAAGATGTCAATAATTTTATGATATTCTAATTTAGTTAATGTTTTTTTATTCATGTTTCTCACCTGAACTTATTCTATGTTACTGTTCATACAGTAGCTGTAGTCAGTACCTATTCTACCTTATTTGGACGATAAAGAAAAGGATAAATATTGAACATTCCCATTCCATACGGTATACTATAAAAAGGATTGCAAAGGAGACGAAAAAGCTGATGGATGAGCAGAAACCTCTGGAAAATAAGCAGGAAGAACCTGGGAAAAAAACAGAAAAATCAGAATATTCATTTATGCAGGAGACGATCAAAGACGAGAACAGCCGTGGAAAAAAGTGCCGTAAAGACCTGCTTCGTATGGCGGGGCTTGGAGTGGTATTCGGTGTGTGTGCCTGCATTAGTTTTTCTGCGCTCAAACCATGGCTTGATAAGAAGTTTCCCGGAGATTCACAAGAGGTAGTGATACCGAAAGAGAAAGAAGAAGATAATACAGAAGAAAAAAAAGCGGATACCAGTAACAATACGGAACAGACGCTGGATATTGACAATTACAGAGAACTTCAGAAAGCAATGAACGACGTAGCCACAGAGGCCGGAAAATCCGTGGTAGAGATCATAGGTGTATCCGGAGAGCAGGACTGGACAGACGAGTCTTACGATAATAAAAACAGTGTGTCCGGACTGATCATCGCTGATAATGGGCAGGAGCTTCTGGTATACGGAAAGACTTCTATATTAAAAGATGCAAAAGAGATCCATATTAGATTCTCGGATGGCAATACAGAACAGGCATCTGTGAAGAAGAAAGATGAAAGTCTCGGATTTGCGATCTATGCTGTGTCGGGAAGCAGCATTGAACAGTCAACATGGACGCAGATCAGTACCGCCAAACTTGGCAGTTCCAATTCTGTACAGAAAGGGGACGCCGTGGCAGTGCTTGGAAAGCCATTTGGCTATGCAGGAGCGGTCGGATTTGGAACGATTGCGAACAGCAGAAATGAACTGGATGCAGATGACGGAAGTTATCAGCTCCTTTGCACTGATATTGGTGCGGCAGAAGACGGAACAGGTGTGATCGTTAATTTGTCGGGAGAAGTAGTCGGAATTATTGATCAGAGTATTTCTGATAATAGCAGTAAAAGGCTGGTAACCGGGTATGGAATTTCGGGCTTAAAATCAGAGATTGAATTGTTGTCTAACGGACAGGCGGTGCCGTATGTCGGTATTCGTGGACTGGATGTGACGGCAGAGATCGAAGCTCAGGGAATTCCAAATGGAGTATACGTCCAGACAGTAGAGCCGGATTCTCCGGCAATGGCAGCAGGAATCCAGAGCGGGGATATAATCACAGAGGCTGCAGGCAAGAAGATATCGTCGCTGGCGGTCTATCAGAGTGTGATGCGTGACCAGAAAAGCGACAGCAAGATAAGACTCAAAGGACAGAGACAGGGATCCGGCGGTTATGTGGATATTTCATTTGACGTGACAGTCGGAAGCAAGGAGTAGGCTTGCCGGATGCTTCCGGGGAGATGTTTCGATCGTTGTAAAATATAGAATAATATTAATATAGAATATAGAAAGAGGAAATAAGATGAGATATATCAACACCCTTCACGAAGGAGAAACAATCAGAAATGTATATTTGTGCAAAGGAAAGCGTTCTGCGGAGACCAGAAACGGAAGACCATATGATAATCTGATCCTTCAGGATAAGACCGGGACACTTGACGGGAAAGTATGGGATCCGAATTCCGGCGGAATCGCAGATTATGATGAGATGGATTTTATTGAAGTATATGGTGAAATCATCAGCTATAATAACAATCTGCAGCTTAACATTAAGCAGATCCGTAAAGCACAGGAGGGTGAATATATCGCCGCCGATTATATGCCGACAACGGAGAAGAGTACAGATGGCATGTATGAGGAACTGCTTGGATATATTAAGAAAGTAGAGAACCAGTATCTGAGACAGGTGCTGGAGTATTATTTTGTAAAAGACGAGACATTTATCCGTAATTTCAAGGGACATTCCGCTGCAAAGACGGTTCATCATGGATTCGCCGGAGGACTTCTGGAACATACATTAAGTGTTGTGAAGTTCTGTGACTATATGGTGGGAGCATATCCGATCCTGAATAAGGACCTGCTTTTCACAGCAGCGATCTGCCACGATATCGGAAAGACGAAGGAATTATCTTCCTTCCCGGAAAATGATTACACAGATGAAGGACAGCTTCTGGGACATATTGTAATCGGTGTGGAGATGATCGGAGATGCAGTCCGCAATATCCCGGACTTCCCGGAGAAACTTGCGAATGAATTAAAACACTGTATCGTTGCACATCACGGAGAACTGGAATACGGTTCACCGAAGAAACCGGCACTTGCCGAGGCGATGGCACTGAATCTTGCAGACAATGCAGATGCCAAGATGCAGACACTGACAGAGTTATTCAAAGATAAAAAAGGAAATGACTGGCTGGGATATAACCGCCTGTTTGAATCAAATATCAGAAAGACAGTTATCTAATGATGCAGAAGAATGAAATAGTAAAGGTAAAAATAGAAGATATCGGAGTCGGAGGAGAAGGCATCGGCAAGGTGGATGGATACACGTTGTTTATCAAAGATGCCATCATCGGGGATGTTGTAGAGGCGAAAGTAATGAAAGCAAAGAAGAATTACGGCTATGCCCGCCTGATGAATGTCCTGACTCCATCAAAAGACCGTGTGGAAGAGCCGGTCTGTCCGATGGCAAGAAAATGCGGCGGCTGTCAGATCCAGGAGATGAAGTATCCGGCACAGCTTGCATTTAAAGAAGCAAAGGTACGCGGCAATCTGGAGCGGATCGGAGAAGTTCCGACAGAACTTCTGGATCAGATCATGCATCCGGCTGTCGGCATGGACGGAGAAGGAATGCAGCCGTTCCGCTACCGGAATAAGGCGCAGTTCCCAATCGGAACAGATAAAGACGGCAGAGTGATTGCCGGGTTCTATGCCGGAAGAACACACAGCATTATCGAGAATACAGACTGCGCGCTTGGTGTGGAAGTCAACGAAGAGATCCTGAACTGTATTCTGGACTTCATGGAAGAATTCAAAATTCCGGCATACGATGAAGTGAAGCATAAAGGGCTGGTACGCCATGTACTGCTCCGTTACGGATTCAAGACAGATGAAATCATGGTATGTCTGGTCATCAATGGAAAGACGATTCCGCACTGTCATGATCTGGTCGGACGGCTACGTCAGATTCCGGGTATGACAAGCATCACTCTCAGTACGAACACAGCGAAGACGAATGTGATCATGGGCGATACGATCCGCCTTCTGTGGGGACAGGAGTTCATCACAGACTATATCGGTGAGATCAAGTACCAGATATCTCCGCTGTCATTCTACCAGGTGAATCCGGTCCAGACAGAGAAATTATACGGACTGGCATTAGACTATGCAGGCCTGACCGGCAATGAGGCGGTGTGGGACCTGTACTGTGGAATCGGAACGATTTCCCTGTTCCTTGCAAAGAAAGCAAAGCAGGTATATGGCGTGGAGATCGTACCGCAGGCCATAGACGATGCGAAGAATAATGCAAAGATCAATGACATTACGAATGCGGAATTCTATGTAGGTAAGGCAGAAGAAGTCCTGCCGGAGTATTACAAAGAATATGAAAAGACACATAACGGAGAGACCGCACACGCAGATGTGATCGTGGTCGATCCGCCGAGAAAAGGCTGTGAGGAATCCCTGCTTCAGACGATCGTGGATATGCAGCCGGAGAAAGTTGTGTATGTAAGCTGCGACAGTGCGACACTTGCGCGGGATGTGAAGTTCTTAAGAGCGAATGGGTATGAGCTTAAGGATGTGACACCTGTGGATCAGTTTCCGCATACGGTGCATGTGGAGACGGTTGTTCTTTTGTCCCAACAAAAGCCGGATGACACGATAGAGA
>OLQA01000495.1_pt1 | contig 37350 bp, 28 predicted proteins | sample 1673151 | NCBI WGS metagenome assembly OLQA01 (sample SAMEA3136760, study PRJEB25190) | human gut metagenome | biome: human gut; feature: human-associated habitat; material: faeces | place: Austria | collected 2013
TCGTCCTTGGCGGGGGTGACCACCAGAGACTTGCCGTCGGCCTTGACGGCGGACATACCCGCACACGGGGTCTCTGTCTACGGGGTGGTTGACCGAGCCATAGCCGATACCCATTTCTTTCATGCAGCGCACGATGCTTTCAAATGCGTCGATGTTTTTGCACGTATCGCCGTCGAGCTCCACGTAGCTGATATGCCCCGCATTCGTGAGCGCGTGAAACGGCGCTTCTCTGCGAATCTTTTCATAGGCGCTGATGGGGTAATACACCGGCACGTGAAACGAGTTTGTGTAATACTCTCTGTCCGTAACGCCGGGAATTTTGCCGTATTTCTTTTGGTCTATGCGCACAAAGCGGCCGGAAAGCCCCTCTGCGGGCGTTGCGAGCAAGGTGAAGTTGAGGCCGGTCTCACGGCTTTTTTCGTCCATTTTCTCCCGCATATGGGAGATGATCTCAAGCCCCAGCTTCCAGCTTTCTTCGCTTTCGCCGTGGTGCTTACCGGTGAGAGCTTTTAAGGTCTCGGCAAGGCCGATGAAGCCGACACTTAAGGTGCCGTGCTTTAAGACTTCGGCGACGGAATCGTTGCGGTCGAGCTTTTCGGAATCGATCCACACGCCCTGCCCCATGAGAAACGGATAATTATACACCTTTTTGCTGCACTGGATTTTGAAGCGGTGCAGAAGCTGTTCTTCCACAAGCGCGATTTTTTCATCGAGCAGCTTATAGAACGTTTTCATATCGCCCTTCGCTTCAATGCCGATGCGCGGCAGGTTGATGGAGGTGAAGCTCAAATTGCCTCTGCCGCAGGTGACTTCCTTTGTGTTATCGAATACATTGCCCATGACGCGCGTACGGCAGCCCATGTACGCCACCTCGGTGTTATAATCGCCGGGTTTATAGTATTGCAGGTTGAACGGGGCGTCCAAAAAGCTGAAATTCGGAAACAGGCGCTTGGCGGAGCAGCGCAGCGCGTGGCGGAACAGGTCATAGTTCGGGTCGCCCTCGTTGTAGTTGACGCCCTCCTTGACTTTGAAAATTTGAACCGGGAAAATGGGTGTTTCGCCGTCGCCGAGCCCCGCTTCCGTAGCGCGGAGCAGGTTGTGCACGGCCATTCTGCCCTCCGGAGAGGTATCCGTGCCGTAGTTTAAGGAGCTGAACGGTACCTGCGCGCCGGCGCGGGAATTCATGGTGTTTAAATTGTGGACGAGCGCTTCCATGGCCTGATACGTGGTAGCATCCGTCTCTTTGTAGGCGGTCTTTGCGGCGTATTCCGCGGCGGCGCGGGCAGCGTCGCCCGTGATGATCTGGAAGCCGTTTTCTGCTTGATGGCGCGGCAGAAACGCGCGCAGCTTTTCGGCGTAAGCTTCTGCGGTGTGCATTGTGACATCGGTGCCGAGCGCTTCTTTGATGGCAGCCGTCAGCGCGGCGGCATCGGAGGCGCTCATATCAAACCGCACCTCAATATACTGCGCAAGCGCACGGAAATACTGCTTGCGGTATGTTTTCTTCACGCCCTCCGCCATAGCGTAGTCGAAATTCGGCACGCTTTGGCCGCCGTGCATCTCGTTTTGGTTTGCCTGAATGGCGATGCACGCGAGCGCGGCGTAGCTGCGGATGTCGTTCGGCTCTCTCAAATAGCCGTGGCCTGTGGAAAATCCGTCTTGAAACAGCTTTAAAAGGTCAATCTGACAGCATGTTTCGGTGAGGGCGTAAAAGTCTTTATCGTGAATGTGGATGTCGCCGCTCACGTGTGCTTCGGCAATCTCCGGCGGGATGACATATTTATCGTAAAACGCCTTGGCGCTTTCGGAGCCGTATTTCAGCATGGTGCCCATGGCGGTATCGGCGTTGATATTCGCGTTTTCGCGTTTTAAGTCATCCTCTTCGGACGGACGAAACGTGAGATTTTCAAAAATCTTCACGAGCTCGTCGTCCATTTCGCGCAGGTGCTCGTGCTCCGTGCGATAATTGATGTAAGCGTTCGCCGTTTTGGCGTAATCGGCGGCAAGAAGCTTTTCCTCCACCACGTTTTGAATTTCCTGCGCCGTGGGCGTACCCGGCAGCTTTTCGAGCGCCGTGAGCACCTCTTCGGTCAATTCGTTCAGATCGGCGTCGCTCATACGCTCTGCGGCGATTCTGGTATTGGCCTTAAATATGGCGCTTTTGATTTTCCGCGCATCGAACGACACCTTGTCCCCGCTGCGCTTGACAATATATCGAATCATACGTTTAACTTCCCTTTCCGTTTCTCCCCTGCGGCAAAGCCTAAAAGCCTTCGCTTTGCGCTTTCTGTACTTTCGATTATAGGCGCTTTTCCTATACATGTCAAGGGCATATTTAGTGTCAAAACCACTATATATAGTATTAGGTTTACATAATAATAACAAAATATACCGCGCGTCATGGAAACGGTTTCCTCCATAACGCGCGGTATAACTTGTGATTTCATGGCGTTTTTTCACGGTTTTTGGGGCATATTTCGGCGCGGTTGTACACCGTCTATACCCGTTTATAAGCCCTATGCACGCCATACGGCGGTTGACAAAATAAAACGCGTTTTTTCACGAAATTTTTTGCCGGCTTTTTTAGTTGACGACGGCACCGAGCAGTCCTGCGAGATACACCGCGCCCTCCAAATCGATCTTTGTTTTCTGCATTTTTGCAAAGCGGATATCGGTGCGCGAAAATTTGGCACGGCGCAGGTCGCATTCTTTCAGCTGCGCATTGCGGAACACGGTCTCCGTAAGGTCGCAGCCGGAAAGATCGGCTTTTTCGAGGTCCGCTTCCGCAAAGCTCGTACCGCGCAGACTGATGCCGGAAAAATCCTGCTTTTTGAGCGGACAATGATCGAGCACACAGTATTCGAGTGTGCCGCCGCGCACGGTCCAGCCGGTGAGGTCTGCGCCCGCAAAGGAGCAGCCCGAGACACGGCAATTCTCAAACGCGGTGACAAACAGGCTTGCGCCCGAAAACGTGCAGTTTTCAAACGAACAGCCGCGCGCCAAAACGTCGTTTAAGCGAGAAAAATCGAATGCGCACGCAGAAAAGCGGCATTTTTCAAACAAAGCGCCGGAAAACATCGCGCCGCGCAGGTCGCAATTTTCAAACGTATAGCCGCGCAGCTCGGCGTCCGTGAAATCGGTATCGCCGAGCCGCGCGTTTTTATACGTGTTCTGTTCTAAAGAGAACATTACTCTTCTTCCGTCACGGCGATGTGCAGCTCTTTGAGCTGTGCCTCGGTGACTTTGGACGGTGCGTCCATCATGACATCCTGTGCGCTCTTGTTCATCGGGAACGCGATGACCTCGCGGATGGATTCTTCGCCGGAGAGCAGCATAACCATGCGGTCTACGCCCGGGGCGATGCCGGCGTGCGGCGGCGCTCCGTAGCAGAATGCGTTGTACATGGCCGGGAACTTCGCCTTTACGTCGTCTTCGCCGAGGCGTACCATCTCGAACGCCTTGACCATGATCTCCGGGTCATGGTTACGCACAGCGCCGGAGGAGAGCTCTACGCCGTTGCAAACGAGGTCGTACTGGTCTGCCAGAATGTCGAGCGGGTCAATCTCGCCGCGCTCGGCCTTAAGCAGCGTTTCCATACCGCCGGAGGGCATGGAGAACGGGTTGTGGCAGAACTCCAGCTCGCCGGATTCCTCGCCGATCTCGTACATGGGGAAATCGACGATCCAGCAGAACTCGTAGCGCTCTTTATCCATGTGGCCCTCGCACGCCGCGCCGAGCATACGACGCATGACGCCTGCGGTCTTCTGGGCCTCCTCACGCTTGCCTGCGGAGAGGAACACGAGCGTATTCGGCTCGAGAGACAGCGCGGATTTGACGGCTTCCACGGTCTTTTCATCCGCATTGATAAACTTTGCGATGCCGCCGGCAATGGCGCCGGATTCATCGACCTTGAACCAGTACGGCTTCTGGCCGGCCTGTACCTCTACGTCTGCGCAGAGCTTATCGACCGCCTTGCGGGCAAGCTTGCAGTTGGAGACCGGGACAGCCTTGACGATGTTGTTTTCAAACGGGCCGAAGCCGCAGCTTGCAAGAATGTCCGTAACGTCCTTGACGCGCAGGTCGATGCGCAGGTCCGGCTTATCGGAGCCGAACTCCTCCATGGCCTGACGGTACGGGATGCGGGCAAACGGTGCGGAGGACGCGATGTTATACGTGCCGTACTTTGCAAAAATCGGCGGGAGAACGTCTTCGATGACGGCAAAAACGTCTTCCTGCGAGGCAAACGCCATTTCCATATCCATCTGGTAGAATTCGCCCGGAGAACGGTCGCCGCGCGCATCCTCGTCGCGGAAGCACGGTGCGATCTGGAAGTAGCGGTCAAAACCCGCGGTCATGAGGAGCTGCTTAAATTGCTGCGGCGCCTGCGGCAGGGCGTAGAACTTGCCCGGGTGCTTACGCGCCGGGACGAGGTAATCGCGCGCGCCCTCCGGCGAAGAAGCCGTGAGGATCGGCGTGGTAATCTCTAAAAAGCCGTGCTCCGTCATAGCGGTGCGCAGAGCGGAAACAACGTTGCAGCGCAGGATGATGTTGGCTTTCACTTCCGGATTACGCAGGTCGAGATAGCGGTATTTTAAACGCTGGCTCTCGTCCGCTTCGCGGGAGTGGTTGATCTCGAACGGCAGCTCGTTATAACGGCAGCGGCCGAGCACGGTGATCTCCGTCGGCGCGATCTCGATGTCGCCGGTGGGGAGCTTCGGATTTTTGCTGGTGCGCTCGCGCACGATGCCCGTAACGGAAATCGTAGATTCCTTATTGAGGGGCTTTACAATGTTCATCATCTCTTCGTTTTCGATGACGACCTGCGTGGTGCCGTAGAAATCGCGCAGCACCAAAAACGCAAAGTTATTGCCGACTTCGCGGATGTTTTCCATCCAGCCGACCAGTGTGACGGTCTCGCCTGCGTTTGCAAGGCGGAGTTCGCCGCAGGTATGGGTTCTCGATTGTGTCATGATTGATTTCCTCTTTCGTTAGTGTGACCGGTTAAAATGTGATGGGCATGGCGTCTTCCTGTTCGGTGACGGCCGTGATGTACGTATCAACAAAGTCGTCGTTGAGGGAGATCTTCTTCTTTTCGCCCGTCTTCATGTTTTTAAGCACGGCTTCGCCGTTTGCGATCTCATCGTCGCCGAGGACGATGCTGTACTGCGCGCCGATTTTGTCGGCGTATTTCATCTGGGCTTTCAGGCCGCGTGCACACAGGTCGCAGTCTGCCGCGATGCCGCAGCTGTGCATTTTTTCGGTGAGCTGGAACGCCTTCATCTGCGCCGCTTCGCCCAGAGACGCGATGTAGACCTCGCACTTTGCGTCATTTCCGAAGTCTGCGCCCATCTCGTTCATCGCCATCAGGATGCGGTCAAGACCGAGACCGAAGCCGAGTGCCGGCGTGGGCTTGCCGCCGACTTCCTCCACGAGGCCGTCGTAGCGTCCGCCGCCGCCAAGCGCAAAGCCGAAGCGCTTCGAGGGGAACTCAAACACGGTGCGGGTATAGTAATCGAGGCCGCGGACGAGGCCGGGATCGATGGAAAACGGAATATTGATAGATTTCAGCAGCGTCTGCACCTTTTCAAAGTGCGCACGGCAGTCGTCGCAGAGATAATCCGTGATCTTCGGCGCACCTTTGGCAATCTCGCCGCAAACGGGGCTTTTGCAGTCCAGAATACGCATGGGGTTGCGCTCCAAGCGGGAATTGCAGGTCTCGCAGAGCTGATCCTTATAGCCCTCGAAATACGTTCTCAGCGCCTTTCTGTACTCTGCGCGGCAGGTGGGGCAGCCGATGGAGTTGATGGAGACCTCAATGTCATCGGCAAGGCCGAGACGATTGAAAATGGACATGGCCATAGCGATGACCTGTGCGTCCGCCGCCGGTTCTGCGGTGCCGAACATCTCCACGCCGAACTGATGCAGCTCGCGCAGACGGCCTGCCTGCGGCTTTTCGTAGCGATAGCAGGAGATCTTATAGTAGAGCTTTACCGGGTAACCGCCGTTATACAGGCCGTTTTCCAGCATGGCGCGCACGGCGCCCGCCGTGCCCTCCGGGCGCAGCGTAATGGAGCGGCCGCCCTTATCTTCAAACGTGTACATCTGTTTTTCCACCACGTCGGTGGTGTCGCCGACGGAGCGCAGGAAGAGCTCGGTGTGCTCAAACACCGGGGTGCGGATCTCGGAAAAGCCGTTCAGTTCCGCTTCATCCGTCATAACGGCTTCCACAAGCGACCATTTTTCGGATTCACCCGGAATGATATCCACGGTGCCCTTAGGCGCTTTTGTGATCAATTCCATAAAATATCCCTCTCATTCATGAAAAATAAAAAAAAACCTTACCCAAAACGGATAAGGGACGAAACAGGTTCGTGGTGCCACCCTTTTTCGGGAGAAAAAGCGAAAGCTTCCCCTCCCCTTTCTTTCCTTAACGCGGAAAACGCACTTTCGTGCGGCTCACGGGTGTCTTTCTCTGCCGGATGCACGCGCCGCTCTCAGCATTTGCGGCGCTCTCTGTTTTGTGCCCCATGGCAGATACTCTTCCCGGTCAATGCCGGTGTATTTTCAAAGCATACGCTTTGGTTTTAAATTTACAGCTTTACAATCTCGCGCCAATCGAGGTCGCCGCGCTCGAGGCCATGGATGAGCACCTCTGCCGTTGCGATGTTCGTCGCCACGGGAATGTTATTCAGGTCGCAGAGACGGAGCAGGTTTTTATCGTGCGGCTCCAGTGCCTGCTTCTGCATGGGGTCGCGGAAGTACAGCAAAAGGTCGATCTCGTTGCAGGAGATACGCGCCGCAATCTGCTGATCGCCGCCCTGTGGGCCGCTTAAAAAGCGGTGGACCGAAAGACCGGTTGCTTCCTCTACAAGCTTACCGGTAGTGCCGGTCGCACAGAGATTATGCCGGCTCAAGATGCCGCAGTAAGCGATGCAGAACTGTACCATAAGCTCTTTTTTTGCGTCATGCGCCGTAAGCGCGATGTTCATAAAAATTCCTCCCTGTTTATAATCATTCGTCCCCTATCCCAAATGTCACAACGATAAGGGAACCGAAACACCGTTCATGCGTGCCGCTATGCGGGAAAGCGCCGTCATGCCGGGCAGGTCATCCGCCGGCACGCAGCCACGCTGAAAAGCAGCCGTCATTTGTCTATCTTCGGGTACGATGCCGATGAGCCGCACGCCGCTTTGGTCGATGACGTCATCGAGGTCGCGCAGGCCGCCGGCGTCTTCCCGCCCGGCGGAAAGGCTGCCGAAATATTCGGCGTTAAAGCGATTGATGACGAGCCGCTGCTGCGGTACCTCAAGCTCTGTTAAAAGCCTGCGCACGATGGACGCATCGCGGATACACACGGGGTCCGAATTGCACACAATAAGCGCGCAGTCCGCCGCCGCTGCCGCCGCGCGGAAGCCATGCCCCACGCCCGCGGGAGAATCAAGGATCACGCGGTCAAAATAGCGCTTTAAAAGCGGAACGAGTCTAAGCATGACGCGTTCCGGCACAAGATCTTCGCCGCTTGCCGGGGCAGGCATTAAAGACACGCCGGGCATGGTCACGCACGGGTAAATCGCATCCGCAGGCGCGCAGCGCCCTGCCACAACGTCCGAACTGTCGAACACGAGCGCTTCCTCTGTGCCGGTCATACGGTCCAGACTGCGCAGGCCCGCGTCACAATCCAAAAGCAGAACGCGTTCGCCGCCCGCCGCAAACTGAGAAGCCAGCCCAAGCGAAACGGTGGATTTTCCCACGCCGCCTTTTCCCGATGTGACAACAATAGCAGTACCCATAGATAATACCTCATTAAACATAATAACACAAAAATGCACGGTAGTCAAAAGTAAAAATGGCTATACCGCAATTTTATCACAGCGAGACAAAAACACGGCGGCTTTTTTGTCGAAGCAGACAAATATCCTCCCTAAGCACGCGTCATTCCGTACCCTCTGTTACCGTGGTTTCTGCGTTTTTTGCCTCCTTTTGGAGCGTTTCGGCAAAATAAGCTTCAAAAACGGCCTTTGCCGTCTCTTTTGCGGCATCGCCCTTGCCGCCGTATTCGATGACGACCGCCACGGCAATCTCCGGGTTCTCGTACGGCGCAAAGCCGATGAACGTCAGGTTATCGGAATGGTCGGCGTTTTCCGCCGTGCCGGTCTTGCCCGCAACGGCAATGCCGAAATCCGAAAAGGTCGAGGCCGCCGTACCCTCTGTGCACACCTGCCGCATGCCCTCGCGCACGACCTTGAAATATTCGTCTTCAATCTCCGCCTGTAATACGACCTCCGGCTCTGCGGCCTCTTTTTCCACCGCGCGGTCGTAGTCCGTGACTTTATTTAAGAAATGCGTTTTGTAGCGCGTGCCGCCGTTTGCGATCATGGCGCAGTATTCCGCAAGCTCGATCGGCGTGAACATATCGTCGCACTGGCCGATGGCCGCCTGAATGGTGAGGCCGTCATACCAATTTGCGCCGTGGCGCTCCGTATACGTTTTGGGGTCGGACATGATGCCCGCGGTCTCGCTCAATTCGCACCCGGTCTTTTCGCCGAGAGAAAACAGCTCTGCATACGTGTGCATTTTGTGGATGGTCAGCATGCGGCCCACGTCAAAGAAAAACGCGTTGCAGGAGTTGCGGATGGCGCCGTACACATCCACCTCGCCGTGCACGCCGAGGCATCCCGGTTCGTAATCCGGCGCATAATAGTGGTACGCGCCGTCGCAGTTCACGGGGTGAGAGGTCGGCGTGATGACGCCTTCCTCCAGCGCCGCCAAGGCGACAAGGGGCTTAAAAACGGAACCCGGCGTAAAGATGCCGTTTAATGCGCGGTTGAAAAGCGGCTGGCTTTCGTCCGCATAAAGCTGCGTCAAATACGCATCGTCCGTATTGTACTTTTCAAGGTCGAAATTCGGGTAGGTTGCGCCGGCGATGATGCCGCCGGTGTTTACGTCCAAGGCGACAACCGCACCGGCCTCGCAGTCTTCGGTCGGCTTCGCTTCGATCTGCTCGGCGAGCGCGTTTACGGCCGCGCGCTGCACATTGCTGTCTATGGTAAGCCACACGGAATCGCCCGCTTCCGGCGGCTCCGTCACGGTGGTGGAGGTCACTTTGCCGGTGGCATCCGTTGTGACGCTCTCTTTGCCGTTTTTGCCGCGCAGGGTGGACTCGAACACGCTCTCAATGCCGCTTTGGCCGACGGTATCCGTATAGGAATAGCCGGAAACGTTTGAGGCGGAATACGTGTTGCCCGCTTCCTCGGCGGCATCGTACTGCTCCTGCGAAATGGCACCCAGCGTACCGACGATATGCGGGGCCAAATCGCCCTCCGGGTATTCGCGCGTCTGCTCCACCTGCGTTTCAATGCCAGGCAAATCTGTGCTGCGCTCGCTTAAGAGCTCCACCGTTTCGATGGAAATGTCTTTTGCGAGCACGAACGGGTTCGTGCGGCTGAAATACGCGCGCTCCATGCCGTAGCGCACGGACGCGATGCGGCGGATGTCTTCGGGGCTTGTATAGGCTTCGAGGTCATACCGCTCGATGAGCGATTCCATGCACTCGTCTGCCGTGGCGCTCGAGGGTAAGTCTAAGATGTCTTCGCTTTTCAGCGTTTCGATCTCGGCGGTCATTTTGGTTTTAAACTGATATTTGCCCGATTTGATTTCGATGGGAAGGCGATCCGTCCACGGTACATTCAGCGTTTCGAGCAGCTTTACAGCCTCCAAAGCGACAGCATTGCGCGTTTCATTGCTGCCGGAAAGACGACTGTATATGGCATTATACACGGAGCGGTTGCCTGCGAGCACGTTTCCGTTACAGTCCAAAATTTCTCCGCGCGTGCCGGTGAGCTTTAAGTACGTCGCGGAGGACTGTACGGCCTCCTCTTCAAACGTGCTGCCCTCTAAAAGCTGCCACTGGGCAAGCCGCCCGATATACAAAAGAAAGACGGCAGCAAGCATAACGCCGCAGAAAATATAGCGGCCGCGTCCTTTTTCCACAACTGTCGTCTCCCTTCGTTGAAAACTTAAATTTTTTGCAGCTTATGCAGCTTTGACCTACGCCGCCGTATGGCGCTGCGCACGCGGGGCTTTCGCACCCACGCCTGCAAACCGTAGCACACGGGTATCGTTAAAAGCGTGTAAAAATAGATGGGCAGATACTTTGTGACGAGCGCGTACAGCGTCAGTGAATACCCGGCTGCAACGTACAGCACGAGCCAATCGAGCAAAACGGCGACGGCACAGCTCCACAGACCCATCAATACCGATGTGAAAAGCTGAATTTGAATTCTGGTGCCGCACAGGCCGCTCAGCAAAAAGCACAGCACGCCGAACGTGAGCGCGTGATACCCAAACACAGCCCCGCTGCCGACATCGGCAAGAAACCCGGCGTACATGCCGAACGCCATAGCGGGTGTGCACGCCTCCACCATGGCAATGGTGAGCGCGGCAGAGAGCACCGGAAGCGGTTTTACGCCCATGATCTGCGGCAGCAGCCCCGGTGTATCCTGTAACAGGAACAGCAGCAGGATCTCGACCGCATACAAGACATAGCGTATCCATTTTTTGCGGTTCGGCACAGCTGTTCACTCCTTTTATTCATTTCCCTTGCTTGCGGTCTGCGCGGGGTCTTCTTCATCTTTGTTATTCGTCTCCGGCAAGCCGGTTGTAACGTCGCCCTTGCCGTCGAAATCCGTTACGACGAAGACATCCGTCACCTCTGTTACGTCCACGTATGGGGTCAAAATGGCATAGTACGAGGAATCCGCGTTGCTGCGCTCCACGCTGTCCACACGCCCGATGAGCAAATCGCCCGGGAACACGCCGCCCGCGCCGCTCGTAGTAATGATGGAGCCCGGCTGCACCTCGGTATCTCTTGTAAGGTACAGCATTTTTACCTTGCCGCTGTTTGCGAACTGGATGTCGCTTATGACGACGCCGCTTTCCTTGCATGATTTATCCGTGGCGCCGATCTGCGTCTTTTCGGACAAAATCGACCGCACGCGGCTTGACGCGGCGTAGACCTCCTCCACAACACCTACGACGCCCGTTTCCGTGATGACGGCATCGCCGACGGATACGCCCGCAAGGCTGCCGCAGTTGATGGTGAAATCACCGAACACGTCGTTCGGGTCGCGCCCTACGACGCTTCCCGCGGCTAATTGCAGGTCGGGCATGGCTTTTTTGACGGAGAGGATATTTTCATACGAAGCATTCTCGTCTTTTAAGGTGTAGTAATCCACAAGCTGTTCGCGCAGCTTCCGATTTTCCTCCGAAAGGTCGTTGTACAGCGCTTTAAGCTCCTCTTTGGACATGCCGTCCAAATTCAAAAACTCCTTTGCGCCCTCGGTGGTATTCGTCCCCGCCGTGAGCAGCGGTGCGGATACCGTGCCGAACACGTTTGAGAACACGGATGTTCCGGCGTTTAAGCCGTACACGAGCACGCCAAGCAGAATGACAACCGCGATCATTAAAATTTTAAAATTTTTAGAGGTGAATTTCTCCATGCGCCGCACCTGCCTTTCGTTTTTTATTTAAAGTCAAATTCAATTTATTTTTCTGCAGCTTTTACCGCGCCGCGCGCGTTTGCGGGGATATGCGCTTTGCCCTCTAATGTGCGGCCTGCACCCTCGGCTACGCAGTCGAGCGGGCGCTCCGCGACCTGCACGGGCAGGCCCGTCGCTTCATGCAAAAAGCGGTCTAAGCCACGCAGCAGTGCACCGCCGCCCGTGAGCGTGAGACCCATATCCAAAAGATCTGCGGAGAGCTCCGGCGGGGTCCGCTCCAAAACGCGGTGTACGGACTCGAACACAGCTTTCAGCGGCACCAAAAGCGCCTCGCGCACGTCTTCTGCCGTGACGGTAATATTTTTCGGCTGGCCGTCCGCCGCGCTGCGGCCGCGCACCTCCATGGAGACACTGCCGAGTTCCTCAAGCGGGTAAGCGGAGCCGATCTGCAATTTCACGTCCTCCGCAGTGCGTTCGCCGATGAGCACACCGTACTTTTTGCGCAAGTACGAAACGATAGCTGCGTCAAATTTATCGCCCGCCACGCGGACGGAATCTGCCACGATGGGGTCGCCGTAGGAGATAACCGCCGTTTCGCTTGTGCCGCCGCCGATGTCCAGAACCATGCTCGCAACCGGCTCGCCCGTGGGCAGCCCTGCGCCAATAGCCGCCGCGACCGGTTCCAAAATGAGCTCCACGCGGCTTGCACCCGCCTGCTTTGCGGCGTCCTCCACCGCGCGGCGCTCCACCTCCGTAACGCCGGAGGGAATGCAGATGACGATGTGCGGGCGCGTGAACGAACCGGCCTTGATGGCCTTGCGCACAAAGTATTTGAGCATGGCTGCCGTCACCTCAAAATCCGCAATGACGCCGTCTTTTAACGGGCGCACCGCCGTGATGGACTCCGGCGTGCGGCCGAGCATTTCTTTGGCCTTTTTGCCGATGGCTAAAACCTCGTTGGAGTTCGCGTCCACCGCCACCACGGACGGCTCGCGCAGCACGATGCCCTCACCGCGCACATAAACGAGCGTGTTGGCCGTGCCGAGGTCGATGCCAATATCTTTGATAGATGTTGAAAAAAGAGAAAAAAGAGAGGAAAGACCCGCCATGATCGTAGATTGCAGAGAACCCATAGGATAAGACCTCCCGAAACGGGTAAAACTTTGGCAAGCCGCACGTCTTTGCGGCGCACGGTACTCATACTTATTCAGTATAACAAAACAGCGGCGGAGCTTCAACCGAAAAATCGTGAACACCGCCGCAATTTGAAAATTTATTTTGTCCCCGTGCTTCCGAATCCACCCGCACCGCGGTCAGTCTCCGTTAGAGATGTGACCTCCTCAATCACCGGCGCGAAATACGGCATAATAATCATTTGCGCAATGCGCTCGCCCGGCTGCACCGTGTACGGCTCCGCGCTGAGATTGTGCAGGCCGATCTGGATTTCGCCGCGGTAATCGCTGTCGATGACACCGACACCGTTCGTGACATGAATGCCCTTTTTGATGCCGAGACCGCTGCGAGTGAAAACGAAGCCTGCCGTGCCCGCGGGGATCTCCGCCGCAAGACCGCTCGGAAATACGCAGCGCTCGCCCGGCTCGATCGTCTGCGGGGCGTCCATACACGCGCACAGGTCATAGCCCGCGCTGCCCGCCGTCGCCTGCTTCGGGATGATCGCACCCTCGCGCACACGCATCAGTTTTAAAACCATATTTTGTTCCATTTTTTGCTCCTTGTCTATATACAGTATCCCAAAAATCCCGTTTTTCACACTTTTTCCCGGTTTTCCCTCATTGTGGATAACTGTTTCCACAGCGCTGTGGAAAATGAAAAACGGCTTATTTCTGCGGTTTTTTTGAGTTCACAATCTGTTCAAAAAGAAAGTTCTAAACACTTTCCACCGAGTTTTCCACAATCAAAGCACGCCACGGAGGAAAAGTCCTCGGGTACAGTCGGAATGCGGCTTTTCATGACGAACGGCAGCGTCTAAAATCGCCTGCGTTTCCACGGCGTTTTCCACAGAGAAGCGCAAAACACCGAAATCGACATTTGAAACGGGGCGGTCAAAAAGCACGAGCGGCACGCTGTTAAAGACCTCGGAATACACGGTTTTACCCTCAAAACGCGTGCAGTGCACGGGAAATTCCACGCCCTTGCGGTCACGGATTTTGCCCGCATGCTTGCAGTTTAAGCAGCCCTTCGGCGAATTTGCAAGCGGACAGTTGCGCGTGAGCATCAGGGGCTGACGACCGTAGAGCAAAATGCCGCGCGGCAGCTCGCCGCCGAGACCGCGAATTTCGTCGCCGGTCAGTTCAAAGGAAAGCTCGGTATCGTCTAAGCCGAATTCTTCAAAAAAGCGCAGGCATTCCGTATTGAATACATTGAGCGAAAATCCGCCGTGCGCGGACACACCAAGTTCCTTGCACAGGGCGAGCGCACCGAGATTGCCGCAGTAAAAGTGCGTATCGCCTATGGCTTTGCACGCTTTCATGCGTGCGCGCACCGCGTTTTCGATGCCCCACAGCGCGCGCGGCAGGGCAAGAATTACCTCAACACCCGCGTCTTTGCAGCGCGTGCGCGTCGCTTCGTCGGCGTCGAGCGGCAGAATGACCGCTTCCAGCATGGAAATGTTTTCCGGCACCTGCGCGCAGTCTTTGAAGAACGCACGGAGTTTAGGCCGGCCGCTTTCACCATGTGTACGCGTATCGAGCGGAATATCTTTAAACGATACGGCGGGCTTTTCGCGGCGCTGTTCGCCGAGCTTTTCCAGCGCTTCACGGCGCAGTCCGTTCAAAGCGGAAATGGGCAATGCGGTTTTTTCATCGGTGTCGATCTGCACCGCTTCGCACAAATACGGCGTGCCGCCGGTTTTTCTTAACTGCTGCTCCCAGCGTTCGGTGTTGACGGGCAGCTTCTGCGCCGTTTCGCATACGCAGTCTTCTGCCGTGACGACCGCTTCGTTTTCGCCGTCCGAGACTGTGACGCGCGGGTTTTCGCCCGCAAAGGCGCTTAATGTGAATGTCACCGGCACACGCTGCGCTTCGTTTTTATATAAAGTATGCAGCTGCGCGAACACGGCGGAATTTGCGCTCTCCACGTCTTCCTTTGTGCGGGTGCCGAACATGATGCGTCCTCTGTGTGCGGACAGATAGCCGTCCGTAAAGCCGGAGCGCGAGAACACCGCGTTTAAATGTTCGAGCAGGTTTTCCGGCACAGACTCGCCGTCTGCCGCTTTTCGGCACGCCGCGACTGCTGCCGCCACGTATTCCGGCCGCTTCATGCGACCCTCGATCTTTGCGGAACATACGCCGGCATTATGCAGCGTTTCGATGTGGTCGATGAACGACATGTCCTTTAAACTGAGGTCGTGCCCCGTGCCACCGGGCGCGGCAAACGGCAGACGGCAGGTTTGAGCACAGCGCCCACGGTTGCCGCTGCGGCCGCCGAGCATGGCGCTGAAATAGCACTGGCCGGAAAGCGACATGCACAGCGCACCGTGCACGAAAGCTTCAAGCTCCACATCGGTCTTTTTGGAGACTTCTTCGATTTCTTTCAAAGACATCTCACGCGCCAAAACGACGCGGGACGCACCGAGTTCCTTTAATAAGGCCGCGCCGCCGGGCGTGTGCAGGCTCATCTGGGTAGAGGCGTGCAAAGGCATCTCGGGGCAGGCTTCGCGCAGAATATTAAACAGACCCATGTCCTGGATCAAAATGCCGTCTACGGGAACAGAACACAGGAACTTGCAGAAATCGAGCGCTTCGGGAAGTTCGTCATCTTTTAAAAGCGTGTTAACCGTGACGTACACGCGCACATTGCGCTCGCGGGCAAAAAGCACCGCTTCCCGCATTTCTTCACGCGAAAAATTCACCGCCGATGCCCTGGCGGAAAACAGCGAGCCGCCCATGTACACGGCATCCGCACCGGCAAACACCGCCGCTTTCAGGGCCGCGGGATTACCGGCGGGCGCGAGCACCTCAATCTTCTTCGTCTTCACGCGCGGTCTCCTTTACGTCTGCCTTTTCGAAAAAGCTCACAAGCCCCGTTTCATCGCCGTAATCGGGCAGCATGGGGTTGCGCAGGTCGATGGGCGGCAGGTCGAGCGGTTCTGCAGCTGCCGTGTGCGCTGCGTTTTGGGCAGCGGCTTTCGCTTCTTCCGCTTCCTTTTCCGCAGCTTCGGCGCGGTTTTCGGCAAGGCGCAGCTTTTCCTGCAAAACGCCGAGCTTTATTTCCGCTTCGGAAAGGCGGGCCTTCAGGCCGTCCGCACCGGCAAATTCCTTTGTCTTTGTGCGCAGGGCATCCGCTTCCTCGCGGGCCTGATTCAAAGCGGCCTCCGTGCGGGAAAGCTCCTCGCTCAGGTTCATGGCCGCAATGACCGCCGCTTTCTCTATGGTCGCGCCGTAGGCGTTGTTTAAAACCTCTTCCATACGCACGCGCACACGCTCTGCGATGGCTTCTGCACCGTCGCGGTCCACATCGCCGGAAACGGTGACGTCCACGCCGCAGATATTCAGTTTGAATCTCGTTTTTTCCATTGCACAGATTCCTTTCCCCGCGCCGATTTTACGCAGGTTATACTCTGTTCTGCATTATATACCAAAAGCCCCGCCTTGTCAAAAAAAGCGCGCAAGACGGGCGTTTCGGCGGTTTTCTGCAAAATCTGCACAGATTTTACACAAATGTACTTGTAACCCGCTGTTTTCCCCTATATAATGGTATACGGTGTGTGTAAGGTCGAAAAAAGGCAGGCGCACTGCGGTTTTCGACCGGTTTATACCGAAAGCCGATATTTTCTGTCGAAACTATACAAAGCCACCGCTTTAATTTCTGCTTATCCGCCCGCTATTGGTCTTGAATTTTTCATAATTTTAGTATATAATAGGTATAAACCATTTGTTTTTTAATCAAAACGCATTTAATTTTGTGCATATAACACAAATCTGGCGTGTTTTTCACGCATAACACATGGAGGACAAAGAATGAATTACAAGATGACCCCCGCGCAGGTCAAGAGCGCAATCCGCGAGAAGCTCTCGCACATTTACGGCGTTTCCGCAAAGAACGCTTCCGACGATGAATTCTACAAAGCATCCGCACTTGTGGTGCGCGACCTGCTCGTTCGCGGCCGCGACGAATTTGTACACGAAGCTGAAAAGCAGGAGACAAAGCAAATCTACTACCTGTGCATGGAGTTCCTGCTGGGCCGCTCCCTGAAGAACAACCTGTTTAACCTCGGCCTCGAGGACAGCTTCCGCAAAGCACTTTCCGAAATGGGCGTAAAGCTCGATAACCTTTACGAACAGGAGCCGGACGCCGGCCTTGGCAACGGCGGCCTCGGCCGTCTTGCCGCCTGTTTCCTTGACGGCCTTGCAACACAGGGCTACCCGGCCATGGGCTATTCCCTGCGCTATGAATACGGTATTTTCCGCCAGAAGCTCGTTGAGGGTTGGCAGACGGAGCTGCCGGACTTCTGGCTTCCGGGCGGCGAGGTCTGGATGCAGAAGGTCGACGAAAGCGCCATTGAGGTGCACTTCGACGGCTACATTGAAGAGCAGTGGCATGACCACTACCATTCCGTACGTCATAAGAACTATAACCCCGTTATGGCGATCCCGTACGATTTGTATGTTTCCGGCATGGACGGCAAGGGCATTTCCGTGCTGCGCATCTGGCGTGCGGAAGCCAACGAATTTGATATGAAGCTCTTCAACAGCGGCAACTATATGCGCGCTATGGAGCAGAAAGCTATGGCAGAGACCATCACAAAGGTCCTCTACCCGGAAGACAACCACTACGAGGGCAAGAGTCTGCGCCTTGCACAGCAGTACTTCCTCGTTTCCGCCTCCGTACAGGACATCGTACGCCGCCACCTGTACACGCATAGCTCCCTTGATGATCTGCCGAAGCTTGCGGCGATCCACCTCAATGACACGCACCCTGTGCTCGCCATCCCGGAGCTCATGCGCATCATGCTCGACGAATGCGGCTACGAGTGGGACGCAGCTTGGGATATTGTGACCCGCACCATTGCGTACACGAACCACACCGTTATGAGCGAGGCGCTTGAGTGCTGGAGCGCAGACCTGTTCAAATCCCGTCTGCCGCGTATTTACCAGATTGTAGAAGAGATCAACCGCCGCTTCTGGATTGAGATGCGTGCAAAGGGCGTGGACGAAGGCAAGATCTGGCGCATGGCCCCGCTGAACGACGGCTATGTGCGCATGGCAAACCTTGCCGTATACGCAACACACAGCACGAACGGCGTTTCCGCGCTGCACAGCGAAATTTTGAAGGACAGCGTGTTCCACGACTTCTACACCGAGTGGCCGAATAAATTTAAGAACGTCACAAACGGCATTGCACATCGCCGCTGGCTGAACCAGTCGAACCCGGAGCTTGCTTCCCTTATCACCGAGTTGACGGGCGACGGCTTCATCCACGATGCTGCTCAGCTTGAGAAGCTGATGAAATATAAGGACGATACCTCCGTGCAGAAGAAGCTTGCCGAGATCAAGCTGCACAACAAGCAGCGCCTTGCCGAGCACGTTAAGCGCACGCAGGGCCAGATCGTTGACCCGAACAGCATTTTCGACGTACAGGTCAAGCGCCTGCACGAGTACAAACGCCAGCACATGAATGCGCTGCATATTCTCTCCGTATACCAGTGGTTGCTCGAAAACCCGAACGCGGATTATACCCCGCACACGTTCTTCTTCGGCGCAAAGGCAGCCCCGGGCTACTATTTCGCAAAGGAAATTCTCCAGTTCATCGTCTGCCTTGCCGATACCATCAACAACGACCCGCGCGTCAACCAGAAGCTGCGCGTCATCTTCGTTGAAAACTACTGCGTATCCTGGGCAGAGCTGCTCACCCCGGCGGCGGAGATCAGCGAACAGATCTCCCTTGCGGGTACAGAGGCTTCCGGCACCTCCAACATGAAGTTTATGATCAACGGCGCCATCACCCTCGGCACGCTGGACGGCGCGAACGTGGAAATTCACGACGCAGTGGGCGACGACAACATCATCCTCTTCGGCATGACGACGCCCGAGGTCAACAGCCTGCGCGCTTCCGGCTACAACCCGAGAAACCAGTACGAGCACAACGACATCATCCGCAAGGCGATGGATGCTCTCGGCCAGGGCTTTAACGGCAAAACGTTCCAGAACCTGCACCAGGCACTCCTCAACGTCGACCAGTACATGGCGCTTGCAGACTTTGCTTCTTACAGCCATGCACAGCAGAAAGCCGAACAGCTTTATAAGGACCAGACCAAGTGGAACTCTATGTCCCTTGTCAACACCGCAAAGGCAGGTATTTTCGCTGCCGACCGCGCCATCCGCGATTATGCGAACACCATTTGGCTCGCAAAGCCGGTCGAGACGAAAGCCGAGACAAAAAAGAAGTAATATCACGTAAGTTTATGTAAAAAGCAGGGCGCTGCGGTCGTAGTGCCCTGCTTCTTCATGCAGGAGAGTTTACCGATGACGCTATTTAATTCCAGAAATTCCATACACCGCAGCCCGCTGGGCGCTGTGGCAGACGGCACGCGTGTGCACTTTAAAATTACGCTGCCGCGCGACATGCAGTGCTCTGCCTCCTACCTTTTGGTGCAGCACCCGGATAACCGCATTGAGTGCCTTGATATGTTCTGGTGCGGCATGAACGGCAATGACTACGAGTGGTGGGAGTGCCACTTTACGCCGCAGAAAACGGGGCTTTACTTCTATCATTTTGAGCTGCGCACATCGCGTGGGCGCTCTGTCCTTAAAAAGGACCTCGGCGGCGAGGCGCGCGCCGGTGCACGTGAAGACTGGCAGCTGACCGTGTACGACGGTGCATATAAAACGCCGGACTGGCTTGCGGGCGGCATTTTGTATCAAATCTTCCCGGACCGTTTTGCGTCCTCCGGCAAAGCGAAAAAAAACGTTCCGGCAGACCGCACGCTGCATGAAAACTGGCTTGACCAGCCGGACTGGAAGCCGAACGCACAGGGCATTGTGACAAACTCGGTTTTTTTCGGCGGTGACTTAAAGGGCATCGAGGAAAAACTCGATTATTTAGCGTCTCTCGGCGTGACCTGCATTTATCTGAACCCCATTTTTGAATCGCACTCCAACCACCGTTACGACACGGCGAACTATGAGAAAATTGACCCGCTGCTCGGCGATGAGGAAGATTTCCGCTCGCTGTGCGCGGCGGCGAAAGAGCGCAACATTCACGTTTTGCTCGACGGCGTTTTCAGCCACACGGGCAGCGACAGCATTTATTTTAACCGCGAGGGCCGCTACGGCGATGGCGGCGCGTACCGCTCGCAGTCTTCCCCGTATTACCCGTGGTACAGCTTTCGGAGCTGGCCGAACGACTACGAATGTTGGTGGAATTTCATCACGCTGCCAAATGTGCGCGAGGAAAATCCCGCGTATGACAACTATATCAACGGCGAAGACGGTATCATCCGGCATTGGCTTGAGGCCGGTGCTTCCGGCTGGCGCTTGGACGTTGCCGACGAGCTGCCGGACGGCTTTATTGACCGCCTGAACCGCGCCGCGAAAGCGCAGGATGAAAACGCCATGGTGCTCGGCGAAGTGTGGGAAGACGCCTCCAACAAGACAGCTTACGGTGTGCGCCGCCGGTATCTGCTGGGCGGGCAGCTGGACAGCGTGATGAACTACCCGTTTCGCGATGCAATCCTCGGGTTTCTGCTCGGTGAGCATGCGTCGCTCATTATGGATCGCATTGAGACCATCGTGGAAAACTACCCGCCGCAGGTCTTACGCATTTTGATGAACCACATCGGCACGCACGATACGGAGCGCGCTTTGACGGTGCTCGGCGGCGAACCGGCGGGCAGCCGCGGCCGCGAGTGGCAAAGTGCGCACACGCTCTCCCCGGAGCAGCGCGAAACCGGCCTTGAGCGCATGCGCCTTGCCGCGTTTTTGCAGTTTATGCTGCCGGGCGTGCCGTGCATCTACTACGGCGACGAAGCCGGCATGGAGGGCTACCGCGATCCGTTCAACCGCGCATGCTACCCGTGGGGACACGAAGACGAGGACCTTATCGCATGGTACCGCTACCTCGGCCTGCTGCGGCAGGAGCACGGCGACATTTTAAAAGACGGCGGCCTGCGCAGTGTTTATGCACACGACAATGTGCTTTCGTTTGAGCGCTATGTGGAAACGGAAGGCGGCGAGGACGCGCTGTTCGTTGCCGTGAACCGCAGCATGGAAAACGCGGTCATTCCGGGGCTGCATCTTGACAATGCAGAGTTTATTTTCGGTGCGCCGTACCCGAACCCCGCAGGCGGCGATTTCAAGCTGCCGCCGTTCGGCTTCACTTTGCTGCGCATCCACCGCGAAAAAACGGAGAACGGTGAAAGCTGAATTTTCCCTTTCTGCAAAATTTTTGCAAAATTGAATTTACACACCGTTACCGGCGGGCTTCTTTCCTTGAAGCCCGCTTTTTTCTATGCTACAATAGGGTTAACATAATCGTCGGATGGGTGCCGGCGAAAAGGGGAAAAGAGGAAGACTGTATGATCCGCATTCTGATTGTGGAAGACGATGAAAATATCTCGAAAATGCTGGCCGCCACGCTCTCGATCGGCGACTACGAATACGACCGCTGCGCAGACGGCGAAGAGGCCGTACAAACCATCCTAAACGGCACGTATGACCTCATTTTGCTCGACGTGATGCTGCCCGGCATGGACGGCTTTGCCGTTTTGGAGCACATCCGCGGGGAAAGCTGCGAAACGCCGGTGATTTTCCTGACGGCGCTCGGCGCGGTGGCGGACAAGGTAAAGGGTTTGCGCGGCGGCGCAGAGGATTACATTGTAAAGCCGTTTGAGCCCGTGGAGCTTTTGGCGCGCATTGAAGTGGTGCTGCGCCGCGCGGGCAAAAGCGAAATGCACCTGCGCTACGGCGATATTCAGGTGGACATTGAAAAGCACACGGCGCTGAAAAACGGCGTGCCCGTGGCGCTGACACCGAAGGAGTTTGACGTACTCGTCTTTTTCATGCGCAACCCGGACGTTGCCATCACGCGCGAGCAGCTGCTCTCGAACATTTGGGGCTTTGATTTCACCGGTGAATCGCGCAGTGTGGACATTCACGTGCAGCAGGTACGCCGCAAAATGGGATTGCAGGGCAAGCTCATCACCATTCCGAAGCTCGGCTACCGCTTAGAGCGCCGATAAGCGTAAAGGGAGTCTTTTATGAAGCTATGGCAAAAAATATCGCTCATTGCGCTCGTGTTCGTCACGCTCGCCGTGCAGCTCACGCAGTTTTACATACTGGATAGTCATTTTCGCAGTGCCATAGCCCGCGAGGTCAATTCCGCCGCTTCCGCACATTCGGCATTGGCGGCTTCGCTTTCCAACCACGCGGCGTATGAGCGTTTAAAGGCGAATACGCTGTTTTTGAGCACCGATCAGCTGACAGACATGCTGAAGGATACCATTACGACAGACATTTCCACCGCAGACGTGATAGAAGTGAAAAAGGGCGGCAAGACCATCACGGCAGTCGGCACCGAGGTCTTGGACGGCGCTTCGTATGATTTAGCTTCCGTCAAGCCGAACGATGCCATTACGGACGGCAAAACGGTAATCTTCGACGCCGGCGAAAAGACGTACCTCATGGTGGTCTCCATCATCAAGCTGGAAGCCATGTCGTATGAGCTGCGCACGGTGTATGACGTTACGAATGTGTACGACGAGCACGACGCCAACCTGAACAACGCGCGCATGTGGGGGCTTTGCTGCGGCGGCGGTATTTCCGTGCTGCTGCTCATTTCCGTATTGGGGTTTCTGCGCCCGTTAAAGCGCGCCGTGAAGACCATCGGTGCGGCGGCCGCGGGCGACTACACCGTGCGTATGCCCGAAAAGGGCAGCTCGGAGCTGAAAACGCTTGCACACAGCATCAACGAGATGACCGCTTCCATCAACGAGCGCGAGGAAAAGCTGCGCGGTATTGCAGAAAGCCGCAAGCGCTTTGCGGACGCCATGGCGCACGAGATGAAAACGCCGCTGACGAGCATTTTGGGCTTTGCGGATATTCTGCGCATCAAAAGCGTTGTCACGGACGAGCAGCGGCGCGACTTTGCCTCTGCCATTGTGGAAGAAGCCAAGCGCTTGCGCGGGCTTTCCGCAAAGCTTTTGACGCTGGCTTCTACCGATAACACCCCGCTCGATTTTGCGGATATTCCCGCGGCACAGCTTTTCTCTGATGTGCACGCCACCATGGCGCCGGTGCTTGGGCGGCGCGGCATCAAGCTGACAACGCTGCACAAAAACGCCGTGCTGCACATTGACCGCGAGCTGTTTTTATCGCTGCTTTACAACCTCATCGATAACGCCGCGAAGGCTTCCCCGGACAATTCCGAAATCTGGCTCATTCAGTCTGAGCTGGACGGCCACACGGTGGTCTCCGTCATCGACCGCGGCATGGGCATGAAGCCCGATACCGTGCGCCGCGCAACGGAAGCGTTTTACATGGAAGACAAAGCGCGCAGCCGCAAGGCAGGCGGCGCGGGCCTCGGCCTTGCGCTGTGCGACGACATCTGTCGCCGCCACGGGGCGCGGCTTGAAATTCGCTCCACCTACCAGAAGGGCACCACGATTATCATTCACATGAATGTAGCGCCCATTCCGAAAAATCAGGGCGACGAGCTGGAAGCGCTTTTGCAGAAGCGTCCGCCGCGCGAAAAAATACGCGAGAAAGAACGCCAGAAGCGCAAAAAGCAGCGCGACACCCGCTACAAAGGAGGCAGAACGATATGAAACGCAACATTCTTCTCTCGGTTTTCCTGCCTTTGTTCCTTTGCGCCGCCATTTTGACGCTCGGCTATTTCTCCCCCACGCTATTTAGCCGCGTGATGCCAAACTTTAAAAACAAGGAAAGTGCCGCGCAGATTACCGGCGCGGAAAGCCCGCTGTATTTGGAAGACCCCTCCAGTCTTGTCCTGCCGCCGTGGAATGATATTGATGATTCTAAATCACAGGTGTACGCTTCTGATGATAACAGTGTACCGGGAACGCTGCAAGATCGCATTATACAAGAGCTTTATATTTATGCCGAAAGGTATGGCGATGACAGCCTTTATGAAATTGCGGATAATCTAACGCTTTCGCAGTGTTATATTGAAGTTTCCGACGCATATGTACGCAGCATCATTCAGCCATTTTTAAAAGGCTGCCGGATTTTACCGAACATGAAGTTTTCCGGGTCGATGCACACTTACGACCCCAACAGCGAATATCCTGAAATACCGAAATACGTGTATGCACGGAATGTCACCGTAAAAACAGTTGAAGGCCGTGATTTTATCGTGGACTTTGTATTTACACCGCAATACGGACTGCCGTTGTATGTTCATGCCACAGAAGTAGACGCAAGTACCCGTGCTATGCCGGATAATGATGCTTTTACGGCTGCCGCCTCCACGGCGTTAACTCTATTTCAACGCTTTTCTTCCTACTCTACCTCTGAATTTGACGAAGACGCTTTTATAAAATCGTTTGAAGAAGAATTTGGCACTTACGGTTTATATTCTTCCGTATTTAATAGCTTTCTCAACGCACCCGGTAGTTTGTTTACCGAGTTTATCAGTCAGGAAAACATCAACGAAGCGCAATGGACTTCAAATATGTGGTCTCGGCTATATCTCGAGAACATTTGGTTTTGGAACCAATTTATATACAATAAGGAATCCGTTTCCGGAATTACATATAACGATGAATCCCTTTTAGTCTTGCGCGCCACAAACGGTTGTTCCTTAACGATGACCTACGATTATATTTCTAAGAGCGTGACCGGCTTCGGAATCGACCCGAATTTCTTAACATCAGGTGATTCAACTTTGTTTTATGATACTGACCTCACCAGTCAACTGAATTTCGAGAATTATTCTGACGAAATTTTCTCTTACGGCGGCTGCCCCCCCTCTACTCCCAAAAACTAAATTCAAACACCCGTCCCCCCGCAATTTTGCAACTTTTTTGCAGTTTGCGGGGGACTTTTTTGCGTCTTTTTCGGTATAGTTAAAGCAGAAAGAGGAGAGGGGCGAATGCATGACCGATATAAACAGAACCGCGTGCACATTTTCGCGCCCCGCGCTGAACGCAAACACCTTAAAGCTCATTGCGGTCCTCGCCATGGTGCTGGACCACGCCGCCACCGTCTTTTTGGCAGATACCACGCCCGCCGCGCTGTTTTTCCACGCCGTGGGGCAGATTGCCGCGCCCATCATGTGCTTTTTCGTTGCGGAGGGCTACGCGTACACGTCAAATCTGAAAAAGTACCTGCTGCGGCTGTTTATTGCGGCGGTCATCTCCCATGTGCCGTATGCGCTGTGCTTTAAATTCACGGTTTGGGAGTTCTGGTACGTGACGGGCGTTTTGTGGGGGCTCTTTTTGGGGCTTCTCGCCGTCACGCTGTGGAAACGGCTGCGCTCACCCGTTTGGGTGCGGCTGCTTTTGCTCGGGCTGTGCTGCCTGCTCGCCTACCCCGCAAACTGGAATTACATCGCCGTGCTGTGGATCTTCGGCTTTGCCGTCTTTCGGGAAAGCCCCAAAAAGCAATGGGCGTTTTTCGGGCTCGTCACGCTTTTGTATGTTTTGCAGTATTTTGTCTACGGCTCTACGCTGCCCGTGTGGCTGAGGCCGTTCGTACTGCTGTGTGTACCGCTTCTTTTATGCTACAACCACACGCTTGGTCGCCGAAGCAAAGTTTTGCAGTGGGGCTACTACCTGTTTTACCCCGCTCACCTGCTTGTGCTCACTCTGCTAAGAGAAATTTTCACCCGTTTATAAAGGAGTTTTAAAAAGGGGGATCTTTATGCAAACGCGCAAAAATGCAAATTTGGCACCCGAAAGCTTCCGACACAGTGCTGTGCCGCGCCGCCTAAAGCACCGCGCACGGCGGCGCAGACGCATCTTGTGCCTTTTGCCGGTGATACTCGTGTTCGGCGTGCTCGCCGCGGCGCTGCTGCGCTTTACGCCCGCGCTTGCCTACGCCGATATTTTCCCCGCGCAGGCAACCCCCCGCCGCATTAAAGACGTGCCGTACATTTCGCAGCTGCCAACGCTTCCCACGGGCTGCGAAAGCGCCAGCGCCGCCATGCTGTTAAACTACTACGGCTGCACCGTCACGGCAGAGGAATTTGCTTCCTATTACCTGCCGACGGGTGACGCGCCGCACACGGACGAAAACGGAGAGCTTATCGGCTGCGACCCATGGGAGGCGTTCCCCGGCGACCCGTTTTCGGAAACCGGCTGGGGATGCTACTCCACCGTCATTGAGCGCGCCATGAACGAGTTTCTCACAAACACCGGCTACCACGCCGAGCGTCTGAGCGGCGTGCCGCTTTATCGCCTAAAAAGCTATATTGACAACAACACCCCGGTGATGATCTGGGCGACTATCTGCATGGAGCCGCCGATTGAAAGCGACATTTGGACGGTGCCGGAGACCGGCCGGGAGATTACGTGGGTCTACCCCATGCATGCGCTCGTCCTTACGGGCTATGACGAAAACGGCTACTACTTCAGTGACCCTCTCGCCGGGCAGGACATCTACTACGGCAAAGACAGCGTGGAGGTCGCCTACACCGCCCTTTTCGAGCAGGCCATCATCCTGACAAACTGAATACATCGGACTTACTTCCTCCGCATACAAAAATCCCCGCACAGGCTTTTAACCAGCGCTGTGCGGGGATTTGCGGTTTATAAGGTTAGATTGACTCCACGTCGATCTCGCCGTCCTTTTCGGTGACGAGAATACCGGTGACGTTGCCTTCGCCTTTCTCGACGATGAGGGACGCGATTTTGTCTTCCACCGTGCGGCGGATGGTGTTGCGGATGTCGCGGGCGCCGCTCTTGCCGCCTGCGGCACGGTGCGCGATATTCGCGACGGCTTCGTCCGTCCAGCGCAGCGTGATGCCACGCTCATTAAGCGTGCCGACGTACTCGTTCAGCATGAGCACCGCGATCTTCTTGTAGTCCTCCTCATTCAGCGGGCGGAAGACGACGATCTCATCGATGCGGCTCAGGAACTCGGGACGCAGGAAATCAGACAGCGCGCGCATGGCCTTTTCGCGGCTGATGTCCGCGCTGGTGCGGTTGAAGCCGACGAGCGCTTCGCGGCTGTTGCTGCCCGCGTTGGAGGTCATGACGATGACGGTGTTCTCAAAGTTGACCGTGCGACCGTGCGCATCCGTAATGCGGCCTTCGTCGAGAATTTGCAGCAGGATGTTCATAACATCCGGGTGTGCTTTTTCGATCTCATCGAAGAGCAGAACGGAATACGGGCGGCGGCGCACCTTTTCGGTGAGCTGACCGGCTTCATCGTAGCCGACATAGCCCGGGGGCGAACCGATGATCTTCGAGACCGAGTGCTTTTCCATGAACTCCGACATATCGAGGCGGATGAGCGTCTCCGGGGAATCGAACAGCTCTTTCGAAAGCACGCGCACAAGCTCGGTCTTGCCGGTGCCGGTGGGGCCGACGAAGATGAACGAGGCCGGGCGGCGGCGCGGGTTGATCTGCACGCGGCTGCGGCGGATGGCGGCGGAAACAGCCTTGACGGCCTCCTCCTGCCCCACGATGTGCTCGCTCAGCTTTTCTTCCAGGTGGGCAAGCTTGCCGAGCTCGCTCTGCTCAATCTTTGCAGCGGGAATGCCCGTCCAAAGCTCGATGACATACGCGAGATCCGCTTCCGTTACCGGCGCGGTGACTTCGTTCGGGTCAAACGCGGCAAGCTCTTTTTCGAGCGCCGCGACTTTATATTTCGCTTCGGCAAGCGCTTCGTAATCAACATTCTCTGCGCCCTCGATCTCGGCTTCCGCCTTGCGCTGCTTTTCGAGCTTCAAATTTGCTTCTTCATAATCCGCAAGCTTTTTGTTGCGCAGCGCGGCGCAGGCGCATGCTTCGTCCAACAAGTCGATGGCCTTATCCGGCAGGTAACGGTCGCTGATATATCGCTCGGAAAGCACGACGATGCGCTTCGCAATCTGGTCGGAAACGCGCACGTTATGGTATTTTTCGTAGTAGTTTTTGATGCCGCGGATGATATCCGTTGCGTCGTCGATGGACGGCTCTGTCACGGTGACGGGCTGGAAGCGGCGCTCCAGTGCAGCGTCTTTTTCAATGTACTTGCGGTACTCGGAGAACGTCGTTGCGCCGATGACCTGAATTTCTCCGCGGGACAGCGCAGGCTTTAGAATGTTCGCCGCGTTCATGCTGCCCTCTGCATCGCCTGTGCCGACGAGGTTATGCACCTCATCGATGAAGAGGATGATGTTGCCGTCCTGCTTCACTTCGTCCACAAGTCCCTTGATGCGGCTTTCAAACTGGCCGCGGAACTGCGTACCGGCGACGAGCGCCGTGAGATCCAGAAGCTGCACTTCTTTTTTGCGCAGCTTCGCGGGCACTTCGCCTGCCGCAATGCGCAGGGCAAGCCCCTCTGCAACGGCCGTTTTACCGACGCCCGGCTCACCGATGAGACACGGATTATTCTTCGTGCGGCGGGACAAAATCTGCACCACACGCTCAATCTCGCGCTCGCGGCCGATGATGGCATCCAGCTCGCCGTTTCTCGCCTTCATGGTGAGGTCGGTGCAGTACGCCGCAATGTGCTTACGCTTCGATTTGTGGAAGTTCTCCTTCTTTTTCTTGTCATTCGGCTGGCTTTCGCGGGTTTCCGGCTCTGTGCCGTCACCGTTTGCGTTCATACCGAATTGACCCAGCAGTTCGGACGGGAACGGCACCGCGCCGCCCGGCTCAAAGCTGCCGTCGTCGGACATCGACATCAAATCGTTCATGCTTTCGGTCATCGCCTCCAGCTGCTCCTCCGTGATGCCCATTTTCTCCATAATATCATTCACCGGCTTAATGCCGAGCTCTTTTGCGCAGACAAGGCAGTAGCCCTGCGTGGCGTTCATATCCGTTGAAGGGGAAACGAACACAACCGCAGGCCGCTTCTTGCAGCGTGTACACATCATCATAGACATTTTCCTTTCCGGCGCAGACCGTTAGTTTTTCGGTGTGCGCTCTTTCTTTGCCCGCATTTCTTCGGGCAGGTTCAAATCGTATTTGCCGTCGGTCGATCTCAAAATTTCGCGGAACACGCCGAAATATCGAATGAACGTGTACACCATGAAGCCCGCCGTGATGACGAGCGCCGTGGTGGACGCGATATTGAACGTGCTCTCGGAAACCTTCATAAAGCCGTCCATGACGACGATGAGTCCGATGGCGATATAAAACAGTGTTGTGGAGACCTTGCCGTACCACTTTGCCGCGCACGGCTTTTTGCCGTTTTTCAGCAGATAGCATGCGCCGCACAACATGACGAGCTCCTTTAAGACGAGCAGCGCCAAAAGCGGCCAAATGGACGGGTAGTGCACGGCGATACAGATGGCCACCGTGCCCTGCGTCAGCTTATCGGCTAACGGATCCAGCATTTTGCCTAATTCCGTGATCTGGTTGAAGTGCCGCGCGATCATGCCGTCCAGCGCATCGGAAAGGCCGGAAAGCCCCAGTGCGACGATGGCCGCTGTGAGGTTGCCTTTCAGAAAAAAATACGCAAAAAACGGAATGACCAAAATGCGGAACACAGACATGGCGTTCGGCACCGTTAAATTCTGATTGATGGGTTTCTTTGTCTTTTGGCTTTTGGCATCAGACATAGTGTAGTTCCTTTCCCTTACGAATTTCCGAATCTCCTTTTAGCCGCTGCTCACTGCATTAAGTGGTAAGCGGGGTTAAAGCTGCCAAGCAGCTTCAAAAGCATGGAAGTATTCTCAAACGCCTGCACCTTTACCTGCTGCGCTGCGCTCAGCATGGGCACAAATACCTGCGTACACGCGAGGACGACCCACAAAATGAGCGCGAGCATCAGCACATCGAATACTGCGCCGAGCGCACCGTTGATGCCGCTTAAGACCGGCAGCGAGAAAATGCCCGTTAAAAGCGTTGCAACGCCTCTCAGTACCACGATGAACAATACGAATAGCACCAGCATGACGAACACGCCGATGACGTTGATGAGCATGGGGCTGAGTGCATCCGTAATGGCCTCTGCGATGCTGTCCGTCTTATCCTGCACCTGCGCCATGATACTGCCCTGCGTGATGCCGGCAGCCTCGAGCGCGCGCTGGATAAGCTCCGGGAAGGCATCGAAAACGGTGTTCACGGCTTCGCCCGCGCCAAGCCCCATGACCGCCGCAGAGATCTTCTCCACAAGCGAGGGGCGAAAGAACGTTGTAAAGATCCACTCTGCAACAGGACTGCTCAAAAGCCCCGCCGCAATCATCGCGATGAGCGCGCCGCAGAAATCAAAGCATGCTCTGAAAAATCCCTTTTTTGCACCGATGACGGCCGCGATGATGACAAGCACCACAACGGCGATGTCAAATATCCATCCCAATAAAAACACTCTCCTTTTTCCGGCACGCCTGCCGCGCGCCTTATGTGATACAGTGATTATACCACATTACTCTGTTTGCGACAATGTATTATCGGCCTCGATCACCTTAAGATTTTCTTTCCGAATCTCGCGCACGCCGAGCAGATATACGGTGCTTTCGTCCGCCATGGCGATGCTTTTTGTATCGGCCGGCACATTGCAGGCGGCTTCCTGCCGCCCGGTCGTGAGGTCCGTGGATACAACGGAGCTTGAAAGCAGCGCCGCCACCTTATTGCCCGCTGCGGAAAGCCACACGGCGCGGCCGGAAAGGTCGCTTTCCACAGGCTCTGCGCTGTCACGGAAAATGAGCAGCGTGCTGTCGCCGCCGTAAGCATAGTTGGAAACGGAGACCACCGCGCCCGAAGGGATGAGCGTGTAGGCCGTCACGGTGCGGCCGTCATACGCATACGGCGTAAAGTTATAGCTCGTATCGCTGACGAGCGTTTCCGTGTCGCCGATGGCCGTCACGCGGCCGCTGCGGTTCCACTGCACGGCAAAAATCAGGTTGCCGTCGCTTTCGTACTCCGCTATCGGTTCCGTTTCGGACATATCCAGCACCGTAATGCGCGAAATGAGCGTACCTGCGTGCGTGATGGTGCTTGCTACCGCGGCTCTTGTGCCGTCCGTATTCAGTGCTACCGCCGTAATATAGGAATCCGCAAAGCTGTATTTATACTGCAAGCTGCCGTTTTTGTTATATACGCGCAGCTCGGAGGCGTAGTCCGAGGGCTGCACCGCCAGCGCAAATTTGCCGGAATCGCAAATGACGCCGGTCGTGATACTGCTGTCGCTCGTGCCGGAAATTTCCATGCCGGAGGACGTTTCCACACGGTAACCCGTGCCGCCGGCGTTATACAAAAGGTAGCGTCCACTCGCTTCGGAGACCGCGGGGTCATTGTAGCTGTGGCGCGCAGAGAACATCTCCTTTGCAGAGCCGTTCAGAACCGTCAGCGCCGTGTCGCTCACAACGTACAAATTGCCGTCCGCCGCGCCGAAATTACCCGCAAGCGCTGTGCTGCCGGTCAGCTCCGCCGGATAGCCGTCGCCAAAGCCGAAGCCGACTGCCTTTGTGCGGATCCAGTTGCCGATGTTTTCCGGCGTTAAATTATCTTTATTTTCCAAAATGATAAGCAGCACTACCGCGATGAGCAGCGCCGCAATAATGCGGTACAAAAGCTTCGATACGCGCAGCTTTTTCTTTTCCGAAAGCGCGGGGTGTTCCGTTTCATCCGGCATATCCTGCACAGGCGGTGCTTCTTTTTTGCGCAGCGCGTGCTTTTTTTCCGCTTCATGCTTTTTTCTTGCCATACTTTTCTCCCTTATTCCGCGTTATAAAATCGGAATACAGAACATTTATCCAACCGAACCGCAGGCATTATATTTGCGGTTTATAAAACACTTTTTCTAAATACAGACCACACGCCGGGGCGGTCGGCCCCGCAAGCTTGCGGTTTTTCCCCTCGATGATCTTCGGGATGTCCTCGGGGACAAAGCGCCCCTGCTGCACGGCGAGCAAAGTGCCCGTCATGATGCGCACCATGTTGTAAAGGAACCCGTCCGCCGCCACGGTAAAGCGCACCATGTCGCCCTCGCGCGTGACGGAGCTTTCCGTAACCGTGCGGGTAAAGTCCCCCATGTCACGGTTATCGAGTGTACAGAACGAAGTGAAATCGTGCGCACCCAAAAAGTGTTGCGCGGCTTCGTTCAGCTTTTTTTCATCGATATGGTGGTAGTAGTGCAGCGCGCGCCCGTGCAGAAACGGGCTGCGAATGGGATTGTTCCAGATTTCATACACATACCGTTTTCCACAGCAGGAGTACCGTGCGTGAAAATCAAGCGGCACTTCTTTGCAGGAAAGCACAGCAATGTCCGGCGGCAGAAAATGATTGAGTGCGCCCAAAAGGCGCTCCGGCGGGATATTGTGCGAAAGCTTCATGCTCAGGCAGAATTCCCGCGCGTGCACGCCGGTATCCGTACGGCTGCACGCTTTGATGTCCGGCTGCGTATGCAAAACCTGCTTTAACGCCTCCTGAAACACCCCTTGCACACTGCGGGCGTTTTCCTGCACCTGCCAGCCGTGGTACGCGCTGCCGTCATATTGAATTTTCAGCAGCAGGTTTCGTTCCATAGTTTCTCCTCAATTTTATCGCACAATGGCGGCAGGCAGCAAAATGTTCACTGTGATGAACGCCGCAAGGTACAAAACGCACACGATAAGCGTGATGTAATCTACTTTTGAAAGGTGCGGCACCTTCATTTTCGTGCGCCCCTCGCCGCCGTGGTAGCAGCGGCTTTCCATGGCTGTTGCAAGATCAAACGCACGGCGGAACGCGGAAACAAACAGCGGGATAAGCACCGGAATCAGCGCCTTGATGCGCTGCATCAGACCGCCGCTTTCCATATCTGCACCGCGGGCCTTCTGCGCCGCCATGATCTTCTCGGTCTCTTCGAGGAGCGTCGGCACAAAGCGCAGCGCGATCGTCATCATCATTGCGAATTCATGCACCGGCACATGCAGCAGCGCCAGCGGCTTTAGCAGGCGCTCAATGGCGTCCGTCAACTGCGTCGGGGACGTTGTGAACGTCAGAATAGAGCTGATGAGGATGAGCACCACGATGCGCACGGCGATCATGATGCTGTTCACGATGCCGTTTCGCGTAATGTGAATGAACCCGAGCGTGAAGATCGGGTCGCCGGTGCCGTAAAACAAATTCAATACGCCGGTGAACACCACGATGAACAAAATAGGCTTCATGCTTTTTAAATAGAGTTTCAGCGGTACTTTGGAAAGCACCACGCCAAGCAGGCTCATAAGAATCGTCGCGCCGAGCGTGACAAAATTCTTCGAGCAGAAAATGAGCACGATGAAATACACGGTCAGGCACATTTTAATGCGCGGATCGAGCCGGTGCATGACGGACTTGCCGGGGAAAAACTGTCCCATGGTGACATCAGATAGCATGGTTTTTGTCCTCCTCTTTCCTTTTTTTGAGGAGCGGCAAAAGCTCCATGACGGCTTCGTCTACATTTAAAACCGTCTCGCTGACCGGCAGGCCCATTTTGCGCAGACGGCGCATAATGGACGTGATCTGCGGCAGGCGCAGACCCATCGGCTCCAAAAGCTCGCCGCGTGAGAACACGGCGCGGGTCTCGTCGTACATTTCGGCATGGGCATTGTTCATCACAAGCACGCGGTCTGCCACGCGGCCGATGTCCTCCATACTGTGGGAGACGAGCAAAATGGTGTTGCCGCGCTGACGGTGATATTCGGAGATCTGCGCTAAGATAACATCTCTGCCCTTCGGGTCAAGACCGGCGGCGGGCTCATCCAAAATGAGCACTTCCGGATCCATGGCGATGACGCCCGCAATGGCTGCACGACGCTTTTCGCCGCCCGAAAGCTCAAACGGAGATTTCTCCAAAAGCTCAGGCTTTAAGTCTGTAAAGTGCGCCGCTTCTTTGGCGCGCTTCAGTGCTTCTTCATCGGAAAGTCCCATGTTTTTCGGGCCGAACATGATGTCTTTGATAACGGTCTCTTCAAACAGCTGGTATTCCGGGTACTGGAACACCATGCCCACCTGAAAGCGCACGCGGCGAATTTCCTTCGGCTTTGCCCAAATGTCCTCGCCGTTTAAAAGCACCTGCCCGCTTGTGGGGCGGATGAGGCCGTTGAGCATCTGGATCAGCGTGGATTTACCGCTGCCCGTATGCCCGATCACGCCGACAAACGCGCCCTTTTCTACGGAAAGGTTCACGTTTTCCACCGCCGTTTTTTCAAACGGTGTGCCGACGCCATAGGTATATGTGAGATTTTTGGTTTCCAAAATTGCCATCGATTTTCCTCGTTTCCTCTGCCGGGTGCAGGTCCTTTCGGTTCTTGCCCCGCACAAAAAACAAAATCCCTTTTATATTCTTATCCCAATTTTAAATACTCCGCAATCGCTTTTACGCACTCGTCTTCATCGAGCGGCGTGCCGGAAATACTGCACCCGGCGGCGTTTAAGCGGTAAATAAGCTCCGTTGCCTGCGGCACGTCGAGCTTGTGGCGCTTTAAAAGCTCCACCTGCGCGAACACCGTGCGCGGGTTGCCGTCCGTCAGAATGTTGCCGCCGTCCATCACCACCACGCGGTCGGCCTGCACGGCCTCGTCCATGTAGTGCGTGATGAGAATGACGGTGATACCCTTTTCGCGGTTCAGATACCGAATGGTATCCATAACCTCCTGTCGGCCGCGCGGGTCCAGCATGGCGGTCGGCTCATCAAGCACAATGCACATGGTCTCCATCGCGATAACGCCCGCAATCGCGACGCGCTGCTTCTGACCGCCGGAGAGCTTATGCGGTGCATGGTCGCGGTACTCGTACATGTTGACCGCTTTCAGTGCCGCATCGACACGGCGGCGGATTTCTGCGGGCTCAATACCGAGGTTTTCCGGGCCGAATGCCACGTCTTCCTCAACAATACCCGCGACAAGCTGGTTATCCGGGTTCTGCTGCACAAGGCCCACACGGCGGCGCACGTCAAGCTGCGTTTCCTCCACGGCGGTATCGATGCCGTCCACCGTCACGGTGCCGGAGGTCGGCACCAGCATACCGTTAAACAGCTTCGCCATGGTGGATTTACCGCAGCCGTTGTGGCCGAGCAGCGCCACAAACGAACCCTTTTCAATGTCGAGATCGACGCCGTGCAGGACCTCGCCGCTCTCTTCGCTGTATGAAAAATGCAGGTCTCTGCACTCAATAAACGCCATTTTATCCCTTCCGTTTCAAAAAAGTCCCGTTATACCGGCTCTGACGGCCCGAGTTGGTCATGCACAGGCAGACCGAGCGCGCGTCTTCCGGCACGTTTTCGATCGACAGCTCCACCTTGTTTCCGTCGGCCGGCTTAAGCACGTTCACCGACGAGAGGGCCGACGTTCCTCCTTCGCCGAAAGCTCCGAAGATCAGGTCGTACTCTCCGGGAAAGACTTCCGGATTGAGCAGCTCGAACGTCCCGCGCACGGAGACTCCCTCCGTCGTGGCTTGGTGCGACTCGTAAATGTCCCCGCTGTCGCAGCGGACCGTCGTGCAGAGCAGCAGCGCCAGCACGGCCGCCCGCAACGGGCGGCGGTATGTTCCGTTCATCTCGATGATTCCGTTAGTCCGTTAGAATGAGAACTGAAGCATGACGGTGGCCGAATGCTGGGCCAGCCCCAGATCGTCCAGCTCGCGCGCGTCCTGCGTCGCGTGTCCCCACCGGCCGAGGAACTGATACATCGCCTGCAGCTTCAGGTTATAGCCCATGATGTAATAGTTCAGTCCGACGGCCGGCATGTTCAGGAAGCCGTCCGTATCGGTCGAGTTCCGGTCCATGAAGTCCCAGCGCAGCGCGGGCTGCAGTTTGGGAGTCACGAAGTAGCCTACTTGGGCGTATCCGCCGATATAGCGGTAAGTATGGTTCACGCGCTGGCGCTTGACCAGATCGGAGCTCAGATAGTAGGCTTCGGCGCCCAGATAGAGCCGGTTCTTGAGGTAGGTGAACTCGAAACCGAGCCGCAGGTCGTTGGTCGTCTGCCAGTTGGCCTCGACGTTGTACGAAGCCGACAGCGCGAACATGATCTTGTCGTTGTGCAGGTCGTCGATTCGTCCCTGATGCGCGGGAATCGGGCCCTTGGGCATGAAGGCCACCCGGGCCGCATACAGCAGCGAGGGAATGCCCAGATCGTCGCTGAGCGTCTTCTGCGCCATGTTCACGTCGATTCCCGTGCCGTTGAACACGCCCAAGTTATATTCCCATTTGCCTCCCAGCAGGCCGTGCATCATCACGCCCAGATCGAATCCCGTGGCGATCGTCGGCGGGGTCGAGTTCAGGCTGCGGTCCATGTAGACCGACGAGGTCAGCGAGGTGGGCAGCACGGGGAAAAGCGTTTCGCCCAGCGTGACCAGATAGGCCTGGCTGAACGGCGTCGCCTACCAGCGGGGCGTGCAGATAGCCGACGCGGAAGCGGATCTGATCCTTCAGATTCACGTCGACCCACGCCTGCTGCAGCAGCGCGCCTCCGCTCTTGGCCGCGTTCAGCGTCAGGTTGAACGTCAGCTTGTTGAACGCCCGGCCCGAAATGCCCAGAATGGCGTAGGGAATCTCGAAGCCGCTGTTCGCTACGTTGTCCTGATCGTCCAGCCCGAGCTGCTCGTCGTCGTACCAGTTGAACTTGCCGGCCGTCTGGAGCAGCACGTAGGGCTTGAGCATGAAATCGCCCGCGCGCGTCTCGAAGCTGAATCCTTTCTTGCCTCCCATCGGGATCACGGCGCTTTCGATGTATTTGTCCGCCTCGTTATACGGGTCCTCGTGGCGGTGTTTCGCGACCTGAGCCGTCGCCGAGGCCGTTGGCGCGAACAGGGTCAGTAATAGTATGATTTTGATCTTCATGTCGTTGTGTTCGGTTGTCTTTTACAATGATTCGAGGAACTTGATCAGCGCGTCGCGGTCCTCGCGCGACATGCGGGCGAACAGCTCGCGCGACACGGCGCCCTCGCCTCCGTGCCACATGATCGCCTCTTTGAGGTTACGCGCCCGGCCGTCATGCAGGAAATAAGTGTGCTGGTTGACTTTCTGCTGGAGGCCGATGCCCCACAGCGGAGTCGTCCGCCACTCGCATCCCTGCGCCAGCCCCGAGACATAGTGGCTGTCGAGGTCGGGTCCCATATCGTGCAGCAGAAAGTCGCTGTACGGGTGGATCGTCTCGCTCGCGAGCCACGGAAGCCGCGTGCCGCCTATCAGCGCCGGAGCGTCGGCACGCGTGTGGAGCGTCGGCACGTGACACAAGTCGCAGCGGGCGCGGTAAAACGCCTGCTCGCCCTGCTGGACGATCGGATCGTCGACGTTCCGGCGCGCGGGAACGCCCAACGTGTGGAGATAGAAGTCGACGTTCTCCATGTCGTGCGTCGAGATCTGAATGCCGTAGTGGCTGTATCCGAGCATTTGGGACTGGCCTTCGGCCACCTCCAGCGGATAGCGGTCGTTCGTGACGCCCAGATCGGACGAGAAACCGAGCTCGATGGTCAGGTCGGCGTGCTGAGCCTTGTTGCCCGAAATGCCGATATATTGCTTGCCTCGCTCGGTGATGTAGTTCAGGCGGCCCGAAATGCCGTATTCGGGATAGTTGCTGCGCCGTGCGAGTTCTTCGAGCTCGGTCGGGTCGAGCGCCATCATCTGCCCCATGCCGACGTGCCGCAGCGGAATCCGCACGTCGACGATCAGGTCCTCGGCGGCGATGCTGTCGGCATACCACTCCGAAATCGTGTAGGTCGGCGTCAGCAGCGAGTATTCCTCCCCGTCGTGGAACGTATAGGTTTTCTCCGAATAGGTTACGCCGAGCTTGCCTTCCGGCTCGACTCCGGTGATCG
>OLQA01000504.1_pt1 | contig 37081 bp, 16 predicted proteins | sample 1673151 | NCBI WGS metagenome assembly OLQA01 (sample SAMEA3136760, study PRJEB25190) | human gut metagenome | biome: human gut; feature: human-associated habitat; material: faeces | place: Austria | collected 2013
CATCGTATTTGCGTAACCGCAGTTGGATGCAACAAACTGACCGCAGGCAACCGCACCTGCAGCACTTTCAACCGTTGAATTAATTAACTTATCCACGGGAACACCGTTGGTTAAAGCAATGGAAGTCTGCTTGTCATACAATGCATGAATTTCATACGCATCATCATTGCATGTAGCCTTCATAAAGAAGGAGGAGTTTGCATCCGAAACGGTGAACATGTATTCGTGTTCGGCGGAAACAAAATCCCTGTCGAGGGGATAAACACGGGTATTTGCATTACCGACGTTACGCGCAGTGTATGCGCCGACGGCTGTGAGCTTGTCCGTGCTTTCGGGTTCGGAAACGGTAAAATCGGTGCCTTCCGCCGCCGTGAATCTTGCGGAAGTATGGAAATACCGGTTCTTTGTTGCGATACAGTCATATTCTTCACCCGGAGTAAGAGCGTATGTGTTGACATACACACCGTCAACAACTTCACCGCATACCAAAGGTTGAATCACACCGCCGGCGGCATTAACAATTTCTGCTTCGGTTCCTGCCGGGATGATGACGTTGACGTCGGTCGCCTGAAGGCGCGTAATGTTCAGCGTGTAGGAAAATGTTCTTGTGATGTTTTCTTCTGCATTCACGGTATATTCAACCGTAACATCTACAGCGGTGTTTTCGCCGATGCCTTTGAGAACAACCTCGCGATGCGTATCATTGCCGTTCACGAGAATTCTGTAATCGGAAAGAACGGGGAAGGGTGAGATGACAACGCTTTCGGCAACGGTAGTGAGGGAGTATTCGCCGGTAAGGGGGGCAAATTCCATAGGAAGCCGTGTGCCGCTGCCGAAAACCTGAAGATCGGCAAGCGTCGGAATGCGCTCAAGATTGATTTCAAAGGACTGTATCTGAGTCTGTTCACCGACATAATAACGCGCTTCAATGTCAAAGCTGCGCTCGGTCATGCTGTTTTTTTTCCAAAGGTTCGTGAGCACTGTATAGCGGCTTTCCCAACCCTTGTTGTTTGCGGGAACGCTTCCGTCGGAATTATCCCTGCCGTTGATGTCAACATAGCAGGCATAAGTTTTAACGCTGTCTGAAGGAAGATCCGCGCCGCGCGTAAGGTACATATAGACATTGCCGTGGTTTGTGTCTTCAACTTTGTAGGTTGCGGTATGAGTTCCGTAATCCTGCTCGCGTTCGTAAAGCTTCTCGAGTGCGCCGCTGTCGGCGTGGAAGATTATGTCTCCGAACCACTCGCCATAAGGAAGTGCAGCATCGATTGCGGAAGCAGAGTACTCTCCGCTTTCGGCATCGGGAGAAATGGTCACCCTGCCCTCAATGCGGTTGTGCCCGCCGTCGGAAACGGAATAGGTTGAAACACCTGCATAAGCCTGGGCGGTTGTTCCGCTGTAAATGCTCGCATTGCCGTAGGCGTCGGTAATGGTGATAACGGGGTTTTCAATTGTAATACCGTTTTGAGTAACATTAAAAACAACGTCGTATTTGTCGCCTTCGAGATATGCGGCATAATCCCGCATTGCGGAATCAAGCGCGGAGAAAAGCACCTGAGCCTGTTCCGCATTTGCATTGCGCAGGCCGCGCAGTGCATCGGCATAGGCAGTCTTTGCGGCGGGGTAGTTTAAAACGCCGTTGGCGGAATAATTGAAATCGCCCATAAGTGTTATAAGCGCAATCATTTCTTTTGAGGCAACCTCATTTTCGGCAAAACCTATTGCGGTTATGTCGGAAGCGGCCGCATCAAGATCGTATCCGCATTCACCGGTTGATTCGTCATAATCATAAAATCTGACGAAATTACCCCGGACACCGTCAATTGCGGTGATGAAGCCGCTTTCAATGCCGCTGAACGTGTGTCCGCTTGCTTGAAGAGCTTCTTTAACAGTTTGCCCGTGAGCGTAATCGACCCGAACGGGTTCGATTATCGTGGCAGTTGCGGTGGAAGCGGTGAGATAAAAGCTTCCGCCGGTTTGCAGCAGCTTTGCGGCAGCGGCGGATGCGGGAGCAAGGCACCCGAATGCCAACATGATGCAGAGCATTGCAGCAATGAGTCGTGTTGTTCTTTTCATTAAAAAACCTCCTTATGATTTAGTAATAAGCTGAATTGAATACAGCTTTTACTTATATATAAACACAGGCGATATATCTGTCGCGCAGCCGTCCGAAGAATGAGCGCGAACTCCTGTATTTGTCAACCTCTGATTCAATATACGTCTGCATATCTTCTTTTTGCTCAGCAGTCATTTTATGGTTGCTGAACACGGCTTCAGCGTTGAGCTCGGAATAGCGGGAATCAATTTTGCTGATATCAAGTCCGCATGCAGCCATGAACATGTTCAGGTAGCCGAACATAAGTGCAATGGCTTCGTTCGGTTCGGCATTGAGCATTTTTTTGAACGCTCGTCGAAATCGGATGCGGCGTACTGCAAGAAAAACAATCAGAGCCGCTGTGAGCAGAAGCAGAATCGGAATGAATGCCAAAATCAGTGCTTTTGCAAGCTTTGTACTGTTAATTCTGTTCAGATTCTTTTGCGGACGCGCGAGGCGGATATCGGGAAGGTTATCATTCTGATAAGTATCCTCCCTGTCGCCTGAAGAATCCGGTTCGTTCGGAGCTTCGGTGTTATCGGAAGGATCCGATGAATCGTCAGTCCTTCTGTCATTACCGGAAAAAGCCGAATCACTTCCTTCAAAACCCGGAGTTGTTTCGAACGGGATCCATCCGATACCGTCGAGATAGTATTCAGCCCATGCATGCGCATCCGCTTCGGTCAGAACAACACGCCCCGAAACACTCCGTGCAGCAGCTGTTTCGGCATTGATATAATAGCCTTCGACATACCTTGACGGAACGCCGAAATATCTCAGCATAACGGCAGCACATGCTGCATAGTGAACGCTGTATCCGCGTTTGCCGACACGAAGAACATACGCAGCAAAATCATTCGTTCCGCAGTCGGTTTTGACCGTTTCATCATAGGTAATGTTTTCCTTCAGCGCGCTTAAAACGAGCGGCAGAATATCCGAAAGGGCAAGCGCAGGCGGGGCTTCGCCGAAAATTTCGGCCATTGCAGCAGTTGCTTCGGGAGTAAGAAGCAAACTTGTTTCATACACAAACTGAGCATAGGCGCGTTCGTCGGACAAGTACTTTTCAACGGAATCCCCGTTTGTATCCTTCAGCATTCTGCGGAGCTGAGGCGCACTCGGAACGGAGCTGCATTCAATGCTGAAAACTCTTCCGGTATTGTTCTTTCGAATACATGCGGAATCTCCGATGCGGTCTTCATCAAGAAGCTTTCCCGCAGCAGCATTATACGGAAGATACAGATAACGTCTGCATGCTGAAATCAGTTCAATATCAACTTTGCTTTTTGCGCATGCATTTCCGCCGTCAGCTCCAACAGCGGCTGCTGCGGAACTCAATTGAGATTGGGCAAAAAAACCGTCGGAATGAAGCCAGTAGAACAAGTCGTTGTATTTTGCAAGTTCTTTGTTCGGCAGCGATTCCCAGCTCGTTCCGGTGTAAACTTCTCCGACCATTCCGCGAAAATAACCGCTTTGTATTGTTTCGGATGTTACAGCAATTGCGGGGGTTTCGGAAGTATTGCGTGCGCGAAGGGGAGAGAGCCGTCCCTCGGGCATGGAATTTGTTGTTTCATCGTAAACCGCACGGTGCAGCCAAACACCGAGACTGCTGTTGAGTGCATTCAGCCTGCTGTCCGAACAAAAACTGCGCATGGGCAGAGAACCCAGTAAGACTGCCGAAGCAAGAAGCAGCGGAATGACAGTGCAAGTGAGCTTTGCGCCCTTTTTTTGAAAATGCGGAACGGAGAGACTTCCCGCAGCAAGATGTGTTATTCCGCTTGCAATTATTAAAACCGCACCGACAGGTGATTGTGCAATGCCGCTTGCGGAAAGTACCGTGCCGAACAGAATAACTGCGTATGCAGCAAAGCGTCTTCCGGCAGAAAACAGTTTGGCTGATGCTGCTGAAATAATGCTGCAAAGCAGAATAAGGAACGGCCATGTATCGACAGGTTCGGATTGCACATCGAGATGGATTTTTCCTGTCAGCTTTATTAAAAGCGCAATGCAGTCATTAGTGAGTGCATCAAGTCCGCTGCGTATGCTCCCAAAAAAGAGTATGGAAAACAGGAAAACTGCGGCACAGTATAAAGACACTGCAACGGTTCCCCTCTTTCCGCGAAAAAGAAGTATGAGCACGCAGATTATCGGTGCTTCAACCGCAGTAACCGTAAACGCCGAAACGCTCAGCGACTTAAAAATCGAAAACAGCAGGATGTTGAAGCCGAGTGTGAACATAACCGAACAGAGCAATGCTCTGGAAAAATCCCAGAAGCTTTGACAACATGCGCTTTTGGACTGCTCAATATGCAATTCGTCTCTTTTTTCTCTTTTAATCATTCAACTCAACCACAAATTTTATAATACGAAACCGGTTTAAAGGTCAACATCGGACAGTTCTTCAGCATAATTGTCTGAAGAGAATGCCGTAAACGTACCGTTGTCGCCCGCACGGCAGAGGAGCCGCTTTGTGTTTGCACCGGCGCAAAACTCCGCAGCAGAGTCTGAGAACTCTTTGCCGATAAACACGATTTTTCCGTATCCGCAGGCGCCGCGTTCCCTGACATATGCTGCGAAGGCACTTTCCGAGGGTTCGCATTCGATAAGCCATTCGGCCGCAGAGGGAAGCTCATCGGAAGCATTCACGTCGATAAACTCAATTTGGCCGCATTGCGGGCGTGCAATTGTAAATGCGGTTCCGGAGTCCGACAGTGCGGAACAGACAGAGACTGCAACGTCACTGATTGCATCGCATTCAGCGGCTGTACATCCGGATACGTCCATGCAGATAAGCAGTGAACGTACTATCGGAAAGCTTGCGTCGCGCACGATGAGGTCATCGAATTTACAGGAGGCCTTCCAATGCACCTGTTTTAAGGAATCACCCTGTTCGTACGGACGGAGTTGAAAAACTTCGGAATGATCCGAACCGCGTTTGCCGGGTGCATAATCGCTGCTGTCTATGTCATGAGAGAATGCATCGTTTCTGATGGCGTCAATATCGAACACTGTCGGCATAAATAAACATTTTGCATCCGATCGCAGGGAAGAGCTGCTGCGTATTCTTTTAAAAAACAGTCCGAAGCAATCGGTAAGCTCTGTTCGCAGGATCTGCGGTGAAACGCTGCCGCAATGCATCGATTTTACAGAAAACCCGGTTCGGCTTTCAGAAAGTGCAGGGACGCTGCAACGAATGACCGAAATGCGGTTTTCTCCGTTAAGCTTGTTTTGCAAAATCAGAGTACAGCGCACGAACGGCAGCGGAATGATACTGTCATTGCGAAGAACAATTTCACAACGACAGCTTTCCCCGCGGGGACAGGAGGAAGAAGCTTTAACGGCAAATTCAACTTTCGAAGCGGCGAAACAGTTGAACGCAAAGCAAAGCGGGGGAATAAGCAGCACTGCTGCAAGCGGGAACAAAACAGCAAGTGACGGAAGCTTTAATGCGGTGATTGTGCAGCAGAAAAGGATCGACAGATACAGAACCGCAGCTGCAATGCGCCGCAGTGTGCAGCTTTGTGCAAAATCTTTTTTTACTGCAAAATCATCATCGAGCCCCGCTGCTTTCTTTTCTTCGGGTTTGGGGTTATGCTTCATCTGCGTTTAAAATCCTTAACTCCCGGTTTTTTGTGTTCGGAAACAATTTCATCGGCAACATCCGTTTCGGTATACCCGCGCATTCGCGCTTTTGTGTTCAGAACAAGTCTGTGTGCACATACATCGCGGAAAACTGCGGCAACATCGTCCGCCGTAACATAGTCGCGGCGGGAAAGATAAGCATATGCTTTTGCGGCACGGCTCACCGCCAACGCACCGCGGGGGCTGATTCCGAACTGAACCGATTCGTGATGCCGCGTCTGCTCGGCAAGTTCGGCTATGTATTCGTAAACTTCATCGCATATGAATGTTTGTCGAACAACGTCGATTGTTTGCACCAGTTCATTGGCTGAGCATACGGCTTTTACATCGTCAAGCGGGTCGGAACGGTGTCTGTCCCGCAGTATTTCAACTTGACTTTTAATATCGGGATAACCCATGCTAAGTTTGAACATGAACCTGTCCAGCTGAGAAACGGGCAGCAGCTGCGTTCCTGCCGACCCGATCGGATTTTCGGTTGCAAGAACGATGAACGGGGACGGAAGTTTATGGGTTGTTCCGTCAACTGTAACTTTTCCTTCCTCCATCGCTTCAAGCAGAGCGGATTGGGTTTTGCTTGAGGTGCGGTTGATTTCATCTGCAACAAGAAGATTTGTCATAACCGCTCCGGGCTTATACACAAAGTCGGAATTTGTTTTTTCGAAAACCGAAAAGCCTGTCACATCGGAAGGCATTGTGTCCGGTGTGAACTGAATGCGTTTGCAGTCAAGTCCGAGTGCCTTTGAAAAAGCAAGTGCAAGGCTTGTTTTTCCAACGCCGGGAACATCTTCCAGCAGTATGTGTCCCTGTGCAAGAATTGCAGTCAAAACCTTTTCGATAATTTCGTCTTTTCCGACGATAACTTTTTTGATTTCAGATTTAATGTTGTCTGTCAGCATTTGTAATCACCGTTTAGCATTAATTAATATTTTCGTCGTGCAGGCAATATCAGGCTTTAGACTTTGAAAAAACATACAGCCTGCCGAGCTTATTGTCCGCTTTGTACAGTGCGATATGCGCAAGCATTGCCTGCTCCGTGGACATAAGGTTTCCTTCCGAATCGTTCGCAGAGTGCCTGTACACGCTGCCGGGGAGAAGAAAACTCTGCATTCCGTCAACAATGTTTTTACAGCCGCGCATGAAACGTTCATCGGTGCGTGGGTCGATACCAAGTGAACAGAGTGCAATAATAACCTGAGCTGTCGACTCGGTGTTTTCTGCACCATACGAGCAGAATGTGCAGTTTTCTTTCATTACAGAGGCAAGCCGTGCCAATGCACGGTCAACAGTGCGGGAGATCTCGCCGGGGGATATACCGACGGAAAGCGCGTTTTGGCTGCCGTAGTACGGGGCAAGAGCTTGAAGTGCCATTGCGGTTATATCAATGTCAAATGTACCTTTGTCGAGTCCGAAGCCTCCGTCGGGTTCTTCGGCAGCAAGAATTTCTTTAATGATGCCCGTTCGGGTATACCTGCTTCCGTCAGGAACCGTATAACTTTCGGAATCAAGGGTTATCAGTGCAAAAATGTATGCGTTCAGTCCTTGCGCGCCGAGTTCGCCGGGGTAGTTGTAGGTTCCGAACTCAATAAGATTCACCGGTTCTCCGTTTTTATCCTCCGAAAATGCTGCCGGGTCACCGCCAAGTGCGAGCACCGTAAGAGCAATTCGGTGGTAGTCGGTTGCTCTGCCGAGGGATGAATCTTCGCCGAGTTTATTTTTTACATAAGCTTCAAGCGCGTGCAGGTAGGCTGTATAGCTATCCTCCGCACCGCCGACAGCGCATGCCAAGGCTGCCCAGTCGCAAACGGAAGAACCGGCAGGGAATTCATCCGACGCATTAAGCAGACAGTCGCCTTCTTCAACTCCTGCAAGTTTCTTCATGCCCTGCGCAATCTGAAGAATGCGTTCGGACATGGGAGGCTGTACTCGTTCTTTATGCGGAGCTGCACTGCATGCTGCAAATGTGAGCAAAAACGCAAGCAGCAGGCTCAGAATTGATTTAATCTTTAATGTCATTATTTATCGCCTTTCTTTTTAAACCGGAATTTTCGGGTGAGCCCGCAGTACCGATGCAGATTTGCGGCACAAGCGTATGCGTCAGCATAAATACGCTTTGACCCGGACTTCCTGCGGGAAGCACTTCGCGGTAAATGTCATGGCATTTTGAGCAGCGGTACTCAATGAAACCATCCTCATCGTCAGTGGGTTCGACACGCTGAATGATTTCATAATCGTGCTCAAGCTGAATGAATCCTCCGTCAATCCAAAGCCCGCAGTAACTTGAAAGTGAGCCTTCGGACCCGCCGGAACCGGTTGCGTCATATCCGCCGATATCCTTGCCGAGAGCAAGAGTAAACCGCAGACAGAGTTCGTCACCGTTGATTGGGTAGTATTCGGAAAGTCCGATTCCCGGGTACATGCCGTTTATACAGTACATCCAACCGGAACACCGCGTGAAGTCGAATTCTCCGATGCTGTCTCGGTCATGCTGGTCCGTAAGAGTTATGCCGTCACGGAGTATCAGCTCCCAGAGTTCCGGAGGAATCTCAACGCTGTATGCAATATCGCCCCACACAATGCGCCGCAGATAGAAATTCAGCTTCGGTGTTCCGCTGAATTGCGCTTCAATGCCATAGTCCTCAAACAGGCGCAGCAGCACTTCGGCAGCGTTTTCGCCTTCATGAACGGTATAATCATCATCAATAATGATGCCGAGCCCGAGGGTGGTTGCATCTATTGAAATATGGATGCTTCCGTTTTCATCTCCTTCACCGACGCGGTGATAGGGCAGAATGAGTTTTCGGAAAGTTGAGTTCCCTTCATCATCCCATGCAAGTATCGTAACAACATGGTCAATATCGTCTCCGACATTCGGCGGAGTCAGCACAAGGTGATATTCAAACACTGTGCTGCCGGTCGGATTTGTTTGAACAACGCCGTCAAGGGTAACAACGATATGGTTTGCGTATATAACATTGCCTTCCCAGGTGCGTGCAGCAACTCTGAGCAGGAAACGGCTGCTTGTGATCACACTGTCGTCGCCGTCGCGGTTTGTTGTTATCACCGGCGGATGTTCACCGACAACAGGATTGTCTTCATCGGCAGGCTGATTGCGGTAGGTGATATAAAAGCGCACAGCACCGCCGCAAAGTTCACTTCCGCGATAGAGATACATTGTGATTATGTACTCATTGTTTATCGACAACACCGGACGAAAATAACTCTGCTCATCCGGGTGAAGCAATTCACCGTTGTTCACGTTGTCGTAACGGCCTTTAATATAAACTTTAAGTGAAAGATTATCTCCCCCGGCAGGATATGCATAAAAAACAAGCGTGTCATTTTCTATATCGGCAGGAGTATATATTCCGCTGTAAAGATCCGTTGCAATATAGGGTTCTTCGGGTTCGGGAGTGTATTCACCGCCCGGCTCGGGAGTGATTTCTCCGCCGGGCTCGGGAGTACCGTCTCCGCCGGGTTCGGGAGTGCCGTCTCCACCGGGTTCGGGAGTGCCGTCCCCGCCGGGTTCGGGAGTAATGTCTCCGCCGGGTTCGGGAGTGCCGTCTCCACCGGGCTCGGGAGTAATATCTCCGCCGGGTTCGGGAGAAGATGACGGCATATCAGTCGGTCGAACGGTCGGATTCGATGTCGGATCGTCGGTCGGATTCTGAGTCGGCGCATTGGTTGGTCTCGGAGTCGGCGCGTTGGACGGTCTCGGAGTCGGCGCATTGGTAGGTCTCGGAGTCGGCGCGTTGGTGGGTCTCGGAGTCGGCGCGTTGGTGGGTCTCGGGGTTGGAGCGTTGGTGGGTTTCGGAGTCGGCGTGTCGGTTGGATTCGAATTGTCCGATGTATTTGGCGTTGCTGTTTCAGGCGGTTCGAACGTCGGCGTTTCGGAAACATCGGGCGTCGGAGTCTCCGATGCTTCGGGTGTCGGCGTTTCGGAAGCATCGGGCGTCGGTGTTTCGGATTGCTCCGGTGTCGGAGTCAGAGTCGGTGTTGGTGTTTCGTTTTTCCCTGAACCGTTGTGTGAAAGCTCGCTGTCGGGAAAGGAGGAAGCTTTGGCTATCGGATTTTCGGGCAAAACAAAGCTTGCCGACAAAATCATTGACAGCAATGTCAAAAGCATGATTGCCGCAAGAAACAGACTGATGCACTTAAATAACCTTGAATGCTTCAATTCTTCTTACTCCTGTTTTTCTGTTTATCAGCTATTGATCGTCTTACGCGTTCCCGCCGTACCGACTTCGGCTCAAGCAGCCCGAGTTTGACCATGATGCCGGGCCAATTGCCGAGTCGTGACTTTATGTAACGATAACCGATGGTTTCTTCTTTTGTGGGTTTTCGGCCGAGCTTGCTTGCAATACTGCCGACATAGCTTAAAAGCTGTTCGTCAGTATCACTTGCATGCTGTCTTGCAAACTCATCTTCGAGTTGACTGCGCTCGTCCGCATTGCTGCGGGGATTAATGCTGTGATTCATTGTTTTTTCCAATATCTATCTTTTTTGTTCGGCTTTTAGCATGACAGAGTGAGCGGAATTGCAGATAAGAAAAACGGCACAGCAACAAAGCTGCACCGTTTACACAACAAAAAAACATCCGCCAACCTCATAACTCGTGAGCCGCATAAGCAAAGGAGGATCCGACTCAAGCAGGTCTTCTGACTTGTGCTTCAACAGCGAATGTTTTGCCTTCTCAGTTTCCCAATGGCTGATTTGCATCAATAAAACATTGCCTACGCACCAACAGCGGCGGTACCGTTCGGGACTTTGACCCGATTGTCTATTCTCCCGAATTCACCGTAAAAAGGCTGAATTCAGGCACTTGAGCTGTATTCACTTTTTAAATGGATTTTAGCACGCGCAAACAGTAAAGTCAATAGACGGCAAATTTTATATCGCAATATATTGACGGACTTTTAAAAAGCCCGTGCCGAAACAGAGATTTGCAATCGGCACGGTAAATTTGTTTGGAAAGCATTATCAGGAATTATGCTGCTTGACGCGCAAATGGTTTGTGGCCTTGGCAAAGGTCAGTTTTGAAAGCACATAGTCACGGTGGCCGAGTTTTTCGCGCAGCTTCAATGCGGCGGCTTCAGCTTGCTTACGCTCAGCCTCTGCATTGATTTCATCGGGGTGCAAAGCGGAGTCGCAAAGAACCCGAACACGGGCGGCGGAAACGTCGATCATTCCCTGTGTCACAGCGCAAGGGATTTTGCTGCCGTCGGGCAGGGTGAAAACAACTTCGCCGTCGGTGATTGCGGCGGTCATCGGAGTGTGGTTTGCCATTATTCCGAGCATTCCGTCGCTGACAGGCACGATCACCGAAATGCATTCGCCCCTGTAAAATGCACGTTCGGGCGTCAGAATTTCAAGTTGAAACGGTTTGGCCATTCATGCCCTCCTGTTTTTATTCTGCGGCTGCCGTGCCGTCATCGGTCTTTTCGCATTTGCCGGAAAGCGACTGCGCTTTTTTACGGACATCATCAATGGTGCCGACATTGAAAAAGGCACTTTCGGGAAATTCATCGGCTCCACCGTCAACAATCGCGGCAAAGCTGCGTATCGTTTCACTGAGCGGCACATAAATTCCGGGAATACCTGTAAACTTTTCCGCAACGCTGAATGGTTGAGAAAGAAAACGCTGAATCTTTCTTGCTCTTCGCACTGTCAACTTGTCTTCATCGCTCAGTTCGTCCATGCCGAGAATAGCAATAATGTCCTGAAGTTCTTTATAGTGTTCAAGAATCTCCTGAACACGGCAGGCAACGCGATAGTGTTCCTCACCGACGATTTCGGGTTCGAGCATGCGCGACGAGGATTCGAGCGGTTCAACGGCGGGGTAGATACCCATTTCCGCAACACGGCGGCTGAGAACCGTCGTTGCATCAAGATGGGAGAATGTCGTTGCAGGTGCGGGGTCGGTAAGATCATCCGCAGGAACATAAATAGCCTGCACCGAGGTTACGGAGCCGTTTTTTGTTGAAGCAATGCGTTCTTCAAGCTCACCCAAATCATTTGAAAGCGTGGGCTGGTAGCCGACGGCGGAGGGCATACGCCCGAGCAAAGTTGAAACCTCACTGCCGGCTTGTATAAAACGAAAAATATTATCGATAAAAAGAAGCACGTCCTTATGACTTACATCACGGAAGTATTCTGCCATTGTAAGCCCCGTAAGGCCAACGCGCATACGCACCCCCGGAGCTTCATTCATTTGCCCGAACACGAGTGCGGTTTTGTCGATAACGCCGCCGGTATGCATTTCTGTCCAAAGGTCATTGCCTTCGCGACTGCGTTCGCCGACACCTGTAAACACGGAATATCCTCCGTGTTCGGTTGCAATATTGTGAATCAGTTCCTGAATCAGAACCGTTTTACCGACACCCGCACCGCCGAAAAGGCCGATTTTTCCGCCTTTTGCATAAGGAGCAAGCAGGTCGATAACCTTAATACCGGTTTCAAGAATTTCTTCGGTTGTCTGTCTTTCGGCATAGGGCGGGGCAGGGCGGTAAATGCTTCTTCGTTCCGTTTCGGCAGGCAGCGGTTTTCCGCCGTCCATGCATTCTCCGAGAACATTGAAAAGCCTTCCGAGAACTGCATCTCCGACGGGAACCGAAATCGGCGAACCGGTGGAGAAGACTTCCAGCCCGCGGTAAAGCCCTTCGGCAGGTCCGAGCATGATGCAGCGGACAAGTCCGCCTCCGATATGCTGCGCAACTTCCATAACACGTTTTTTACCGTTAATTACAACATATAACGCCTCGCGGATTCTCGGCAGGCTGTCTTTTTGAAAGGCAACGTCCACAACCGGACCGTTCACGCCTGAAATTTCGCCCTTGGGCAGAGCGGAGTTTGATGATTTTGTTTCTGCTGTGTTTGTCATTGGGCGTTGCCCCCTTCGGTTTTTGCTGTTTGCCTTGATTTCAGTTTTTTAAGCTTCAATGCACGCGCTCCCGAGGTGATTTCGATCATCTCGTTTGTAATTGCGGATTGACGCAGGCTGTTATATTGCATTTGCAGCTGTTTTAGAATCTCTTCCGCATTTTTTCCTGCGGAACTCATTGCCGTCATTCGCGCTTCCTGCTCGCTGCAATAACTGTCAACAAGCGAGCTGTAGATAAATCCGGTAAGATAGCTCGGAATGATTCCGTCAAGAACCGTGTTTGCATCGGGATAGAATTCCTTTTGCTCGCGCGATTCTTCATTTCTCATCACGGATTCCCTTTCGGCAGAATAGAAACGGCTGCGCGCAAGCGGAAGAAGACAGTTCCGCTTGCATTCGCTTGGCTTTTTGCTTTGATAATCAGTGTATATGATGTCTATTTCATCCAAGAGATTATCGTTGTAATATTCCAACAAATCATAACATATATTGCGTGCTTCCCAAACTGTCGGGAATGCCGCTGAGTAGTGGAAATCCTCAACAAAGCGTATGCCGTTGTCAATGCAATAGTGTCTTCCACATTCGCCGACAATAAAGAGCTTTGCATCCGGATGAAGCGCAACATAATCTTCGGCGGCACGAATTGCGGTTTGATTGTAACTGCCCGCAAGTCCCTTATCGGAAGTGACAAGCAGCAATCCCCTGCGGCGAAAAGTCTGTCCTTCGGGAAGCAAAACGCGGAAGTAGCGGTTGTTTGTTTCCGGAATATAAAGAAACAGATCACTTATCTGCTCTTTGAGTGCATTGAAATAGGGTTCGGTGCTGATGACTTCGCGTTTTGCGCGCCGCATTTTCACGGAGGAGATCATATACATCGCATCCGTGACTTTTTTTGTTTGGCGAATGCTGCCGATTCGCGCCTTTATTTCTTCGGCACTGGCCATTGAACCAACTCCGTCCTTTCGCTGAAAATACTGAGCAGACAGCCTTAAAACAGGATACACGCCCACGCCCGGTGCGCGAGCTTATCAACGGCTGCCTGCATTAAGTGCGGTGAGATCATGCAGAATACGCGGCGAAAAAATCCTTTGCAGCGTTCACAACATCGGAATGCAGTTCTGCGCTGTATTTTTTTCCGTGTTCGATTCTGAGGCAAAGCGAATTGCAGTTCGCGGAAAAATACGTCAGAAGATCCTTCTGCGCCTGCTTGATTTTTTTTACGGGAACATCCAAAAACATTTGCTCCTGTGCACATATAAGCGTCACAACCTGCTCCCAAAGCGGCATTGCGGCTTGGTTCTTTTGCCGCAGCAGCTGCATGAGACCCTCTCCGTATTTCAAACGCTGTACGGTTTGCTCATCCAGTTCGCCGCCGAAACGGGAGAATACCTGCATTTCACGATATTGCGCAAGGTCAAGCCGTATTGAACCGACGGACTTGCGCATGACTTCGGATTGCGCAGCACCGCCGACACGGCTGACGGACAATCCGACGTTGACAGCCGGTCGCTGACCCGAATAGAACAACTCGCTTTCAAAGAAAATCTGTCCGTCGGTAATCGAAATGATGTTTGTGGGGATATATGCGGAAACATCGCCGGCCTGTGTTTCAACGATCGGAAGCGCAGTCATGCTGCCGCCGCCGAGGGAATCGGAAAGCTGAGCCGAACGCTCCAAAAGACGGGAATGCAGATAGAATACATCCCCGGGGTAAGCTTCACGCCCGGGGGCGCGTTCCAAAAGCAAACTCAGCGTGCGGTATGCAACCGCATGCTTGGATAAATCATCATACACAACAAGCGCATCACGTCCGCGATACATGAAGTATTCTGCAATGGCACAGCCTGCATACGGAGCAATGTATTGCAGCGACGCAGGATCATCCGCCGGGGAAGATGCTTCTTGTGCTTTCAGTCCGACACTTCCCAAGAGCAGTCCGCATAGGATTATTATCTTGTATATGTACATATTAAATTATCAATTACAAATTAGTAATCGTTAGCCACTAATACTTCATTTCCGTCCTTCATCAAAAGAGTTTCATCTGTCCTGTCATCTCGTCCAGTATGTCCCCTTCGCTTTTACCGTGGTCGGGGTCCAGAATTTCCGGTTCTTCATCCGTTTCCTGCTCTTCGGTTTTCTGCGAGGGTTCCGGTTGACGGGTAGGCTCCAGCTCGTTGATGGTTTCTATAGTATAGGTGGTCAGGCGCTTACCTTTTGCTTTGAAGCCTTTCACGGCGATGAATTCGTCGGCTTCCACCACCATCGGCTCTCGGAAATTGTCGTGGCCGCCAAACACCACTTCTAAACGTGGGTAGCACTCGTCTGTCAGCAGAATGAGGCTGCTGTTCTTGTTTTCTCCCAAGTAGTTTTGCTTGCGGGCGGTTGCCTCGAAGCAGAAACGCTTGATGTAAGGATAGTTCTGCTGGTCGGCATCGTAGAGTACGGCGGTCCATACTTTGTTCGGATCGTATTTCTCCAATACGCGTATGCCATCGTCATAGTGATTGTTCAAGTCGAAGTTGGTGGCATAGAACTCTCCGCTGTTCTGTACGACAAGGATGGTGTCTTCGCTCTGGAATTCTCCGAGATATTCTCCGCGCCCGTCGTAGTTGAGACGTAGCACATCACGGTCGAACCAGACTTTCCGTCCACCCAGCGTGGAGCCTCCACGTTGTTTCAAGGCTATCTTGTGTACGGGGAGTTTCGTGAGTATATTTCCCATGGCCTGCCGTCCCTTGATATTGATGTTGCTGAAATCCTCCTCGAAGATAATACGGCGTACACGGGGATTGGGTTTCAGGGTTACCTTGATGATTTCAGCTTCTCCATTGGGATTGGCGGTGAAGTAGGTGATACGGGAGTCGGGAGTACCTTGCGTCACATCGTATTCGCGGTCACGCACCACGGAAGTGACGGCAAAACGCTTGATATAGCTTGTCCCCTCCTTGCCGTCACGGTAGCAGACATTGTAGATGGTACGTTTGTCGTTCTTCTTAAAAATGTTGGCATAAAGTATATTCTTGCCCACGAACTTCTTGTCGGCCACCGGTGTGATGATATATTTTCCATCGCGGAAGAAGATAATCACGTCATCTATGGGCGAGCAGTTGCCTATGAATTCGTCTTTCTTCAATCCAGTTCCGATGAAACCCTCTTCGCGGTTGATGTACAGCTTTTCGTTGGCTTCGATGACTTTGGTTGCTTCGATGGTGTCGAAGTTACGCAGTTCCGTGCGGCGGGGGAAGGCTTTGCCGTACTTGTCCTTCAACATACGGAACCAGTCGACGGTATATTCCACGATGTTTGCCAGATGGCAGTCTATCTCCTCTATGTCCTTTCGCATGCGTGCTATCAGTTCCTCTGCCTTGTCGGAGTTGAATTTGAGGATACGTGCCATCTTTATCTCCATCAGCCGGAGGATGTCTTCCTTGGTCACTTCGCGGATAAAAGTCGGGTAGTAGGGAGTCAGGCGCTCATCGATATGTTCGCAGGCGGCATCCATGTTTTTGGCTTGTTCAAACTCCTTATCCTTGTAAATACGTTCTTCAATGAATATCTTTTCGAGTGAAGCGAAATGCAGGCTTTCCAGTATCTCTCCCTTACGGATTTCCAGTTCCTGGCGTAGCAGTGCCAATGTGTTGTCGACTGATTTGCGCAATACATCACTCACGGTGAGGAAGTGGGGCTTTTGGTCGTCGATGACACAGCAGTTGGGAGAGATGCTCACTTCACAGTCGGTGAAGGCATAGAGGGCATCGATGGTCTTGTCGGATGATACACCCGGGGCTAGATGCACTAATATTTCCACACTGCCGGATGTTAGGTCCTCTACCTTACGTATCTTGATTTTTCCTTTTTCGCTGGCCTTTACGATGGAGTCGCATACACTGGCCACCGTTTTCCCGTAAGGAATTTCCTTAATGGCAAGTGTCTTGTTGTCTATCTTTTCTATTTTGGAGCGCACGCGTATCGCACCGCCACGTTCACCGTCGTTGTATTTGGATACATCGATACTGCCTCCCGTCTGGAAGTCGGGGTACAGCTTGAATTCTTCGTTGTGCAGATAGCTGATGGAAGCATCGCACAGCTCATTGAAGTTATGTGGTAATATTTTGGATGACAGGCCTACGGCAATACCTTCCACACCTTGTGCAAGCAGCAGTGGGAATTTTACCGGTAGTGTAACCGGTTCTTTGTTTCGCCCGTCATAAGAGAGTTTCCATTCGGTGGTCTTGGGGTTGAATACCACGTCCAGTGCGAACTTGGAGAGACGTGCTTCGATATAACGGGGGGCAGCGGCGCTGTCACCCGTCAGAATGTTACCCCAGTTTCCCTGGCAATCCACGAGCAAGTCCTTTTGTCCCAGTTGTACCAGAGCATCGCCGATAGAAGCATCACCGTGCGGATGGAACTGCATGGTATGTCCTACGATGTTCGCCACCTTGTTGTAGCGCCCGTCTTCCATGCGGCGCATGGAGTGGAGGATACGCCGCTGTACGGGTTTCAGACCATCCATGATATGGGGTACGGCACGTTCCAATATAACGTATGAGGCGTAGTCCAGAAACCAATTCTGGTACATGCCGCTCAGTTGGTGCTTTATATTGGCATCCTTTGCGTCCGCAGGTTTGTAATCCGAGTGTTCTTCGCTCCCGGCCGGGAGTTCCTTGTCCAAATCATCTTTCGGTGCTTCAAAATCTTCGCTCATATTTGTTCGGGAATTGTCTATTCTATGATATTACTGATTTTTCAGTCGCAGGCAAAAATACAATTTTTGTTCGATAAATGAGAATTTGCGCGGAACTATTGTGCCAAATCCTTCCCATTTTTTAAAACTTCTGCCCGTTAATGGAACCAATCTGTCTCTTTCCCGTTAGCGGAATTATATTGAGGACGTGCTTCCGCCTCTTTGCGGACAGCGATGTTGCTTTTGTCTTTCTTGCCGACAAGTTGGCAAGGTTTTGCCACCACATTGGCAAAGCTTTGCCAAAGGCATGGCAAAACTTTGCCAATATGGTGGCAAAACGCTGGCAAAGTAACTTGCTGGCTTGTTGTGTGTTGGCTCGAATTGTGCAGCGATATCATCACAAGGGTGAAGAGATACTGGGCAGATTCTGCCGACGGATTCATTATTTTGTGAATTTCCATTCGTCAAATAAGAACTTTCCGTTCCCGAATACGAAGTAAATGTCGTGTTTGCCTTTTATCCGTTTGTCCAACGGCTTTGTCAATGTTTGCCACGTATCGGTATCAAAGGTCAAGGTGGATAGGAGCGGACCGTCTGGACTGTCCATGTGTATTTCGATGGAGCCTTTCCCTTTTATCTTCATCTGTATGGCTTGAGGTGATTGCGGGAATTCCGCACCGCGGACACAGATGGCCTGTCCGCTCTTGTTTCCTACGGCAGACATGTTGCCTGTCTGTCCGGTAGGTTCAAAGGCAACGCCGCGTGTGGCGGCTGTGGTCTCGGCCTGTTGCTGCGCAAACGGGTCGAGAGGCTTGATTTGTGAAACGCCCTTGGCTGTGGCTGTGCCCATGTGGATAGTGAGGTCCTTTTCGTCCACCTCTATTTCTTCCACGCAGATACTGCGGACACCCACTTTGAGGTCGCGGCTGTCCTGCAAGCCCAGTGAGTGGTAGAAGAGATAGTACTTCCCTTGAAATTTTACCAGATGTGTATGGTTGTTGCTGTCGGACATGCCATAGTCGCCGGGATTTTTGAAGTAGTTGTCCCGATAGGTCCAGCTGTCTGTCTCAAGTGGCGTGCGACTCGTCATGTAGCTCATGCAGCACCGGCTCGGCTTGTCTATATCCTTGTGGGGCCATGCATCCCGGTTCTTCCAGTTGGTGTTGTAGGTGTAAATCCAAGTGCCGTTCAGATAGTTCAGTTCGTTTGCTTCAAAGTGGTATGGCGCTTTTATTTCAACTATTTCGCTGTCCAGCGTCTTCATGTCATTTGCCAGCCGCACGATGCGTGCGTCTCCGGGAATGTAGTCGTCGCTGTCGCCCCCGCCAAAGGAGAGCCAGCCGATGCCCTTGTCGTCGATGACTACTCCCGGATCGAAGGGAGCTTTACACTTGCCGAGTCCTGGAGTATTACCGTCTACCACACATTTGCCCAATGGGTCTGTCCAGGGCCCCACGGGGGAAGTGGCAGTCAGCATACCTACACCGGAACCGCTGTTGGAGTAGTACAGATAGAAGTGGGTTTTGCCGTCGGCCTCCTTGCGCGAAGCGATGGAAGGTGCCCACGAAGCCATTCCCCAGGGAGCCAGAGCCTTTACATTGATTACTCCGTGATAAGTCCAGTTCACCATGTCGTCAGAAGAGACCATCGTCAGCGAATGGATGTGCTGATAGGTGTTTTTCCCGTTACGGCCCACTACATCATATTGCTGGTGGTCGTTAGTGCCGTACACATAAATGCGGCCGTCGTGCACCACTGCTGTGGGGTCGGCCATGTATTGGAAGTCGAGAAGGGGATTGGCATTGCCGGTAGAGAACTTGGGCGAGAATTCAAAAGATTCTTCCAAAGCGCTGTCTGTAGAAACCGGAATGTTTTCAGAAGAGGCAATGCTGTCTGCCCGGAAGGGGGCTAAGGGGATGCCTTCCGTTGAAAAAAGGTTGCCTTGAGCAGCGTCACTGAAGCAGTAGCGAATGGAAACCGGGCTTTCGATTCCTTTTACCGGGACAATCAGCTTTCCCCCGTCTATCCTGGCCCGGGCCTCTTGCCATTCCTGGCCGGCTGCGGCCATCATCAGCCCCTCTATCCTTTTCCCGTGTACGGCCAGTCCGTTCTTTATGTCTTTGAAAGAGATTGTCACATGGTTGCCTTTGCGGCAGGCGCTTTCAAAGACCGGGCTTTTATAGGGGCCTGCATATATATGGTATGTATCGTCCAGTGCAAGATTGGCGAGACGTTTGCCTACGCTTCTTTTGTCACGTGGATGGATGTCCTGCACATTGTCCACCAAATCTGACACGGTAATCATCTTGACCTTGTCCAGCATTTCGGGCAACATGGCCTGCTGCTCGCGTAGCAGTGCCGGTCCGTTGTCTTTGGAGTGGTATTGGAAGGGGGCTATCTGGACCAGATAGAATGGGAATTCCTTGTTAAATCCGGTACGCCACGAGCCTATCAGCCGCTGCATCACCCGGGCGTAGGAGCTGGCACGGCCTTGGTTGGCTTCTCCCTGATACCAGATGCATCCGGCAATGCCGTAGGGCATCACGGGATAAATCATGCTGTTGTACAACGTGCCTGTTTCAGCCGGAAACCAAGGATTGGATTCATACGGATAGTCGCACAAGACCGGGTCGCTCATTACGCATTCGCGGGGCGTCCATGTCTCGGCGGTGGTTCCGCCCCATGCGGCTACGATGATTCCTACCGGCACGTCCAGCTCTTCCTGGATGTTGCGGCCGAAGAAGTAGGCCAGGGCACTCGTGCTGCGCATCGTTTCGGGCGTGCACTGTGTCCATTGCGAGAAACAGTTTTCTTGAGGGAACGGGGCGGCTATTCTGGCCACGTGAAAAATTCGGAGATTGGGACAATGGGCATTTGCCGTTTCCTCGTCTCCGTTCTTTATGCCGTGGTTGGCGCTCCATTCCATATTGGATTGTCCGCTGCACAGCCAAACTTCGCCTAGCATGACATCGGTCAAGGTTACTTCTGACGAGCCGCTGAAACGAATCTCATAAGGTCCGCCGGCTTCGCCGGAAGGTACACGGGCTGACCATTTCCCCGTATTATTGACTTGGGTTTTGATTATTTCTCCTTTCATCCATTCGGGGGCGATGGAAATTGTTTCTCCCGGAATACCCCATCCCCAGAAAGTAAGTTCTGAGTTACGTTGTAGCACCATATGGTTGGAAAATATGGCAGGGAGTTGTATCGCTGCTTGCAATTTCAGGATGCCGAGCAGCATAAATAAACTTAAAAGGGTAAGATAATGATGGTATTTTTTCATACGAGTATTTATTTCCATAATGCAAATTAATAGCTGTTTTTAGAAACCATTACATTTTAACCGTTACTTTTTTCCCATTATAAGCCACTGCCTTTTTTGCGCCATCAGCAGTTACTATGTTGAATTTCCGTTCTTTCAACATACCGGAAAACTCTCCTTTCCGATTTTCAATAGTGAGCATGCGAGTACGGTCATTCCATTTCATCGTAATGGTGCTGTACATTCCTTTTTCATAATTGTAGTTGTCATTCTCGTCTTCGTAAAGTGTGAATTCGCCGTTACAACCGGGATACACTTTTATCTCCAAGTTGTCCCATGATTTTTCGGTGCTATACTGCACTTCGGGACCTATTGGCAGGATGGAACCTGCTTTCACATAAAGTGGTAAAATGTCAATAGGGGTATCTTTCACGATATATTGTCCGCCGGAGTGTTTCTGATTGGTCCAAAAATCATACCATTCCGTATTTTTAGGCAGATATATTCGTATAGACTTAACGGTACTGAAATCTTCTACACGGATGGTGTCCGAAACTGTTTGGGTATACATGGGTTGGGTTACAGGGCATACCAATAGGGATTTGCCAAACATATACTGATTGTGGATGTTCCACACGTTGCGATCGTGGGCAAAATCCATTGCCAAGGCACGCATGAAGCTGGACTGATTGGCAGTTACCTCCCAGGCAGTTGTGTAGATGTATGGTAACAAACTGTAGCGTAACCGAATGTATTTCTCAATCGCATCGTATATTGGCTCGCCTTTTTTGCCGAATTGATAGATTTCTCTGGGAGCACCTTCCCCATGTGACCGCATCATGGGACAGAATGTACCGAACTGTATCCAACGGGCATAAAGCTCGCGATAATCCGGGTCATCCAGCATCAAGGGATATTGCCATAGGAAGAATCCGCCGATATCGCTGTTCCAATGGGGAATGCCACATAGTGAGAAGTTTAATCCCGCAGGTATTTGCTTCTCCAAAACTTCCCATGATGCTGTGATATCTCCTGTCCATGTATTGGCACCATAACGTTGCTGGCCGGCAAAGGCTGAGCGGGTAAGGATAAATACGCGTTTATCCGAAGTTACGGCACGCTGGTGGTCGTACACTCCACCTACACTCATTAAAGGGTAGGCATTGCGTACTTTACGGAATGACCCCAAATAGGTGGGCGTGTCAAAATCTTCAGGAATGGGGTGAAAATGGTCGGGTTCGGTAGAGTCCATCCACCAGCCGTCTATACCCACAGAACGTAGGTTCTCGTTCAGGTACTTCCAATAGATGTCGCGTGCTTGCGGATGGTAGGCATCGTACACGCGGGCACCGGATGGATAGTCCATATTGGGAGGCCACTTCTCGGAACCGGATTCGGGCCATGTGCGGAAGTTGAAGAGCATGTTCCCTTTGTCTAACTCGCGATAGGGTTTGGTATGTGGTCCGAAAGCTGACCAAATGGAGATAATAATGTGGGCGTTCATTCCGTGTATGTCTTCCATCATTTTTTGGGGGTCGGAGAATTCTTCGTTCAAAAAATCCATTGCGTTCCACAGGTAGTTGCTTCCCCAGTATCTCCAATCCTGGATAATTCCATCGAGGGGCACACCCAGTTCGCGGTATTTTTGCACTACGCCAACAATCTCTTTTTGGCTTTTGTAGCGTTCACGGCTTTGCCAGAATCCATATGTCCATAATGGAAACATGGGCACTTGTCCTGTGAGGTAGCGCATCTGGGCAACTACTCCATCGGCATTTTCGCCGTACATGAAATAGTAGTCAATGCAGTCGCCGACTTCAGAAAGGAAGGATGTCTCTTCTTGATTGTCTTTGAAGATGGTTGGCGAATAGTTGTCCCAAAAGAGACCGTAGCCTTTGACGGACTGGAAGAAGGGAATCACATCTTCAAGATTGTCTTGGATAAGGCGTTTGGTCTGGTTACGTTGCGACATTTTGCCGTTTTGCAATTGTCCCAATCCATAAATAGCTTCGTCTTTCTCTAAGGTGAACGATTGATAAACGCTGAAGGTTTTTGTGCCGGCATCGTTGAAATCATCAAAACGTGCACCTTTATTTTGTTCTTGCAACAGCGATTTTCCATCGGAAGAGGCAAAAGTTATTTGTCCGGTCTCTTCGTTGAGATGGACTGTAAGCTGATGGCTTTTGATAGTCAATATGCCCCCTTTCGAAGAGACGGATAGTTTTACTTTTTCCGGTTGCCCGATGACCGACAAGCTTTCTTTGGTATACTTCCAGCCGTCAGGCGATTTTAAGATTCTCACTGTGACAGGAGAGAAGAAGCTAATATCTATATTTATACCTTGCACAGTGCTTTTTATGCCTTGTGAGGTGCGTTGGTAGGTTTGTGCTCTGCCTTGTTCTGCTATGAAAAATGTCAGCATCAGCAGGACAAATAATCTTAAAAAAAATCCCTTTTTCATACAATATCAGCAGTTTAACGGTTAGTGATTTTCAGTACCAAAGAAATAGGATTGGGTGTCTTGTCTTTGGGAAGGTCAATAAGCAAGCCTTTGGAAGTTCTTCTGAACTTTGCCTTTCCGCCTCCTAATAATTCTACCTTTTCGATTTCTCCTTTGCAGTAGGGACTGCCGGTAGCCAGTGATTTTATCTGTATTTTTCCGTCTGAGGGCCATTTCATGATATGGGCATACAAGTATTTCCCTTTTTTCACAAACCGGATGTCGGCAGAAGTGTAGGGTGCGTTCTTGCCTTCGTTGAATCCTGCTCCGTCCAAAGGTATTGCTGTTTCTGTGGAGGGACCTTCACCATAAATACACCAGGGACGTGTGTCGAATATTCCTTCTCCGTTCACCTCCATCCAGGCGGCTATGTCTTCCAGAATTTTTTCTTCCTTGTCGTCGATGGTGCCGTTTCCTTTCATTGGTACGCTTAGTAATAGGTTGCCATTTTTACTGACGATGTCAATGAGCATGTGGATGACGGTCCCGGCTGATTTATACCAGTTGTCTTCGTAAGCAGAGCGGTTATAGTGCCAAGTACCGAGGCAACTACAGGTTTGCCACGCCTTGTCCTGGCATTCCGATGGAACCCCTTTTTCTACATCCCATACGATGGCCTCTTTATGTTTAGCTTCCAGCTTCTTTCCGAAGACTACAGCATTGAGATTGCCCTTGTGAAGCTTCATGTTCTGGTTATAGTAGTGCGACACGACTTTCAGCCCCGTATCGTTGATGGGCCAGAAGGGGAGTACGCTGTCGTCGAAATAGACCAGGTCGGGATGATATTTGTTTATCATGTCCACTGTGCGGTCGAAGAAGTTGTCGTAGTAACTCTGCGGGGGGACAGAGGTTCCTTCGGGCCAGTCCCATGCCACCCAAGCATGTCCGCTCAGGGCATGATTCTGTACGTATAGCTCTTGCGGGTCGTAGCCTTCCCACCATTTTCCCTTGCCGTCTTCCTTAGTCACTACGCGGGCATCGTAGGAGATTCCTGCGTATGGGCCTTTCTTGTCGGCTCCTTGTGCAGTTTCATACCATGTCCAAGCATGGGAGGAGTGGATGCTGACACCGAAGGGCAGTTTGTTTTTGCGGGCCGCTTTCTCCCATTCGCCCAGTACGTTTCGCTTGGGGCCCATGTTGACGGAGTTCCATGATTGGTATTTACTATCCCACAAGTCCATGTTGTCGTGATGATTACCCATGGCAAAGAAATATCGGGCACCGGTTTTCTTGAAAAGGGCTACCAGCCTCTCCGGATTCCATTTCTCGGCTTTCCATTCGTTGATTACATCCTTGAAGCCGAATTCCGAAGGATGTCCGTAATGCTCCAAGTGCCACTTGTAGGCAGCACCGCCCTCTTCGTACATGCCACGACCGTACCAGTCGCCGGCTTCGGGTTGGCATTGCGGACCCCAGTGTGCCCATATGCCGAATTTGGCGTTGCGGAACCATTCGGGCACTTCGTATTGGGACAATGACTCCCAGGTGGGTGAGAACTTGCCCGGTTCTGCTTTCTCTTGTTGTGCCAATGCACTGCCCCCTTGCAGGATGCAGACAGATAGGAGAATTGTTTTAAAGATGTTTCTTTTCATACCTTTATTGTTGTTTACAAAATGTTTATTTCCTTTTTGAATGCATTGATGAACGGATTATTCTGTTTTGTCCATATACTCCATGATAAACCCATATCGGTAGGAGCGATTGCCGTCAATGGTGTATGGCTTCATGGTCTGTGCGCCCCATCCGTCGTTTCCACCTACTCCGTGTATGTTGGAGTCGATATTCAGGTTGATGAAGTCGCGTTCGGGCAGTTCGTGCGCATGTTCTTTCCCTTCCAGGTCTTCTTCCCCGTAGGGCCATATACGGAAACATAGGGGTTGCAGGCCTTTGACTTGTATTTTCCATCGCTCACTGTCTCCCAGCATGAACCAGCGTGTATCGCACCGGTTGGCATTGTCTTGCGGTACGATGTAGTTCGTGATAAATTCGTGTATGCCACACTCGTAGACTCCCAGGAAAGCGGAGCTCTTGCGGTCGGGATAGTTCTCGAACTTGCCGCGTCCGTACCAGGCTATCCGGTTCAGCGCCGAGGGCATTCTCATGCGCATACCGAATTTGGGCATCAGCGGAATATCTTCCTTTTCAGGCTGATAGGTTGCTTCTACTTGTATGCGGCCTTTGCCGTCCACAGTGTAGCGGAGATGGTAACCGGCTCCTATCCGGGGGAGGGAGAGACTGGCATCCACTATCACCATACCATCGTTTACGGTTGCTTGGTATGCCTTTACGATACGTTTTTGCTCTGCATTTTTCCAAGCGCTCAAACGTTCATTGTAGCCGTTGCGGACCTGAATGTCATTTGCCGGTTTCCAAAAATAGGGTTCCAAGGCACTGTACAACAACTCTTCTCCCTTGACTCGCCAACTCACCAAAGCACCGGTACCTTTTTCTATGGTGAACAAGGCATCGGCGGCTATAATTTCCACCGCTTCGGGTGTCTCCTTAAACGTGGCCTTCCCGCCGTCATCCTTCAATTGTGGGAATTCATAGTCATGATACGTAAGTTGTTCCTTGGCAACTTTGAAGCCCTTCTCTGCCCACGTCGTGGATTCCTTCAACGTGGCATATACATTGAGGCAAAGTTCCCCACACTTATCCGGTCTTGAAGGTACCTCCAGCAGATTCCCTTCGGACAACTGGAGGTCGCCGCTGCTTACTGCCTTTCCGTTACATATCCACTCATAGCTGTAATCGAACTCATCCAAATCGGAAAACGCATACCCGTTGGTCAATTTGATTTGCCGCGTTCCCTTCTTTTCAAACTTGATGTATTGATATACTTTTTGTACTTCATAGTAATGGGGGTGAGGCACCCGGTCGGGAGATACCAGCCCGTTAATGCCGGTGGGACCGTCGTTGGGATAGTCCCCGAAATCTCCTCCATACGCCCAGAATTCATCAGGCAGTAATGGGAGTGACGAGGGGCTCTCGCCGAAACTTAACGGTGCACCGTTAAGCTTTTTAGGAATGCCTTGGTCTACCCAGCACCAAATGGCAGCTCCGATGATACTCTCGTCTTTTTCAATCACATCCCAATACTCCTTGAGGTTGCCGATGGAATTTCCCATGGCGTAGGCATACTCTCTCATGAATACGGGGCGGTCGGTTATTTTCTCGCCAAGTTCCTTCAAAGCGTTGGGATGCAGATAAGCTTCGTCATAGACATCGGATACGGTGCGGTCTGTATCGTCGTATATCGGTCTGGTGGGGTCTAAGGCACGGATTGTGTCTGCCATAGCTCGCAAATTGGCACCGCTTCCACCCTCGTTGCCCAATGACCAGAATAGGATGCACGGATGGTTCTTGTCCCTTTCCACCACGGCTACTGCCCGGTCCACATGGGCCAGTGTCCATTGAGGGTTGTCTCCTAATACTTTGTTCCCCAAACCGTAGGCATGACTTTCGTGGTTCGCTTCGTCCATTACGTAGATTCCATACTTGTCACATAGCTCGTACAGCAATGGCAGATGTGGATAGTGGGACGTGCGTATCATGTTGATGTTGGCTTGTTTAATCAGCCGGATATCTCTCTCCATCGTCCGGCTGTCGACAAAGAATCCCATACGGGGATGGAAATCGTGACGGTTCACTCCTTTCAGCTTGACGGCTTTCCCGTTGACTTTGAAGACGTCTCCCGCGATTTCTATTTTCCGTATGCCCCAATGGTATTCGAACGATTCCAAAAGTTCATTCTTCCTGCGAAGCTTGATGTGGATGTCATATAGATGCGGTTTTTCGGCAGACCATAGTTGAGGCTCCCGGAGCATTTCGGACAGTGTGACGCTCGTTTCAGAAAAGGCCTGAATAGTACCTACGGGAGCCACCATTTTTTTGTCGAGTTTATTTCCTCTGTTGTCTTTCCCCACCAGGTTTATTTCTACGGTCAGGTCTTTTACTTTGCGGTCGGTCTGGTTTCTTATCCAAATTTCGGTTCCGAATGTAGCTGAACGCATGTCGTCCGACAAGTCGCTGCTGAACCTATAGTCCCGGATATTTGTCCGGGGACGTACCCATAGCTCTACCGGCCTGAGTATTCCACTAAGCCGCCACATGTCCTGGTCTTCCAGATAACTGCCGTCCGACCACCGATACACTTCCACTGCCAGACGATTGGTTCCGTTCTTCACAAATTCGGTTATGTCAAACTCGGCAGGCGACATCGAATTCTGGCTGTAGCCTACCCGCTCTCCGTTTACCCAGACATACATGGCCGATTTTACTCCTTCAAAGTGAAGGTATAGGCACTTGTCTTTCATATCGAGCGTCACTTCGAACGTGGTGACATAAGAGCCTGTGGGATTTCTGTGCCCGTAACTGTAATATTCGGCGGGAGGCTCGCTTGTCACTTTGGGTGCATCCTTCTGGAAGGGATAGTTTACGTTGGAATAGATAGGTTTCCCATAACCTTGCAATTGCCATGCTCCCGGTACTATGATGGTATCCCATGTGTCGGTATTGAAATCATTCTTGTAGAAGTCGGCCGGGCGCTTTCCCGGGTCGGCAGACCATTGGAATCGCCACTTGCCGTTCAGGGATATGATTTCTTTGCAATCGGCTTTTTGCGAAGGCAATGTCAGTGTGGCATGATACGGCTCTTTGTTGATGCCGACTACAATAGGATTCTCCCAGTCCGGAACTTCTTGGGCGCCGGCATATAGGGCACTTAGCAATAGAAAGGCAAATATCTTTTTTCTCATTTTTTCTCATGTTTTCTGATGGTCAATAAACTTCCATGATGAGAACTCCCCAGGGGGGCAATGTTACATGGTCTCCTTCTTTTACAGTCTTGCCGGAAATCAGCTCTTTGGATGTCGGATAGTTATGAGTGATTTCTTTGCTCTCGCTGCTGTAATTGAAGAAGTAACGGATGGCTTTTCCGGCTTTGTTTATTCCCGAACGCTGTATGATGGGGAACACGTCGCTCTCTGAAGAGATGATACCGGCATGGATGGCTGCCTTTCGCACGATGGCATTCAGCAATTCCTGTGAAGGGTAGGCTCCTATGTAGGTCAGTTTGCCTTTGCCATACTTGTTTTCGGTGACAACGGGCCATTTGCCGAAGAACGGATGCTCTGCATAAGCCAACGGGGTGGCTGTCTCGGGAATCAGGAATTCATACCAGTCGCTTATCTGGTTCTTTCCCTCTAATTGAAAGGGGTTATCCTTTAATGATAAGTCACCGATAGTGGAGAATTCCTGGTAATGGAAGCCGCAGGCTTTGCGTAGCGGCCCGGGAGCCAAGGTGGCCCGAACTGCGGAGTGCTCATTGCAGTAACCGCTTTTGTGCATCATTACCACGTGTCCGCCGGACTGTACGAATTCATCAATGGCTAATAGCAATTGGTCGGTAGCCACATACAAAGGGGGAATGACAAGCATGTCATATCCGCTGAAATCGGTTGTCTTGTCACAAGGGATGATGTCCGTTTCTATGTTTTGGAAATAGAGGGCTTTATGCACCATATCAATGGGATAATTGCTCTTGTAAGTGTAGGGCATGAAGCCGAGAGCATGATAAGAATCATGACTGTAGAGGATAGCTGCCCGGTTTTTCTTTTTCAAGTTCACGATGTGGCTGCCTATTCTTTCCAACTCTTTGGCGGTGGTGGTGAATTCCTTGTATATGCGGTTGGGCTGGAGGTCATGGCCCAGCACGCCTCGCCAGTATGTCTCCTGCCCGTAGTGCAGGGTAGACCAGTGCCAGTATTCCACCATATTGGCTCCGGAAGCATAATGTGCGTACACATTCTGCCGCAACTGGTTGTCGTAGGGAGGAAACTGGGTGCGGGCATCCCAGCCGATGCCTTGTGCGTTGGTTTCCATGACGATGTAATTGTTGTCGGCCACGGTGCGCACGAAGTCACCGGCATAAGCGATGCGCTGGCCGTCTTGTTTATCCTGTACATCGTGATAGACATTGATGGCAGGATATTGCATCTGCCTGAAACTTTCCACTTGGTCTATATTATGGAAGTCGGGCATAAAGCAGTGGGTGACAAATTGGTCTTTACGCTTGTATTCATTTACAAGGTCGCACTGCCAATTCAGAAAATCGGCCACTTCCTTCCGGTTATAGCGTTCCCATTCATTCTTGTACGAGGGGCTTGTCACTCCATCGCGCGGATAGAACTCTTCCCAGGTGTTGATGTTCATTCCCCAGTAGTTCATTCCCCATTCCTTGGCAAGCAGATTCAGGTCATTGTTGAATTTCTGTTTGATGTAGTTCCTGAATCCGAAGAAATAGTCTCTGTTGTTTACTCCGCGCGCTTCTGTTTCGTTGTCCACTTGATACCCGATGACTGCCGGATGCTGTGCATATCTTTCCAGCATCTTGCGGATAATCCGTTCGCAATAGAATTGGTAGGTCGGGTTTGTAAAATCCATGTTCTGTCTGATTCCATAATAGGCTTTGTTTCCTTTGGCGTGTTCTGCCAGCACTTCCGGGTGTTTGTATGCCAGCCATGCAGGAATGGAATAGGTGGGAGTTCCCAAGATGACTTTGATTCCTGCTGCATGCATCTTGTCCAGAATGCGGTCCATCCATTCAAATTCAAAATTTCCTTCTTGCGGCTCAAATACTCCCCAGGCAGATTCTCCAACGCGCACTACTGTCAGGCCGGCTCTTTTCATCAGCCGGATATCTTCATCCAGTCGCTCATAGGGCATATATTCATGATAGTAGGCTGCACCATAAAGCACGTTGTCGAATGAATACTGCGCTTTTATTTGTAAAGCGCTTAAAAACAACACTAATAGAATAAAGTAATTTTTGTTTTTCATAATCTTACCAGTCCGATACAATATTTTTATTTCATCATAGGTCTTATGCTGATGGTTCTCCGATATTCCTGCGGCATCGCCTTGTAAGCACCGAATACACCGCGGGCCGTACAGCCGACCCCGGTAGTGGCATAATCGAGATTCAGGGTCATGCCTTTCTGCTTCTGCAATTGGTAGGTATACATCGCTTTCGTCAGATTGTCTGTGCTGTACGGATAAATGTTGAAGTTGAACCATTCGTTCATCTTGAATTGAAGGCCGATGCCTTTGTCCGTGGTCAGTTGCAGCCAGCGTACATCTGTCCGCAATCCGTAATCTTGTGGCATTAGATAGGGCTCGTACATAGCTTGTACGGTAGAGGCATATATCCCCGTCGGATAGCCGGTTTTCCGGTCCGGATAGTTCTCTTGCGGTCCTCGGCCGTACCATTTCACTTGGTCGAGCGCATCGCTTACGGTCAGCGTAAGTCCTATGCGAGGAAACCAAAGCGGCATTTTCCCTTCAGGCTTCAATACATGGCGTATCTCTATCGTCCCTTCACTATTGATAATATACTCATAGTGGTTGATGATGCCGTTGTTCTGTACTCCTTCGATGTAGAGGTCTTTTTTCTCTTTTTCTCCTTTGCCCATCAATTCCGCATCAATGATGTGTATATGTACGCCTTCGGTGGTTTCGGACACCGAAAAAGAGAGGGGCTGATGTGTCAGGCGGTCAATCCCTGCAGAATACATTTCTGTGGCTACCGTGTATCCGTAACCTTCTTTCCAGTTGGAGGAGCGGGCGCTGGAGGCATTCCAGTTGTCCAGCTCATTGGCCAGCGGGGCACGCCAAAGATTCAGCCGGAGCGGTGATTCCAGCAGTTCCATATCTTGAACAACCATCGACGTCAGTTGTCCGTCGGTACGGTTGAATACATATTTGAAGCCATCTCCGGAGACAACCAATTCTTTCTCCGAAAGTGAATAGGAAGGTACGCCTTGAGCCTTTTCTTCCGAAGAGCATGGCAGGCTCCAAGGCAGTTCAAGTTCTTCCCATGCCACCTCATGTCCGGCTTTTGCCCACAATTCATCTTTTTTCAGGACGGCATGAAGCATCAGGCGGTATTCTTTGCCGGGAATCAGGGCTGGCTTCTTATAAGGTATGTGCACCAGCTCTTGGCTAAGCGGCGCTGTTGAGAGTGCCAAGTCGCCCGATTGAATAACCTTGTCATCTTCTTTCAATTCCCATCGTATGGCATATCGGGAAGCATTTGTATAATGATTGCGATTCCATAACTCAACGACTCCCTCTGTCACATCCGACATGGAAAAAGAAAGAGGTTGTCCGGTTTTCTTCATTTGCCACATTTCGGGCTGTACGCTACGGTCGGGCCAGATGCTGCCGTACGTACGTGCACCGATACCGTAACTGTAGAATGTACCATTTTCCGTCTCTTGCTCAAAATCTAGCCACAGAGCGGCTTCTTCCGGGTGAAAAGAGGAAGTCAGTGCCTTGGCGAAAATGCCGACTTCGTCCATTTGAGCATCGCAGATGTAGACCGAAGTCTCTTGGCCGTGTGTTTCTGCATTCCGACCGATGTTGACGGGGTAGGGGAAGTTCCGGATATTGCCCGATGCTTGTGTGGAGGCCTTTTCTGCTCCGTCTATATAGATGGACATTTTCTGTCCGTCGTAGACGCACGTCACTTGATGCCAGTTGTATTCCCAGTCAGTAGGCAAGGAGGCGCATACGGAATGCTTTTTATCAGTATAGATATAAAATTCCAGTTTGTCTTTACCGCGTTGTTGCAGCCCGAACTGATAATTGCCTTTTGTGATGAATGAGCCGCAACTGCTTACTAGTTTCCGGGGGTAGATTCTGCAAGTGAGTGTCAGTTCATTACTGTTCAACTCCACATTGTCTGCACGATAGACCTCTACCCATTGGTCGTGACCGTTCAAGTCCAGCACCGTGTTCTTTCCTTCCTTCACTAAGCGGGCATTTCCCATCAGATGGGCGGGAGTATGGAAGGGCGAAAGGTCGTCCACTTGCCTTATCCGTTCGGTCAGTCCCGGACTTACAAAATCCCAGATGGCCCCTCCCATCAGGCGGGGATGTCGGTAGATGGCTTCCCAATAATCGTCCAGGGCACCGCCGGCATTGCCTGCAACCGATAAGTATTCATCCATAAACGATGGTCGGGAATCCTCTCCTATGCCTACCTGCATTTCCAGTTCCATAGGAGTAGGGTAACGGGGTCCGATAATATCTTCTGCCGGATGGGAGAATGCATTTCCGCCATACATCCAGAAGCGGGTGGGGTCCAGCGATTTCCCTTCTTCAATGGTGTGGGTAATGTTGATACCTTCACCGCTTTCGTTTCCTGCGCTCCAGAACAAGACGCAGGGATGGTTTCTGTCCCGTAACACCATTCTGCGGCATCGCTCGCGATACATCTCTTCGTATTCCGGGAGACTTGAAATCCATTCCGAGGCATGGGCTTCATCGCCCACCTCGTCTATGATATAAAGCCCGTATTCATTGGCCAGTTCCAAATACTTATTCACCGGAGGATAGTGAGAGGTACGTACGGCATTGAAATTAAACTGTTTCAACAATTCAAAATCCTTGCGTATGGTGGCTTCGTCCATGACATGTCCCTCTTCGGGATGCTGCATGTGCGAATTTTGTGCATTGACTTTCAGTGGGATACCGTTAAGATAAAAAACACCGTCTTTGATTTCCGTCTTTTTGAATCCGATGACCGTTTCTATCTTGTCTTTCTGCAGACCGGCCGGATTGGATAATTCCAGACCGAGCGTATAAAGCTCGGGTGTCTCGGCTGTCCATTTCCGGGGTTCTTGTACCAAGGTATGCAACTGTATTGTCTTTTCCGCAGCGTCCATTTCAAATGGAGCTGCGGAAAAGTTACAGATAATCTTGCCGTTTTTATCCTTTAAGTAAGCTTTCAATCCATAATTCTCATTTGGCTTCTTTTGGTAGTCCTTGATTTTTACCTGAATACTTAACTGCGAATCGGTATACGTATTATCAAACTCTGTGATTACTTGCCAGTCGAATATCCTGACAGCAGGTGTGGCGTACAACCATACGTCGTCAAAGATTCCGGCCAGTCGCCAATAATCTTGTCCTTCCAGGTAATAGCCGTCCGAATACTTTAGTACACAGACAGCCAGCGTGTTTTCGCCCGGCTTCAAATAAGGAGTGATGTTGTATTCGGCAGGTTCTTGTGCTCCTTCATTGTAGCCCACTTCATGACCGTTGACCCATACAAAAGAAGCGGATGCCACTTTCTCGAACCTTAAAAATATCTGGTCTTTTGCTGCCCAACTTGCAGGTACCTTGAATGTTCGCCGGTATAGTCCGGTAGGGTTATACTCTTTGGGAGCATGTGGTGGATTCACCCCGAAGGGAGCAGATACATTTCTGAACAGCTTGTCACCATAACCTTGCATTTCCCAGTTTGAGGGAACTTTGATGTCGCCCCATTGCTTATCCGGGAATTCGGGGTTAAAAAAGTGTGCAAGTATCCCTTCCGGTGTATCGCACCAGAAAAACTTCCATGTCCCATTCAGTAGCATGCTCTTTTCGGGCATATGCCAAGCGTGTCCTTCCTCTTGTCCTTTTTCAAATACAGAAGGGTTGTCTATATACCAGAGCATATCCTTAAGGAAGGATTTGTCTTGTGCATAGGATTGCAGGCACAAGGCTACTGAACACAATGGCAGAAACAGTTTTCTCAGATTCATTTTTTTGTAATTCGTGCTGTCCATCCACCGCCGGGTGCCAGTTGTACATTGAGTTTGTCTTTGGCAGTGACGATGCGTACTTCTTTTTTATAGTCGGTAGCTTCACGGTCGGCATTGACGCCGTCGGCAAAGATTTCAGCTTCATAGTTTCCTTCGCCGAGGAAGGAGAGGTCGATGGTGCAGCTGCGCGGAGTCCAGTTGGTCATGCTGCCTACAAACCAAGTGTTTCCTTTGCGGCGTGCTATCGTGATGTATTCGGCTATTTTACCATCAAGAGCAATGGTTTCGTCAAAGGTAGTGGGAACCTTGGCGATGAAGTCGGTGCATTCCTGTTCCTTTATGTATTTGCTGGGACTGTCGGCAAGCATCTGCAAGGGTGCCTCGAAGACGGTGTACATAGCCATCTGGTGTACACGCGTACCTTGGCTCATGGGGTGATCGTTGACGGAGCGGAACAAGGAACGGGTGGCATTTACCATAGCTCCCGGCGTATAGTCCATCGGACCGACGAGTTGGCGCAGATAGGGAGCGGTAACGTCGTAGCGTGGAAAGTCATGCAAGGGCGCACCGTTCACGATGGGCTCCCACTTGCTGTTTTCCAGTCCTTTCACACCTTCAAAGTTGAGGATGTTGGGATAGGCGCGCTGGATACCAAAGGGTTTCAGTCCGTGTAGGTCAAGCAACATGTGATGTTTGGCGGCGCATGCTGCGAGCTGTTCGGTAGAAGAGATGGCGATTTGATCGTCGCGGTCGAAGAAGTCAATTTTGAAACCTTTGATTCCCATTTGTGCGTAGTGGCTGATAACTTGTTCCACGGCAGGGGAGATGTCGCCTCCTCCCGTAAGATTGCGCCAGCTTGCCCAGAGGATGATGCCTATGCCCTTTTGGTTGCCGTATGCCACCAGTTCTTCGAGATTGATTTCGGGACTGATGTCTTCCATTAATGATTCCTTTCCGCTCCAACCTTCGTCGATGATGATATACTCCAGCTGGTTTTCGGCGGCAAAGTCGATGTATTTCTTATAGGTGGGCGTATTCATGCCTGCCTTGAAGTCCACGCCGGTCAGGTTACAAGTATTCCACCAGTCCCATGCCACTTTTCCGGGTTTAATCCAGGATGTGTCAGCGATGCGGCATTCGGGTGCGAGGCGTTGCATCATGTCGTTGTTGGCGAGTTGTGTGTCGTGGGTAACAACAAGCACGGCACGCCAAGGATAGGTCTGTTTCCCTGTGGGACGCCCGTTGGGGCAGAAGTAGGGGGCATTGTTGGGCTTGCTGATAACGTCGGCACGTTTGGTAGGGACGAGGTTCAAGCGGTCATAGCCTCCGATGACTGTTTCCTGTGGATAGGGGGCGAATTCTGCCTTCACTCCGTGGGGCATCTGTGGGTTGGCAGTGAGGAACATGCCGGGATAGTTGGACAATCCGGCTTCCATAATGACGGCTTTCTTTCCGTTCTCCAGTTCTACCATCAGCGGAGTAATGACAAGCGAGTCTTTGTACATGCGAGAGAGGGGGGCCTCATCGTAGTAGGACTCGAAGGAGTAGCAGTAACGCTCGCCGGCGCGATTGTCGTTAATATAGGGCACGAAAGCGTGGTAATCGCGGTCGAAGTTGAACTCGGCAATCTCGTCCTTCACGCAGAAAGGTTTGCGCAGTTCGGAAACAAAACGATAGGCGGCTCCGTCGTCGTAGGCGCGGAACTGTATGCTATAGCCGTTACGGCATTTCAGCGTGAGTTGGTTATAAGTGTCCTTCACACTCGCCTTTTTGTAGAAAGGAGTGGGGAAGGAAGTGTCGACGGAAGTGCGGGTAGCTTTGGTCACCTTCACATCTTTGCCGAAGGTGAAAGCAATGGGCTTTCCCTCAGATTCAGTGCATTGCATGGCAATGTCTGAAGGCAAAAGAACGGTGGTACCGTCGTGGGCAATCGCCCAGTTGAGGGCTTGTCCGGCTTCGATGTTGACAATTAGTTTTCCGTCCGGTGAATTCAGTTGATATTGCTGTGCTTGTGCCGTCAATGCACAAGAAAGCAATAGGCTGGCGAAACAAGTGCTGATTCTGTTCATTTTTATTTGATTATTGATTATGAATATTTGTTTAATTCCGTGGATATTTAACCGGAATAGCCATCATTTCTTCTAAGAAGAGAGGGTCGTCGAACTGGCAAGTCTGTCGGTTGTATTGTCCCCCCGGAGTGTCCCATAGCATTGGGCACATGCCGCGCGAGTAGATGGCTTCGGTTACGGAAACACAGAAGAGTCTTATCACTTCCTTTGTTCTGTTTCTGGAGTCGGCGCAATATTCGCCTATGATGACGGGGATTCCTTTGTCTACGCAATTCTTCTTCAGTAGGTCCATATTGTCGTTCAGTTCCTTGAAGTCAGCTTCCGTTCCCCAGCTTTCCCGGCCTACACCCCAATCGACAACCTCGCCTCCACCCAGTATGGCAAAGTTTGCGGGAGTATAGTAATGCACTGTAAGAGCAAGTCGGTTTGCGGGATCATTCGGCATCTTGAACAAGGGGTCGTAAGCATACTCCAAGTTGGTGTTGTAGATTTCCACCAACAGATGACGTTTGGCGTTGTTGCCGCCACTGTTTCTTACTATGTCGACAAAGAGCTGGTTGAGGTCGTTCACGTATCCCAGTGCCTTTGCCTTGTCGGCTTCACTACCGCTCCACGGAGTCCAAATCTCATCGTATCCGATTTCATTCATTGGCTCGAACAGTAAGTGGTCACCGTACTTTTCGAAGCGTTCACATATCTGTTTCCAGATGGAAGTGAATTTTTCTTTTGCTTTGCTGTCGGTGGGTACTTGTTTAATCCATTCGTTTTCGTGGTGGATATTGATGATAGCCACCATGCCACAGTCGAGGGTCCAGTTTAGGATTTTCTCTACGCGGTCCATCAGGTCAGGATGCACTTTGAAGTCGTCGGACAGCAGATTGCCCCAGCTGACCGGTATGCGCAGAGATGAGTAGCCCGCTTTGGCATATCCTTCAATGATTTCTTGTGTGATAATAGGGCTTCCCCATGCTTGTTCGTAATTGAGAATGTTGCTTGGGTCTATCCAGTCGCCCACGGCATCCAGCGTGTTGCCTAGGTTGATGCCCAGTCCCATTTCGTTAATCAGTTGGTGGGTTGTGAGATTCTCGCGTACAGTGTATTTTTCCGGTTCATCGCTTTGGATATAGGCCGCCTGCTCCACGTTGATTTCTTGTACATGCTCCTTTACGCTGACGGTGATGATGGCGTTGCGCACGTCGGGCGTAGTGTTGGGTTCTACGGTTATGTTATAGATTGCCTGTACGGGAGTGCTGCTTTCCGAGGTTACTTTGCACCATGCTTCCGAACTTTGGAAAGTGGCTGGTTCATTGGGGGTGATACCGAATTTCTTGCTACCACCCGTTTGTTCAAAATGGAA
>OLQA01000511.1_pt1 | contig 36880 bp, 45 predicted proteins | sample 1673151 | NCBI WGS metagenome assembly OLQA01 (sample SAMEA3136760, study PRJEB25190) | human gut metagenome | biome: human gut; feature: human-associated habitat; material: faeces | place: Austria | collected 2013
ACCCGTGAATGTCAGCGTGAAAGGCTGATGAGTTAAGCCGCTTCTCCAACTCGCCGTAGTTTCGGTGGGCCAGGGCTTTCAGCCCCTCGCCTCACAGCTCGTTTATAATACCATCCTTTCAGCATGAAGTCAACAGCTTTTTTAAGTTTTTTTGCGAAAATCGTGAAGTTTTTATAAAAAATCTGCGCGCCCCGCCGTTTTCAGCAGAACGCGCAGGATGCGCAGCGGTTTTCAGCGGCGGCCCACCGGCACATAGCTGGAGAGACAGCTTGGCGTGTCGGCAGCGCGCCAGAGATGGTCGCTTCTCATGATGTCGTCGCTCACCAGGCAATACTGATAGCTTGGTAAGAGCGCTTCGATCATCGGCAGCTCGTCGCTGGCCAGCGCTTCCAGCGGCAGGCCTGGCTCGCCAGTGCGGCGCACAGCCTGGGGATTGGTCATGATCTCGCAGGCGGTGTCGACGTGGTAGCTCTTGTGGCCGACGGTGACGATGTTCCACAGATGCATCGACGGCACGGCGTCACCGGCGAGGATGCAGCCCTCCACCAGCTGGCTTTCGATGCCGATGCGCGGATCGCAGAGGATGGCGTCGACGGCACGAGCGATGCCGTAACTTGTGGCGCGTTCGTTGACCAGCGCGCCGTAGGCCGAGATGTAGTGGCGGCCTTCGTCGCTTTCCGGCAGCACAGAGAGGCTGACTGCGCCCTCCATGCGCAGCCGCTGCCTCGGATAGATGACATTTTGCTGGATCAGCCGGTGCACGGCGCGCACACATTCCAGTGGCGTGGTGCTGGTAAAGAGCGCGTCGTGCACATAGCGGTCGAGTATGCGCTGAAATTTTTCCTGCTCCTCATCGCTGAGCGCAGGCGGGTTGGTGAAATACAGCATGGTTTGTCCCCTTTCGCTCAAACAAACGCAGCATGCCGCCATCAAAGGTCGTCAACGAGGGCGCTCGATTTTGCGTAGGCTGTCGAGCGGGCTTCGAAGAAATCGGTCTTGATCATGTTGGCATTGCTGTACTGGCTGACCCAGGTCATGGACGGCGGCTCGACATCGTGGCCGTCGTAGATCGGGCCAAAATCCAGGCTCGTCGCGCGCAGATTGCCGAGATACTGGATGTAATCGGTGACCATTTCCTGTGTCAGGCCTTCGATCTCGTCGCCGATCACATAATGGCCCCAGGCGATCTCCTGCTCGCAGCCTTCGCGGATCATCTCGCGATAGAGGGCGATGAGTTCGTCGGTGAAAAGCTCCGGACATTCCTCGCGCAGCTCCTTGATGATGTTGCGGAAGAGCCAGAGATGGGTGTTCTCGTCGCGGTTGATGTAGCGGATCTCCTGCACAGAGCCTGGCATGCGGTTGTTGCGGCCGAGATTATAGAAAAACATGAAGCCGCTGTAGAAATAGACCCCTTCGAGGATGAAATTGCCCATGACGGCGCGCATGAAATTGAGGGCCGACGGATCTTCCTGGAAATCGTTGTAGATCTTGCCGATGAATTCATTGCGGCGCAGGAGATGCTCGTCGTTTTTCCACTGATAGAGCACGTCGTTGCGCTCCTGCGGCTGACAGATGGTGTCGAGCATGTAGGAATAGCTCTGGCTGTGCAGCGCTTCCTGGAAGATCTGGATGGAAAGGCAGAGATTCACCTCGTTGGCGGTGACGTAGCTGGAAATATTTGGCAAATTCGCTGTCTGGATGCTGTCGAGGAAGATCAGGAAGCTCAGGATCTTGTCGTAGGCGCGGCGTTCTGCCGGCGCCAGGAGCGGATAATCCTTGATGTCGGTGTGCATGTTGATCTCTTCCGGCACCCAGAAATTGTTCATCGCCTGGCGATACCAGCCGCTGACCCACTGATACTTCATGTTGTTGAAATCGTTGAGGTTGGTGGTGTTGCCGCCGATGATGCGACGGGCATTCACGCTCACGTCGCCATCGGGATTAAAGAGCGGACGTTTTTTCACTTGCTCCACGTGTCATTCTCCTTTCTTACGCCGAGCAGCTTTCGCATTCCTCTACCTCCAGGCTCTTGGAGCGGATGTAGTAGAGGGTTTTGACGCCACATTCCCAGGCCTGAATGTAGAGGTTCAGGACCTTGCGGAAGGTGTAGTCGTTGGTGATGTAGAGATTGACGCTCTGCGCCTGGTCGATGTGGCGCTGGCGCACGCCGGCGGCGCGCACCGACCAGCTCTGGTCGATATAATGGGCGCTCTTGTAATACCAGTAGGTTTCCATCGAGAGCTCTGGCGCCACGCGCGGCATCAGACCGTTTTTCTTCTCTTCCAGGAAGAAGCGGTTCATGATCGGATCGACACCGGCGGAGGTGCCGGCGATGATGGAGGTGCTGGAGGTTGGCGCGATCGCCATCAGGTAGCCGTTGCGCAGGCCGTTTTCGCAGACGTCGGCGGCAAGCTTCTGCCAGCGTTCGCTTTCGTAGCCGCGCTTGGCGAAATAAGCGCCGGTCTGCCAGTCGCTGCCGGCAAAGAGCGCATACGCACCTTTTTCGCGGGCGTTTTCCATGCTCGCTTTGATGGCGGCGTAGTTGATGTCCTCAAACACGCGGTCGACAAGAGCGAGATGCTCTTCGCTCTCCCACTGGATGTGGTGGCTGGCGAGCATATGGTGGTAGCCGCTGACGCCGAGGCCGATCGGCCGGTAGCGGCGGTTGTTGATCCTGGCGTAAGGCAGCGGGAAGAAATTGAGGTCGATGACGTTGTCCAGCGCGCGCACGACGCTTTTAGTGACGTCCTCGATCTCAGCAGGATCGTCCACGTTGAGATGTCCCAGCGAGAGGCTGGCGAGGTTGCAGACGACGAAATCGCCCGGCTTGGTCACTGTGACGACGACTTCTTCGCCGTCGACGATCTCCACGCGCTGCTCGACGCTTTCGATGGTGCTCATATTCTGCGCGATCTCGGTGCAGAGATTGGAGCAGTAAATGACGCCCTTGTCGCCGTTCGGATTGGCGCGATTGACGGTGTCGCGGTTGAAGGCAAACGGTGTGCCGGTTTCAACGGCGCTCTTGATGATCAGACGGATGATGTCCTTGATCGGCAGCACGCGCTTGGCGATGCGCTTGTCGCGGACGCAGTCGAGGTATTTTTCTGTCCACTCTTCGCCGAAGCAATCCTCGAGATGGTAGCCCTTGACGGTGTAGATGTCGTGCGGGCACATGAGATACCAGTCGCCTTCAATATTATCGCGGGCCTGCTGCCAGAAATAATCGGGATAGCAGACTGCTGGAAAAACGTCGTGGGCTTTCATGCGGTCGTCGCCGTTGTTGGTGCGCAGCGCAAGAAATTCCGGCAGATCGCGGTGCCAGACATCGAGATACACCGCCACTGCGCCCTGACGCACACCCAGCTGATCGACGGCGACAGCGGTGTCGTTGGCCAGTCGGATCCAGCGGATGACGCCGCCGGCTGCACCTTCAAAGCCGCGGATCGCCGAGCCCATGGCGCGGACCTTGCCGAAATAGAGCCCCATGCCGCCGCCGAATTTGCTCACCTGGGCAAAATTGTCGATGCTGCGGTAGATGCCCTCGAGGCTGTCGGGCACGGTGTCGATGAAGCAGCTTGAGAGCTGGTGAAACGGCTTGCGCGCATTGGCCAGCGTCGGCGTCGCCATCGTCACCTTGAGGGTCGAGAGCATGTCGTAGAAGCGGCGCACCCAGTCCAGACGCTGCTCCCGCGCTTCCAGCATCGCCAGATGCAGCGCGATGCCGAGGAACATTTCCTGCACACTTTCCAGCGGCACACCGGCGTGGCTGCGCACGACGTAGCGTTTGAGCAGAAGCTCGATGCCGGAATAATTGATCAGCTTGTTGCGGCGTTCGTCGATGAAGGTCGCTGCTTCGAGGATCTCCTCGCGGCTGTAGTGCTGCAGGATGTAGCTGCCGTAGAGGCCTTCCTCGGTGAGGTATTCGAGCTTTTCGTAGAGATCGTCGATGCCGTGGTCGGCCATGCGCGCTGCCAGGGCGCGCTCAAATTCGAGGAAATAGATGCGCGCGGCGATAAATTCCCAGCGCGGCGCTTCCTGGGTCGTCAGTTCCACACAGGCCTTGATGAGAAAATTGAAGCGCTCTGCCAGGGAAAGCCCCGGCTTGTAGAACGACTGGAATTTGATCAGGAGATACTCGAGCCCATACACCTCGCCGGGAAAATCGCGCTCGATCTCTTTGAGGAGCTCGTCCATTTCCGGCACTTCCGGGAAGCAGGCGGTGATCATGCCGCGGGTGCGGCGCTTGCGCTTGCGGTCCTCGCGGTAGAGGATGAAGCTTTTGACTTCTTTATAATAGTTTTCTTCGATGAGTGTTTTTTCGACCAGGTCCTGAATGTCTTCCACGTGCAGCGCCAGTCCGAGACGCACTTCCTCTTCGAGGGCCTGCTCGATGGTGTCCACCATCGCGTTCAGTTTTTCGGCAGCGATCGTGCTTTCGACGCTCGCAAAGGCGCGCTCAATGACGCGGGCGATCTTGGCGCGCTCGTACGGCTCGGTGCTGCCGTTGCGTTTGATAATGTCCATTGGCATTGGAACCCTTTCTATTGAGATGATGCTTTACAACTCCATCATAGTACTCCATTTTACGGTGAGCGTCTAGGTAATGATTGACCACCACCGACGGCTGTGCGAAAAAAGCGCTATCTGGCGCGATTTCCGGTCAATGGAATTTTTTTATTGCAAGAAAAACGGCTGAGCCCTCAGACCCAGCCGCGAACGAACGGTTGATTTATTTGCGCGCGATGGCTTTTTTGGCTTTCTCGGCGATGTGCTCTTTCGTGAGGCCATATTTTTCGACGAGGGCTGCGGCGGTGCCGCTTTCGCCGAAGACGTCTTCCACGCCGACCATTTCCAGCGGCGTTGGGCATTCGAGCGCCAGCACTTCGCTGACGGCGCTGCCCAGCCCGCCGATGATGTTGTGCTCTTCAGCGGTGACGACGGCGCCGGTTTTCTCAGCCCATTCGCAGATGAGGGCGCGGTCGATCGGTTTGATGGTGCTCATATCGATGACGGCGGCGTTCACGCCTTCTGCAGCGAGAAGCTCGGCAGCATCCAGCGCCACAGCGACCATCATGCCGCAGGCGATGAGGGTGACGTCTGTTCCTTCGCGCAGAAGCTTGCCCTTGCCGATGACGAAATCGGCGTCTGGATCGGTGACGGTTGGCACAGCGCTGCGACCGAGACGGATGTAGACGGGGCCGTCGTATGCGGCAGCGGCCATGACGGCCTTGTAAGCTTCCGGACCATCGGCAGGAACGAGCACAGTCATATTTGGCAGGCCGCGCATGAGGTTAATATCCTCCAGCGCCTGATGGCTGCCGCCGTCTTCACCGACGGTGATGCCGGCGTGGGTGGCAGCGATCTTGACATTCAGCTGTGGGTAGCAGATGGTGTTGCGGATCTGGTCGTAAGCACGACCGGTCGCAAAAACGGCGAAGGTGCTCGCAAATGGCACTTTGCCAGTAGCTGCAAAACCAGCGGCGACGCCCATCATATTCTGTTCGGCGATGCCCATATCAAAAAAGCGTTCCGGAAATTTCTTTTGGAAGAGGTTGGTCTTGGTCGATTTCGACAGGTCTGCATCGAGGACGACGACGTTTTCGTTGGCGGCGCCGAGGGCTTCCAGCGCCTGACCGTATGCTTCGCGTGTTGCTTGTTTTTCCATCTTACGCATCCTCCCCTAATTCTTTGAGCGCCTGTGCGACCTGTTCCGCATTTGGCGCAGAGCCGTGCCAGCCGACTTCGTTTTCCATGAAGGAAACGCCCTTGCCCTTCGTGGTGTTCATGACGATCATCTGTGGCTTGCCAGTGGTGGCTCTTTTGGCCTTGCCGATGGCATCGGCGATCTCGGCAAAGGAATGGCCGTCGATCACCTGCACATCCCAGCCGAAGGCGGCGAATTTTTCGTCTACAGGATCGACGTTCATGACGTCTTTCGTGCGGCCGTCGATCTGCAGGCCGTTGTGATCGACGAAGGCGATCATATGATCGAGGCCATAGTGGGCAGCGGCCATCGCTGCTTCCCAAACCTGGCCTTCTTCGATCTCACCGTCGCCCAAAAGCGCATACACATAGCGGTCGCTCTTGTCGAGCTTTTTCGAGAGCGCCATGCCGACGGCAGCAGAAATGCCGGTGCCGAGAGAGCCGGTGGACATATCCACGCCTGGCACTTTGCGCATATCCGGATGGCCCTGGAGCTTACTGCCGAGCTGGCGCAGGGTTTCCAGTTTTTCGGTGGCAAAAAAGCCGCGTTCAGCGAGTGTTGCATAGAGCACTGGCGCTGCGTGTCCCTTTGAGAGCACAAAATGATCGCGGTCTGCCCTATCGGGATCGGCTGGATCAACGTGCATTTCCACAAAATAAAGATAAGTCAATAATTCCACTGCGGAAAGCGATCCACCTGGATGTCCGCTCTTGGCAGCGCCGATCATTTTAATGATGTCGCGACGAATGCTCGTGGCTTTCAGCGCTAATTCTTTCTCGTCCATTAAGGTACCTCCCACCCTTGTTTCGTGTGATGACTATTCAACAGGAAAATGATTCCGCATACAATTATACATCATCGTGCGCAGATTTTCATTCTTGATTCTGTGATTCGGCCAATATTTTTTGATAAAAAGCAAAAAAGAAACGACCGCGCGCGGCGATCGTTTCTTTGTGAGCAGTAAAAACGATTACAAGATCATGAAGATCAGGGTGTCGAGCAGGAAGACCGGCACGAGGATCCCGAAGGACCACTTCATGTAGCCAAAGAAGCTTGGCATCTTGATATCGTGTTCTTCAGCGATGGAACGAACCATGAAGTTTGGAGCGTTACCAATGTAGCTGAGGGCACCCATGAATACCGCACCGGCGGAAACTGCGATGAGCAGTGGCACAGCGACAGTACCAACGGTGGTGACGATCCCTTCGGCGGCGCCGAGGGAAGCAGCGGTGGTCAGGAATACGAGGTAGGTTGGGGTGTTATCCAGGAACCCGGACAGGAGACCGGTGCTCCAGAAGAACTGCCATTCTTCCTGCAGACCAAGGCTTGCGCCCTTTGCTTCGAGAAGCGCGAGGGCTGGGATCATGGTGATGAAGATACCGATAAAGAGCTTGGCAACTTCTTCCATTGCGCCCCAGTTGAAGTTGTTTTCTTCGCGGAGCGTTTTCTTCGTGAACTTCATGGAAAGGGCGATGGCAACCAGATAGATTGCGTCCTTGATGAGGTTTGGATAGGTAGCAACGGCGGTTTCTTCACCGTGGGTGAAGAGGGTGATGCCCTTGGTGCTGCCGTCGGCATTGGTGAATGCGTCGAGACCAGCGAGGAAGCCGCTGCTGTAGGTGCCGATGAGGATCAGCACGATGAAAGCAACGTTGATGAGGCCGTCAAACTGCAGCTTTTCGCCGCTGTGTTCTGGCTGTACGCAGCCTTCTGCGAGGTCTTTTTTATAGCGCTTGCTTTCGATGACATAATAGATAGCGAGCAGCACGACGGAAGTGAAGAGGTACATTGGCCAGAGATGGGTCAGGCACCAGAAGAATGGAACGCCACGCAGATAACCCATGAAGAGTGGTGGGTCACCGAGTGGGGTCAGGCTGCCGCCGATGTTGCAGATGAGGAAGATAAAGAAGATGATGGTGTGCATTTTGTGCTTACGCCATTCATTGGCACGGATGATCGGACGGATCAGCACCATGGCAGCACCGGTGGTCCCGATGACGGAAGCCAGAACGGTACCGATCGCCAGAATAGCGGTGTTGAGCTTAGGCGTGCCGACGAGAGAGCCACGGATCACGATGCCGCCTGCAGCTGCATACAGAGCGATGAGCAACAGCAGGAATGGGAAATAGTCGAGGGCGATGGTGTGGATCAGTTCAAAGATGGTGATGTGCGCACCGAACGCGATAAAGAACGGTACGATGAACACAGCGGACCAGAACAGGGCCACCCACAGCTGATTCTTTTCCCACCATTCGCCTTTGACGAGTGGGAAAATTGCAATGGACAGAAGCATTCCGACAAACGGAATGATCCACACAAGCGAGAGCTGATCGCCGAGCATCTCTCCACCTTCTGCAAAAGCAGCGGTTGGCAGAAGCATGGCGAATGCAGCCAATGTCAGGATTGACATTATTCTTTTGAGCTTCATGTTTTACATCCTTCCTTTGTAGGGTTCCTACAGTGATAATTGCGACCGAGAGCATCCATATTTTCTAAATGAATACCCACAATAACACCTGTAATTGTAACAAAGGATTAAAGATTTGACAATAAGAATATTAAAAATACAGTCTATTCTGTATCGACTCTTTTTATCGATGCCCATTTGCCACGAAAAAAAGCCCTCGCAGGACGGACCTGCGAGGGCTTGAGGATTGCATTAGTCGCGGTTGTATTTTTTGTTGAAAGCTTCTACGCGACCCTTTGCACCGCGGATACGCTGTTTCCCGGTGAAGAAAGGATGGCAGGCGGAGCAGACTTCGACCTTGATGTCGCCCTTGCTGGTAGAGCGGGTCGTGAATTCGTTGCCGCAAGCGCAGACTACTTTCACTTCGTGATAATCTGGGTGAATCCCTGGTTTCATCGTTGTACACCTCTTTCACATAAGATCATTCGATATTCAGACTAGACTATTATAGGTCAACGGCGGGCAGGCGTCAAGCATTTTCTGTGGAAAAGTTCTCACTGCCAGTCTTTGAGAAGGGAAAGCTGTCCGGTGAGCACGCAGAGGTCGCCGACGCTTGCTGCGGCAAGCTGTTTTTCCATGATGTCGCGGCTGACGGGGACGAAGATGCTGCCTGCATCCAGCGCGAGCTCGACGGCAGAAAACAGCCAGAGCTGGCTTTTCATGACGGGAGTGATCTTTTTTACGCGTGCGAGGAGCTGCACGCCGCCCTTGGGATCAGGTGTGAGGATGCCTTCCTGGAGAAAGATGCTGGCCTGGAGGTCTTCGCGCGTTTTGCCGAAGCGCACGCTGTCGGCGTAGAGCATGGGGCTGTAGCCCTGGCCGGCTGCGCCGGGATTGACGAGCTCGGCGGTGAGGGTGTTTCCTGCGCGGTCGACGCGGGCCTGACTGCCTGAGATTTCCGCTACGCCGCTCTGCCAGCGGACGTCATTTTCGAGAAAGGTGTGGGCGATGACGTTTTTCGGGGTTTCGCCGTCTTTTTCGAAGGCAAAGCGCAGCACGACGACGAGGGGGGTGCCGCTCATGCGGTAGCGGATGTATTCTTCGTCGCCGCAGGGAATGCTCTCGCCGTGTTCGACGGCGTTTTTATACAGTACGTTTACGTTGGTATCATAATTCGGGATACCGAAATCACTCATTCGAAAAGCCATGATTCCTCCTGTGGATTGATCGGGTGATGGGTCATAAAACGGCGCGCAGGGCGCGGATTTCTTCCTGCCAGCCGGAAAGGTCGTTGGGGGTTTCCATGATGAGGGGAAGATCGGACGCTGCTTCGGCGCGCACGATGTCGTAAAAGGTCTGCCAGCCGAGGAAGCCTGCGCCGAGGCGCTCGTGGCGGTCTTTGTTGCTTGCGAAAGGGGTTTTGCTGTCGTTTAAGTGGATGCAGCCGACGGCTTGCCAGGGGATCTGAGCGGTAAACTGGGCTTTGAAGGCGTGCCAGTTGCGCACGTCATAGCCGGCGGAGAACAGATGACAGGTGTCGAGGCAGAGCCCGAGGGCGGCGCTGTGGTGGAAATGCGCGAGGATGCGCGCGAGCGCTTCGAGGCTTGCGCCGAGCTCGGAGCCGGAGCCTGACATGGTCTCAAGCAATATGCGCGATCCGTCGGGAACGCTGGGCAGGAGCAGCTCGAGGCTCTGGATGAGGCGCGCGAGGCCTGTTTCTTCACCGGCGCCGGTGTGGGCGCCGCTGTGGACGACGAGGGTGCGAGCGCCAAGCTTTTGCATGCGCTGGAGGTCTTCGGCGATGATTTGTTGGCCGAAGGCGCGCACGTCGTCGTGCGCAGAGGCGAGGTTGACGGTGTAGGGGGCGTGGCAGACGATGGCGAGGCCCTGCTCCCGCTCCTGGGCGAGCTGCGCCAGCTCGCTTTCTCGGAGAACGCGGGCTTTGCCGCCGCGCGGATTGCGCGTAAACACCTGCATGGCGTCGGCGCCGATGGCGCGCGCATCACGCGCTGCGCGGTCGAAGCCTTTTCCTGTGGACATATGGGCGCCGAGATGGATCATCGACCTTCCCTCCTTATGGATACGCGCTGGCGGTTTATCCTTGTGGAACGCCAGCGGCTGTGCTATAATGGATTCAGAAAAAGTGCGGCGCTGTCAGTAGACGGTTCGCCCCACAGTTTTGGTTAAATAACCGTCCCTTGGGGAAAGAAAAGCGGGGCGGTTATTTTTTTATTTTGCCGATGGTGATACCGAGTCCGACTGCAAACAGCACAAGGCTGATGAGATCAATCGTGGTACTAATATCCATGGCCTCACCCCATTTCCGGGGCGAGATTAAACCGCCTACCCGTACATAAACCGTACACGACATACGCCACGTCGGTATTATACCACACCGAACGCCCCTGGTGGGCGTTTTTTTGTATGCTCTGCACAAAAATGTTACCAAAAAAATGATTCGCTTTTTCCAGCTTCATGGTATAATATTCATTAAGTCTATGCAGTTTTACGACAAAAAAGGAGACGCCTATGTCAGACAGATCATCCAACAAGGAGATGGAGTATTTTTTCAGGCAGGATGACCGCCTCCTTCTTCTTTCCGACTTCCTTGACAAAGCGGGGAAAATGCAGGTCAAAAAGGGCGGCAACATCATTGCGAGCTGCCAGCCTGTAGACCATCTCTACTATCTCACGAAAGGCATTGCCCACCACAGCATTCTCACGCCTCAGGGCAAGGAACGCATCATCCACGTACTGATCGCGCCAAGTCTCTGCGCGGAGTCGCTCTTTTTCCTTGGCGAAAGCAGCGATTCCAGCGAGCAGATCGTCGCCAAGACGGACTGCACGCTCTACCGTTTCGATCGCGCGCTGGTTGACGAGCTGCTCACGACGACGCTGCCGGAGCTCAACCGCGTGATCATCAACTGGCTCAGTACGCTTTCGCTGAACGCCAACCACCAGGTGGCAGACGATCTTGTCAAGGATCCGCGCTACCGTGTGTGCAAATTCATCTATAAATATGTGCTGGAATACGGCCACCGGCTCGAAAACAACCGCTATGTCTTCTACGGCAAGCTTTCCCACTACGACATTTCCAAATACATCGGCATCAACCGTGTGTCGGTATCGACGGTGATGCGCAATCTCGAGGTGGAAGGGCTGATCAACAAGACCAACGACAAGCTGGAGATCCTGGATATGGATTATTTCGAGGATATGTGCGATCTGCCGTTCCAGTGCTTATAATTCCACATTTGATTTTGAGGTGACAAAGCATGACGAAAAAATTGACCCGCTCGCTGAACCAGCGCAAGATTGCCGGTGTTTGCGGCGGTTTGGGAGAATATTTCAAGCTCGATCCTGTGATCTTCCGCTTCCTCTTTCTCCTGCTCTGCCTGCCAGGCGGGATTCCCGGGCCGGCACTCTACATTCTCTGCTGGATCTTCATTCCGGCGCCAAAAATTCCACAACAGACGATCTATTTCGGCAACTTCGGCGGCCCACAGCAGCACCGTCCAAACGGCGGTCAGAACCTCGGCGACGACTACACCGAAACGATCGACGTCTGAGAACTTCACCGACGCCTGCAGGCGTCGGTTTTCTTTTGCAGAAAAACGCGCTCGCCGAAGCTCGCTGCCCCGGCAAAGCGCGTTATTTTACATTCTCAGGCTGTGGCTTTTGAAGCCATGCATGTCGCGCATGACGCCGACGACCTTGCCAATGATCATGGGATTTTCCACATAGATGGGTTCCATCTCGTCGTTTTCCGGCTGCAGGCGCACCATGTTCTTTTCGCGGTAGAAGGTTTTGCACGTCGCTTCGTCGCCGATGAGCGCCACGACAACGTCGCCGTTTTCCGCCACCTGCTCCGGCTCCACGACGATGTAGTCGCCGTCATTGATGCCCACGCCGATCATGCTCTCGCCGCGGATGCGCAGCATAAAGGCGCCATCCCTGCGCACGAATCGCGCCGGATAGGCGATCTTGTCCTCGATGTTTTCATCGGCGAAGATCGGCTCGCCAGCGGCGACATTGCCGACGACAGGCAGGTTCAGCATTTCTTCGAACGCGTCCTCTTCCTCTTCGTTGCGCAGATAGGAATAGTCTGCGCCGTTTTCATCGCGCAGAATGGAGATCCCGCGCGACGCCGTTGTGTCGCGGAAAATGTAGCCCGCTTCCGCCAGCCGGTTCAGGTACTTGTGCACCGTCGAGCTTGAGCGCAGCCCCGTCGCCGCGCAGATGTCCCGCACCGACGGCGGAATGCCGCGGCTTTCCACGGCGTCGATGATCGCGCGCATGATTGTTTTCTCGCGCTCCGAAAGCGCCGCCGGTCGCTCTCTTTTGGAAAGATAATCCATCGTTCGTTCCCCCTTTGTCGCACGCAGTGTTCTTTTCTTCAGTATACACGAACGCCCCGCGCCGCACAAACATTTATTCGCCCAAAGCGAACATTTATTCTTCTTGACAAGCAGCGCTCCCCCTCTCTATAATAAATTAGATTGGGCAGACGCCCAATTTCTTTCTTATGCGAAAAACAACATTCCCATGACAATATGAAAACAATGGAGGCAAACAACATGGATGAAGCAGTCATTCTCACACGCGAAGGTTACGAAAACCTCAAAGAAGAACTCGCCAACTTAAAAACCGTACGCCGCAAAGAAGTTGCTGAACGCCTGAAACAGGCCATCGATTTTGGTGACTTGAGCGAAAACTCCGAGTACGATGATGCGAAAAACGAGCAGGCCTTCATCGAAGGCCGCATCCAGACCATCGAAGCGACCTTGCACAACGCCCAGGTCATCGAAGACGGTACCCACTCCTCCGGCGTCGTCAACATCGGCAGCTACGTCACCGTGCGCGATGTTGAACTCGACGATGTTGAAGAATACCGCATCGTCGGCACCAGCGAAGCCGACCCAATGCAGAACAAAATCTCCAACGAATCCCCACTCGGCGCTGGTCTCCTCGGCAAGCGCCAGGGCCAGACCATCCACGTCGACGCCCCAGCCGGCAAGATCGCTTACGAAATCCTTGCCGTATCCCACGACAGCCAGAAGGAGGAAGCATAAGCATGTCCCAGCAAGGCAAGAAAGCAGACGGCGGCCTCAAGCAGATCATGAACGTGCGCCTGGAAAAGATGGACGCCCTGCGCGAACGCGGCGTCGATCCATTCGGCCATCGTTTTGACATCACCCACCACATCAACGAGATCATCGCCCAGAAAGACGCCCTCATCGCAAGCGGCGAAGAAGTCAAAATCGCCGGCCGCATCATGGCAAAACGCGGCCAGGGCAAAGCAGGCTTCGCCAACGTCGCCGATATTAGCGGCAACATCCAGATCTACTGCCGTCAGGACATCATCGGCGAAGAAGAGCACTGGTTCTTCAAAAAAGCCGACATCGGCGACATCGTCGGCATCACCGGCGTCGTCTTCGTCACCGATCGCGGCGAGCTCTCCATCAAAGTCCACAAATACGACCACCTCTGCAAAGCCATGCGCCCACTGCCAGAGAAATTCCACGGACTCACCGACACCGAGCTCCGCTATCGCCAGCGCTACGTCGACCTCATCATGAACCCCGACGTGAAGAACACCTTCATCATGCGCTCCAAAATCGTCACCGCCATCCGCAGCTACCTCGACAGCCACGCCTTCCTTGAAGTCGAAACCCCAGTGCTGCACACCATCGCCGGCGGTGCCAACGCGCGTCCATTCATCACCCACCACAACGCCCTCGATATCGACCTCTACATGCGCATCGCCCTTGAGCTCCATCTCAAGCGCCTCATCGTCGGCGGCATGGAACGCGTCTACGAAATCGGCCGCGTTTTCCGCAACGAAGGCATCGACACCCGCCACAACCCTGAATTCACCCTCCTCGAAGTGTATCAGGCCTACGGCGACTACGAAACCATGATGGACCTCACCGAAGACCTCTTCCGCACCGTCGCGCGCCAGGTGCTCGGCACCGCCGTCTTCCAGAACGGTGAGCACACCATCGACCTCGAAAAACCATGGCGCCGCGTCACCATGACCGACGCCGTCAAAGAAGCCACCGGCATCGACTATCTTTCCGATATGACAGACGACGAATTCCGCCAGGCCGCCCGCAACTACGGCTGCGAGATTCCAGAGGACATGCCGCGCGGCAAAGTTCTCGAAGAACTCTTCGACGAAGCCGTTGAAGCAACCCTCATCCAGCCAACCTTCGTCATCGATTATCCCGTCGAAATCTCCCCGCTCGCCCGTCGCAAAGCCGACAATCCCGCCCTCACCGACCGCTTCGAGCTCTTCATCATCGGTCGTGAGCACGCCAACGCATTCAGCGAGCTCAACAACCCAATCGACCAGCGCCAGCGCTTCGAAGAGCAAGTCGAAGCCAAGCGCAAAGGCGACGACGAAGCCCATCCAATGGACACCGACTACATCAACGCCCTCGAATACGGCCTGCCACCAACCGGCGGCCTCGGCATCGGCATCGACCGCATGGTCATGCTCCTCACCAATGCCGAATCCATCCGCGATGTGCTCCTTTTCCCAACCATGAAGCCACTGGACGATGCAGGCGCGGGGAAGAAAAAGAAAACCCAGGCGCCAGCGCCTGAACAAACAGAGACCATTGATTTCACAGGCGTAGAGATCGAGCCACTCTTCAAAGACATGGTCGACTTCGAAACCTTCTCCAAGAGCGACTTCCGCGCCGTCAAAGTCCTTGACTGCAAAGCCGTGCCAAAGAGCAAAAAGCTCCTCCAGTTCACCCTCGACGACGGATCCGGCGAAGACAGAACCATCCTCTCCGGCATCCACGAATACTACGAACCAGAGGAACTCATCGGCAAGACCCTCATCGCCATCACCAACCTGCCACCACGCAAAATGATGGGCATCGACAGCTGCGGCATGGTCATCAGCGCTGTCAACCAGAAAGACGGCAAAGAAGACCTGCATCTCCTCATGGTCGACGACCACATCCCAGCAGGGTCGAAGCTGTATTGATGCAGCATCGGTGAATAGAAAAACAAACCCGCCCGCATGCGACGAAATTCGTCATATGCGGGCGGTTTTTTTGTGTGAGATTGGGGAAACACCGTTTCCCCAATTGGTCAGACGGTGCCTGACCAATTGAATCCTACGCGTTTCCCCGGAAGGCGTCATTTCAGTCTGTAGTAGCAGGTGCTTCTGCCGCGACCCTCTCTTTTCAGCTCGCCAGTCGCAACCAGGGTGCGCAGCGCGCTTTCAATGGCGCTCGTGCTGAGGGACGGGCAAAGCGCGCGGATGTCCTGCTTGGTAAAGCGCCCGATCTTTTGCAGCGTGGCGCGGCGCACCGTTTCCAGCGCAGGCAGCTTCGTTTCCACCAGCGCAAAACGGTCCGCAAAATCCTTATACGCAGCAAGAACCGTTCCCAGCAAGTATTTGATGAATGGCACCACGTCTTCTGCGCCTTCATGCCAGCCGTTTTGCGACTGCGCCAGCGCTTCATAATAGAGGTCCTTGTTCTCGGCGATTTTCGCCTCCAGAGAAATATATTTTCCCACAAAGAACCCACTTCTGTAGAGAAGAAGCGTCGTCAAAAGACGGCTCATTCTGCCGTTGCCATCGTTGAACGGATGGATGCAGAGAAAATCATGGATAAACACAGGAATCACCAAAAGCGGCTCGACTTCCATATTGCCGATCACACGGTTGTACTCCGCGCAGATGGCATCCAGCGCCTGCGCCGTTTCGTACGGCGCCAGCGGCGTAAAAAGGAGCTGTGGCTGCCCGTCTGGCCCGGTGGCGGTGATATAATTCTGGACATTCTTGAGCTTACCAGCCATTGGATTGTTCATCTGGCTGTAGAGAATTTTGTGCAGCTGCAGAATAACATTCTGCGTGATCGGAATGGCATCAAAATTCTCATGAATGATCGCCAGCGCGTCACGATACCCCGCGATCTCCTGCTCATCGCGGTTTCGGGGCGTGGTTTTTTCCTCGACCAACTGTTTGATACGCGTGCTCGTCGTCACGATCCCCTCAATGGCGTTGGAGCTTTCCGTGCTCTGTATCTTTGCGATCTCCACAAGCTTTTCCAGCTCCGCAGGACGCTGCTTCAGATACAGCTCCTGCTTGCCAGCCTCTTTGTAAATCGCCGCAACCAGCCCAAGCATCTCCGAATCCCACTTCTGCTCCCGAAGCGCCGAATAATGAAACGCTCTCATACCCTCACCTCCATCTTTTCCCTTAAATTATGAGCTAAAATAAGGGAAAAGTCAATGGTGTAAGGGGAACAGGGCGACGCCATTTCCGGAAACTGTAAAAAGTTGCAATTTTTCGTAATGACACGAGGTCAGATATTCTGTGCGGCGCGGGTTTCCAGGTCAGGATCAAACACCCTCTGCCGCCTGAATCGTCTGAACTGGCAAAAATTACCACAGCAAACATTGCCATTTCCGGTACCCTTCCATCAGCGGGAGCGATCGATGAATACAAAAAGACCGCTTACCCAAAAACGGTAAACGGTCTGTGTAAGAAGCCCTTATTTTGAACTACTTTATTCTATTATCTTAAATAATATGTTTCTTTGATCCTTACCCATTTAAATTACCGAAGTAAAGGCTCATTTGTATTCCACCTGTACAATCTTTGTTTTCTTCATGATCTGAACAAACCCAAAATCCATTCCTTTTTCGCAATTCTTGAACTTTCTCTGTAAATAAGTGTCCGGATTCTTCCCGTACTTTTTTTAGCCGCTCCTCGTCACGCTCTGGATTTTGAAGGCGCCTTACAATTGTATTGCAATCTCCTAATTCACATCCAAGCCATCTTCGGTTAAGCAACTGAGCTACTGCAAAAGTAGTACCGCTTCCTCCGAACGGATCAAATACGACGTCTCCTTCATTTGTTGACATGGATATTATTCTGTCGAGAAGCTTTACTGGGAGTTCATTGAATTTTCGATTTTTGCTATTCTTATGCCTTACCGGGTATATATCAGACCATACATCCGAAACATTAACTCCCAAAGGATTCATTTTGGCCTTATAGCCACCATAATCCTTAATTTCTCCACCACAATGCCTACAAGTTTGTAAAGGTATACGCTGATTATGATATGTTTGAGCCTTTACACCTTTTATGAACGAAACAAGTGCATAATGAGCTGGATAAAGTCTATTTCGGATTGGCAGGCTAAATTTCATATCAACAGCAATCCAATCCCAAAAGGTCAACTGTTCCCCAAGATATGAGGCAATATACGTGCACCATTTCGGAATGTTATAGATAAAAATCCTTCCACCTGGTTTTAGTATTCTAATACACTGATCCAGCCATTCATACGTCCAATTGATATATTCCGACATTGTCATGTTATCATCAATGCCTGGATCATATGTTTTCCCCAGGTTAAATGGGGGATCAGCAAATACTAAGTCAGCGAAACAGTCAGGCATCCTCTTCATAATATCAATACAATCACCATTATATAGCTTTCCATAATCGGTTTCAAAAAAAGGGACAAGATCTTTTGGTGCAGTATTGTCGGTAGATTTTTGCAAGAGTGCAGCTATATGCGAGATGTTGTTGTAATATGATTCCCGATATTCTGCTGGTATATGCCCCATCGTCAGTTCAATTTCAAGCTCGCTCATCCCCAAAAATTCGGTAACAGCATTTTTGAATTCAGGATTATCAGGGAGAAAAGATGTCTGCCGTAAACTAATCAGAGTTGCTTTGGAAATTTTTCTGGTACTAAAAAATGATAGCATTTCGTCGATTGTCATGTTTTGATCTTTAGTCTTACTAACAAGTAAATCATAAATTGAAAAGAATTGCATTGCAACCCTGTCCTCTCGTGTAACTTATCGTCTGTAGACTCATAGTCTACTTCAATTGTACCATATAAGAAAAATCTAGTCAACAGAAGGGAGGGAACATGCATGCTAAATCATAAGCAAAAAACATTGCGTAAGATTATGGCAGAAAACCTTCGCGTTTTAAGATTAGCAGAACATGTTTCTCAAGAAGAATTGGCGGAACTGTGCGGCCTGCATCGCACCTATATATCTGACATAGAACGCTGTAACAGAAATGTTTCTATTGATAATATAGAAAAAATTGCAAAGGCCCTACATATAAGTGCCTCTGATTTGCTAAAGGAAAAGGAGAATGCAGATGAAAATAGCTAAGCAATATATTTCTACGGTGGCAGAACGTTTAGTCAAAACAAATGAACTAGCAGCCCAAGCATTTCAAGAGGTTCGCTCCTCTATCATAAATAATGTTACGCCCGGCTCTGATCATTTTATTCTGAATTGTACCAGCAAAAACTGTAATGGCGTGATTCCTGTCAAGCAAAGGTGTTATCAAATTCTAGAAGAAGAGTTTGGGTGGTATAGGGAAAAACCGCTTGCATATTTTCATGATGATGCTCAAAAAGGTGGTCCCATTGATGTTTATAAAGAATTTACCACAGAACGTTTCCTTTTCAAAGCAGGATTGGAATTTGAAACAGGTAATATTTCATCCGCTCACCGTTCCATGAACAAATTATGTGTCGGCCTAAAAAAGAGCGAGTTGGATCTAGCCATGCTTATGATGCCTATTAAAAGTATGTCTTTTTATTTGACCGACAGAGTTTCAAATTATGAAGAATTAGAACCATATTTTCTTTTGCTTGACGAAGTACCGTTCATTGTGTTCGGATTTGATGCTGAGGAATACAGCACAGATGCGCCGCTTCTTCCAAAAGGTAAAGATGGTATGTCACCGCGAACAATCCGAAAATGGCAATCCAGATAATGAGTTTAAAAAGATGAAAACCGAGTTCCTAATTGCTCATGCACACTTCTTCGAGTGAATAGCTATTGCTTTTAGCCAAGGCTATCACTGTTCTAAATAGTCCTGCACCTCTATCCAAAAGAGAGTATCTCTCCCTATTATAAGATTATTTTAGCCGTAATTTATCTCACCTTCCAGCGCTTTTGCCAAACGCTGTCGTATCCAAGCGCATCGACCAACTCCACAGCTTTACCATATCGCCCGCCTCCCGGTGCTCATTAACCATCTTTCTGTGCATAAAAACGCTCGCATTTTGCGAGCGTTTTTTCTTCCCCCTCCCCCTCACTCTCCATAAAGCGCAACCTCAAGCGGGTCGAACCAGATGGAGCCGCCGTCGAATTCGGTGTAGAGGCCGTATTTCTGCTGGTAGTGGGCGAGGAGCTGGTCGATGTAGGCTTGGGGGGCGCCGATGAGCTCGGCGAGCTGCCACTTGTTTTCAGGGCGATGGGCGACGATGATGCGGGCAAATTTATCCACTGGCATAAATTCATCGTGGGCGCGGCGGCGGGCGATTTGTTCCTGTTTGCGGTTATTTGGGTTGCGTTGGTCGAGGATGTTGCCGAAGCTGGTCTGGGCGTGGGCGAGCTCTTCGTAGAGGGTGACGAGCTTTTCGTCGTCGGGGAGGTCTTTTTTGATGCCGATGTAATTGCCGATGCAGAGGCCTTTGAGCTCGCTTGTAAAATCGAACTCGATGACCTGGATGCCTCGGCTTTCTGCGTGGTCGACGAGGGCTTCGTACTGGGTCATGGGCGGCCTCCGTTCTCCTGGGCTTCTTTCATGGCGACGAAATCGATGAAGCGGGCGATGTCGTCGATGGCCTGGTCGGAGAAGGTTTTGCCTTCGAAATGGGCGGCGATGGTTTCGGGGATGCCGCCCTGGCCGCCTTTGGCGCTAAGGAGCTGGAATTTATTTCTGACGGCGGTTTTGCCGTAGAGGTAGTCGAGGTCGACGTTGAAATAATCGGCGATGGCTTCGAGGGTTTCCATGTCGGGGGAGCGGGTGCCTTGTTCGTAGTTGCCGATGGTGGAGCGCTTGATGCCGAGCTGGTCGGCGAGGGCCTGCTGGGAAAGGCCGCGCTCGTTGCGCAGGCTTTTTAAGATGTGGGCGAAGGTCTGTCCCATGGTGGTGGCCTCCTTTGGAGATGGATTTTTTTGCTCTATAATGATAGTTTAACACGTTCTGTGTAATTTTTCAAGTTTTTGTCTCAAATGGGGTTGACACGTTTTGCAGCTGTGTGCTATGATGTGCTCACAGAAAACGAACACGGAGGTGAACGCATATGAGACGCGAACGAACTGGCTGCAAGCTGCGCTGGTGGCGGCGTTCTGCGGCTGCACGAAGGAGGTGCTCGGCCTGTGGAGTGGGCGCAGGGGGCGCTGTCCTGGGCGAACGCTGGGCGCTACGATGACACTTTTTGAGTAGGATTATTTTTTTTACACGCTATGACACATTTTGTGTTTACGACTGATTTTGAAAGGAACGATGAATATGAACAACCCAAAGATTTTAGCACAGACGATGGCGAGCAGCTACCTGGCGCACACTTGGAATATGGATGTGCTGCAGCGGGCTTTTGTGGAGAAATGGCCGCATCAGCTGGGCTATGCGCTGGAGCTTTTTGTGCCGATGGTGCCGCGCCCGCTGGTGGATCTGGTGAAGCTCTACGATGGTGCGGGGATGATGAAGACGGAGATGGCGAGCGCGATCTGGCAGGCGGCGCGGGTGCACTACGATGCGGAGGTGTTTGCGCAGGCGCAGGCGGTGCGTGCGGCGGCGAAGGGGTCGCTGGCGGTGCAGGCGCTGGCGCAGAACGCTGGCCTGAAGGAAGTGGTGTGAATGGACAAACGCGAGGCCCGCAAGCGGGCGCGCAATTATCTGGCGCGGCTGCACCGCTTGCAGGATGAGGTGCGGATGCCGGCGTGTATTCTGGCGCTCTCGAACGAGGAGGGGTTTCGCCATTTTGGCGAGGTGCTGTCGTATTTGGTGGCGACGGCGGAGCTGACGAATTTCCGCTACAGCCGCTCGGGGCTGATGAGCCTGGCGGAGGAATACGGCTGGACGTGGTACGAAACGCAGATTGCGGAAGAGACGCTGCGCCTGAACGACTGCTGGGAGGACTGGATGGATGGGTTCTGGGAGGCGGCGTAAGCGAGTGAGGAGTGAGGAATGAGGAATGAGGAGTGAGGAGTGAGGAGTGAGGAACGATTAACATCAGAAAGCGCTCCTTACTCATTTACGAAAAGGAGGTGAGAAGATGAAGGGGTTGGTTTCTCTCTGTATGTTGACAAACGATGTCTGTCCGTTTGCCTGGGTGCTGCTTTACGAGCGGCGGGATTTTGCGGACTATGCGCGGGAGAATTGCCCGCTTTCGGCTTACGAGGCGAAGGCGAATCTCTGGTGCAAATACGCTGGCGAGCTGTTGCGTTAGGAGGATTTAATTGACACAAAGAACGCGCACGGAAACTGTGCTGACGGCACCGGAAGATAAGCCTGGCTTTGTCGTTTACTACTCGATTTACGAGGAGGTGATCAAAAAGCTGGACGATCACCAGATTGCGAATCTTTTTCGCGCGATGCTTTCGACGGGTGGTGTCTGCGAAATGCCGACGCTGGACCCGCTCACGGATATGGCTTTCGGGCCGATCCTGCGCGGGATGAAAGAAAACGACGAACGCTGGCTGAAAACGAAATACGCCCGCGCAGAAAATGGGCGCAAGGGAGGATTGCAGCGCGCGAAAAATGAACGCAAGCGCAAGGAAGCTGAAGCAAAAGCAAGCACCCTTGAAAATGTTCAAGCACCTTCGTGCACCCTTGAAGCAAACCAAGCAAACCAAGCAGTAATAGGTAAAGGTAATGTCATAGTAAAAGGTAATGTTGAAGGTAAAGGTAATAATACCCCTATTGTGCAGCATGGGGCGCAATCTGCACCTGTTGCGGCGGGGGTGTGTTCAGCTGACGCTGAACGGGGTGGGGGTCTCTCCTCTTCCCGTTCGCCAACAAAAAAGGAGGTGAACGCCCATTTTGAAGCGCTCTGGGCGCTCTACCCTGCCAAGCGCGGCAAGAACAAGGTCACAGAATCCACCAGACGCAATCTGTTTGCTGTGAGCACCGAGGAGATGCAGCGCGCGATCGACCGCTACAAGGCGGAGGTGGAGGCGGCAAACTTTGACCGCAACTGGCTAAACGGCAGCACCTGGTTCAACGGTCGCTGGGAGGACTACGCGGGTGACACTTACGAACCGCTGCCGCAGCATGAGGCAAAGGCATCGATCCGCAGCAGACAGGTGCAGCCGTACGCACCAGGCGAAGCGGCGCGGCGGGCTGCATACTTTGCCAGCGTGGAAGAATAGCAATAAGGTAGGAGGTAGCCCTTCGGGGCGGACGCGCTATCGCTTGTCCGCAGGGAGAAAGTAGGAGGTTTACATCGAGCAGTGTGCAACGATGGTGGATTTTCAGCGTCGGATTCGCAGACGAGCGAAGCCTTTGCATGGCAATAGCCGAAATTCCCGACGCGCAGCTAGTCCTGTAAAGGATACCTGCCAGCGAGCGCAGCAAGCTGGTACGCACAGCGGCTACCTCCTACCTCCTACCTCAACACCCCACCTATCTAATAAACAGAAAGGAGGATCCCCTATGACCACGACCACTCCCACTGCAGCAGACGATCTCGTCTGCGAACTCGAAGCACTCCGCACGATCACATCGAGCCTGCTGATGCTTGCGAAGGTGGAGGGCCTGCGCCTTGTCGATGCACGCCCGATGCTGGAAAAGCTCGACACCCTCGCCCTCATCGCCAAGCTCCACGCGGAAGAATGCACTGCCATGAATGATTAACAATTTGATGAACAATTTGAAAGGATGACTGCCCATGATGACTTATCAGGAACACCTCTCTGCCGCTGTCGACGCCCTTGCCAACAGCGCCAACACCTTCTTTCTCGAGCAAAAAGCCAGCCGCCGCAAGCACGTTGAGCGCGCTGCCCTGCTGGCTGTGATGGACCACTTCACCAACCAGCTTGCTCTGATCCAGATCATCGCCACCACCCTCGCCGAGCACCCTGAGCTTGCGCAGGGCATGGCGCTCGATTTTGAGGGCGAGCCGATGCCGTTCTGAGCGCCGACTTTGTCCTCCCTCTCTACGACGAAGAGCGGCACCGCGTCACAGGCTACTGCGAAGTCACCGAAGACGTGTACCGCGCTTACTGGCAGGAAGTCGAGCACGCGCGCTGGCTGGAAAAGCAGGCGCGCAGCCGTGAGATTTCGTGGCAGGGCGTGCCAGACATGCCCGACGAAGACACCCTCTCCTTCCACGCCGCGCAGAAACCACCAGACCCCGAAAGCGCGGCGCAGAGCGCGGCGCTCAGGGAAGCCCTCGCCACAGAGCCGCCAGAGCTCGTCGAAGCCCTCTGGGCGCTCGCCAATGGGGAGAAAACCCAGGACGAAATTGCAGAAGAATGGGGAACAACCAGACAAAACGTGCAGATCAGAATCAGACGACTGCGCGAAAGGCTGAAAAAAAAATTAAAAAATTTCGGCTGACCGTTTGCTTTTTTGGGCAAAAAATCCTAGTAATAGTGAAAGACCAATACTCGCTTAAGGTCTAAGCTATGAAAGGAGTGAATCCCAATGGCAGTAGTAAAAACCAATCAGGAAACCAAGGCCAAGATCGTCTACCAGATGCCCGGCGATGGCGCTGAGACTGTGCAGACTTCTCGCACCTTCTCCAACCTCGTCGCAAACGTCACCGACGACGCCCTGCACGCAGGCATGAGCGCCGTAGCAGGCCTCATGGACGGCACCGGGCACACGCTTGTGCGAGTGGACGAAGCAACCCTCATTTCCGAATAATCCCCAACATTCAGCAATTTCTCAGTAAAGGAGTGATCCCCAATGGCAGAAACCAAACTCGTTCTTACCTTCGGCGTTTCCGGCGGTGGCGAAACCACCATGACCCTGTCTGACGCAAAAGCCAGCATGAGCAAAGAGACCATCGGCGCAGCAATGACCGCCATGGTCGACGCCAACTGCTTCGCGACTTCCAAGGGCGCAGCTTACACCGAAGCCCTCGGCGCCAAGTACGTCGAAACCACCGATACCGTCCTGTTTGACAACACCGACGATTCCGGCGACAACGATTACCCAGCGGCAGCGTAAACAAAAGCGGAGCGCTCGTGAGAAATCACAAACGCTCCGCTTTTTTCTAACATACAGCGCTCACGCCAGCGCACGCTGCGCTCAATCTTCTTCCACAGCAACGCCATCTTCGTACAGCGTTTCCGGTGCAATGTCAATCTCGCCCGGCCAGCACACCGTCCAGCCATCCAGATACGCCTGACCAAACAGTGCCTCATCCGCAAGCGGCGCAAACACCGGATAATCCAAAAGCGGCGTGCAGTCGTAAAGCTTCGTTTCATTCGTTGAAAAACGCAGCCACAGCTTGTGCTCCGCCAGCGGACGGACACCAGTCACCAGAATCGGCGGCTCCGGCTCGCCAGCGTAGGCGATTCCATCTTTGATATACATAGCGCGCCTCCTTTACTTCAATGGCTCGATCTTATCGATCGGCAGATTTCTCACAGCCTTGTTCCAGGCCGCATACAGTTCTTCTTCGTGGAGCACGATCCATGCCAGCACCAACTTCAGCTGCTTCACCGGAATGCTGCCAGCCAGCAGCTCACCATCAATACTGATCGTCGCGCGATACTCTCCATATTTGACATGGATGTGTGGTTTGTGATGACGGTCATTGTCGTTAAACATCATTTGAATGATAATGCCGTAAAACATCGAAATCGTTGGCAAGTGTATCATCTCCTTTGTGATAAGTATACCATAGCCCAGCATTCACCAGCAAGAAAGACAAAACACAATGATCTGCGATCGTTCCGCCTGTTTGTAAAAACGTGTGCTATTTACTCGTCAGCTTCAAGCTCCACCATCATTTCATCAATGTCGTGATAGCCCCTGTATTTTTCCGGATGGGCAAGCATCTCCTGCATCTCAGCCAGCATCTCCCGCATCTCGGCGATCGCTTCCAGCGTCTCGGCATTGGGCCGCGCAGGCTCGCCGATGCGAAACGGGATCGCCTGCTCCCGCACAGCCTGGCGCAGGAAAATATTCACCGCCGTCGTCATATCCATCCCAAGATCGCTGAAGAGCTGCTGTGCTTGCCGCTTCAGCTCCGTGTCAATGCGAATATTTGTGCTTTGTGTACTCATCACATCCACCTGCCTTTCACCATTATTTTACGCCAGAAAGGCATACATTGTTAATCAATCAGGCATAAAGAAAGAAGGTGACCCCATGAACATCCCTCAGGAACTTTTCAACACCCTTGAGCAGGCCGTGAGCACCAGTGAAGGCAAAGCCCTCTACATCCTCGTGCTCATCTGCATCGCCATGATCCTCGATTTTCTCCTCGGGAGCTTCGCCGCCTGGCGCGATCCCAGCGTGAAATTCACATCCCAGCGCGGCATCGACGGCATCCTGCGAAAGCTCGCCAGCATCCTCGTTCTCGTCTGCTGCATCCCCGTTTCCGCCCTCGTCCCCGCCGAAGCAGGCCTCGCCGCCCTCATCGTGCTTTATCTCGGCTATCTCGTTATGGAGCTCGCCAGCGTCGTCGAGAATCTCAGCAAGCTCGGCGCGCCAGTGAGCGGCCTCAAGCGGTTCATTGAGAACGTCCGCGATTCAACCAGCCACGACGACAGCTGATCGCCGCACGAAAAAAGCGCCGGACATTCGTCCGACGCAAGCGTTCAACACTCATAATGTGACCACATGCTGATAATCTTCACCGTCTTTTTTTCCTCGTACACCTGATAAACCAGCCGGTGCTTGTGGTTGATGCGGCGCGAATGGCTCCCCTTGAGCGTGCCCAAGAGCGACTCATACGGCGGCGGATTCTGGAACGGATCCCGCTCCAACAGCGCCACAAGCGCCTCCACCTTGCCCCCCAGCTTCGCCGCCTTCAGCTTTGGCAGCGCCTGAAGCGCACGCTTTGTGTAGACAATCTCGTACATCACCACACCACCTCATCAGCCGGCACACAATCCTCCAGCGGCGTGTTCATCCCCTCCACAATCTCTTCCTCCATGCCCGGGATCGACATCAGATACAGCGTTTCCATCATGTTGTTGTAATCCTGCTCACTCAGGAGCACCAGATTGCCCGTTTTCGTCGTGATCTGCACAGGATCGCCAAACGTCGCCGTCTGCTCCATCATCTTGTACATATCCTTGCGAAAATTTGTCGCATTGACCGTGATCATACGCGTCACCTCCATTACGTACATTATAACGCACGCTTCGGACAAACGTCAAGCGTTCAACACTCTACGACCGAAAGGAATGATATTATGTCCTACAAACTAAAAAGCCGCTGGCTCTCCTCCGCCAAATATCCCCGCAAATCCCCCTACGCCATGACCCCGCAAGGCATCGTCGTCCACAACACCGCAGGCGACGCCTCAGCAACCGAAGAAGCCGCCGCCATGGTTGGAAACTCCTCCGCCGTCAGTTTTCACGTCGTCATCGACGAAGAATACGCCGTCGAATGCATCCCCTTTTCGCGCAATGCCTTCCACGCTGGCGACGGCGCGCAGGGCTACGCCAACCGCAACCTCATCGGCATCGAGATCGCCCGCTCCGCCGAAGAATCCGGCGACCGCTTCCGCCGCGCAGAAGAAAACGCCGCCCTCTACATCGCCCACGTCTGCGTGCAGTACGGCTGGACAAGCGCCCAGCTGCACCAGCACAACTGGTACTCCGCCACAGAATGCCCGCATCGCACCAAAACGCACTGGTCAGATTTCCTCGCCAAAGTCGATGAAAACATCGCCACCATCAAAGCCGCTGGCGAAGACCACCCAGCGCCAAGCGTCCCCCAGGTCACACTCATCGCCCTCGGCAAAGCCCTCGACGTCCCGGCAGAAAACCGAAACGGCACCGTCTACGCCCCAGTCCGCGCCCTCTGCGAAGCGCTGGGATTTGACGTCGAGTGGAAAGACGGCGAGGTAATGATCGCGTAGCTAGTCCTGTAAAGGGTTGGGCCAGCCTTGAGTCGGCGCCATTAGCCAATCAAGCTGCGCCTTGCGGCTTGCTTCCGACGCGAAGCTAGTCCTGTAAAGGGCGACGCGAAGCTAGTCCTGTAAAGGATCGGATGGCGCACGGCTCAGTAGCTGGCAGCCAATCAAGCTTCGCCTTTCGGCTCGCTTTCCGACGCGCAGCTAGTCCTGTAAAGGGTTGGGCCAGCCTTGAGTCGGCTCCATTAGCCGATCAGCCATCGCCTGCCGGCTCGGCTTCTCGGATGGAGCACGAAAAAAAGGCAACCTTCTCAGGCTGCCAGCAAGGGGAATGATATCGTGAGAAAGCGCACGAGCGCTGCCGGAACGCATCCTGCACACGCAGGCGGGGTAGGGTGGCGTTCTGTTCCTGCCTTGCAACGGGGGGACGTGATGCGTTCGTCTCGTACTGCTCACCGATTGTTATTCTACGCGGGGCAGGTAAAATCTGCCACCGCGGCGGGGTAAAGTTTTTGTAAAACTTTACCTCAGGTAGAAGGTAGGAGGTAGGAGGTAGGAGGTGATGACGTGGTCAGCGCAGCGACCGTCATCGTTAACGAACGTTGCATAACATCCGAAAACCTCACACATGGCAATAGCCGAAACCTCCTACCTCCTACCTGTCGGCAAGCGAAGCGCGCCGACCCCGCCGCGGCCTACAGGCCGCAAGGGCTACCTCCTACCTAAGCTTAGCGTCCAGCATCTTCACCAACTCTGGAATGGTGGCTTCAAAATCGACGCCGTACCATGGCTTGTCGGGATTTTTCAGGGTCTCGCGGATGGTGTCGGCGGTGTAGTCGGCGGCGAGGGCGAAGGCATCGGCATAGGAGAGACCGCGCACGATGCCGCCAACGGACACGCTGGAGAAAACGTCGCCGGTGCCGTGGTAGGCGGCGTCGATGTGGTCGTTTTCGTAGGCGAAGTATTCGCCGCTTACGGTGTCGAGGCCGTAGACGCCGTTTTTCCCTGCGCCGAAGGCGATGCCGGTGAGCACGACGACCTTGCTGCCGAGGGCGGCGAGCTTGGCGAGCAGATCCTTGATGTAGGCTTCGTCATAATCCTCGCGATACTCGGTGTCGGTCATGAAGCAGGCCTCGGTGAGGTTTGGCACGATGATATCGGCGGCACCGCAGAGGCTGGCGTTGTGCTTGGCGTAGGCTTCGTCGAAGGCGGGGTAGAGCTTGCCGTGGTCGGCCATGACAGGATCGACGAAGATGAGGGTGTCATCACCGCCAAAATCGGCGAAGATCTTTTTCACGATCTCGATCTCTTCGTCGCTGCCGAGGTAGCCGGTGTAGATGGCGTCAAAATGGATGCCTTCCTTTTTCCAGTGCTCGGTGATCGGCACGAGCTGATCGGTGAGATCCTTGACGGTGAAATTCTGGAACATGGTGTGGGTGGACAGCACTGCCGTTGGCAGGATGGTGGTCTCGACGCCCATGGCAGAGATGACTGGCAGGGCGACGGTGATGGAGCATTTGCCGAGGCAGGAGATGTCCTGGATGGTGAGTACGCGTTTCATTGGCGGGAAGCCTCCTTCGTTTTTCGCTGATGCTTCCATTATAGACGGATCTGGCCTTTTTTGAATAGCCAGTCAGCGCTTTTCAGATATGGTCAGTTGTCCATGCCAGCGGCGATCTGGCCTGCTCGGGGCGCAGGTTTTCCGCGGGAAAAACGGGCCAGCGCTCAGCGCCTCTGCCGATGCTGCAGCCAGGCGCTCGCGAGATAGAGCACAACCGCCGCCCAGACGAAGGCGAACATCACGGCGTAGGTGCGCGTGAAGGCTTCGTGGAAGAGAAAGACGCCGCACAAGAGCTGCAGCGTCGGATTGACGTACATGAGGATGCCGGAGAGGGAATAGCTGGTGGTCTGGATGCCTTTGCCGAAGACGAAGAGCGGCAGCGCGGTGACGATGCCTGTCGTCGGCAGAAGCAGCCACTGCCACCAGACCATCGTTTCGCCTGCGGCGGCGGTCTGCCCCTGGGCCCAGAGCCAGATCATCATGCCAAGCGCCGGCACGAGCATCCACAAACACTCCACCGCCAGCGAGGTGACGCCGCCCGTGGTGACGGTTTTCTTGACAGCGCCATAGGCGGCGAAGCTGCCGCCGATGATGAGCGCCAGCCAGGGCACGACGCCATAGCTCACCACGGCATAAAGCACGCCCACGGTTGCCAGTACCACAGACAGCTTCTGCAGGCCGCTGAGGCTTTCCTTGAAAAAGCAGCAGCCGATGAGGATGCTCATCAGCGGGTTGAGATAGTAGGCCAGCGAGGCGTCGATGACGTGGCCGGTGTTGACAGCGATGATGTAGCTGCCCCAGTTGACCACGATCAGCACCCCTGTCACCAACAGCACCCGCCGCGTCCGCCGCTCCGCCCAGGCCGCGCGCAGATGGTCCATCTGCCCAAGCAGCACCAGCATCACCAGCGCAAACACCAGCGACCAGAGCACACGGTTGCCGAGGATGAAAAAGCTGTCCACCGTCGTGAGAAATTTCCAGTACACCGGCAAGATCCCCCAGGCGAAGTAGCAGAGGAAAACGTAAAGCGGACCACGGTTTGTCATAAGATACCACCTTTCGTTGTGAGTTAGGCTCAGAATTTACCAGACGAGCCGGAAAATCCCCCAGCGTCGATGGTCGTTCCGCCGAAACCGCCGCCATTATCCTGCGGCTTTGGCCGGTGGGTGACGATGGTCTGGGCGAAGATGAAATCGTCGCTCCGGTCGGTGAGGGTGAGGCCGTTCTGCCCCTCGGCGCGCTCGACGTAGTACTCGGCGTGGGTCTGGCGGCGGGCGGTCTTCATTTGCTGCACCATGGCGGCGACAGCCAGCCCGCCCACCAACGGCGAAGCGATGGCGATGCAGACAAAGAGAAAGCCGCGGTTGGCACTGCCAACGTCGTAGGCTTCGCCGTCGACATAGTAGGCGTGGCAGTAGCTTTCCGCTGTCGCGAGATAGTCGGCAAAGCCGCCGGCCCAGTCGTTCTCGCCAAAATAGCTCAAGAAGCCCGCGGCCATCTTCTCGTTGCCGTAGTCGGTGAGCACATTATTGCCCTCACCGTGGGCGATCAGCGCATAGTCACGATACTGCATCGAGAGCAGGAGCATGATGCCGCTGTGTTCCGCACCGGTGCCAAAGCCGCCCTGGTCGTAGAGCTGGGTGGCGTAGGCGTAAGCATCGCTTTCGCCGTTCATCGCCGGCACGGTGACAATGTACACAGGCAGGCCGTAGTCGTCCTGAATGGCCTGGGCCTGGGCGCTAAGCTGGCGCGCCTCCTCTGCCGAAAGCAGCCCGGCGCCATCCTGCACCAGCGCCTGCGCCGCAAAGGCCGGCAGTGCCGGCACCAGCGCACAGAGCAATAACAGCACAGCGAGCGTGCGTTTCAATTGTTTCATCCGCTCCACCTCCTAAAACAAGAGCAGCGCCAGCGCGCTGAGCAATGCAAAAGTGCCCGCCGTGATCCCGCAAAACCAGCCCGCCGCGCGCCCCTTGGAGATCGGCAGATCGCCGACCATGCGCCCTGTCTGGCCGTTCATCGCGAAGGTGTAGGTCTTGCCCTGCCACTGGGTCGTCAGCATCCACACCGGCAAAAGCGCATAGCGCGCGCTCTTGTCTGTGAGGGCCACATGCTGGTGCGTCGGCGTGTACTGGTCGTAGGGCAGGGTCGTGCTCATCGCCAGCGCCACACTTTTGTTGATGCGCTCGCTCACGCGGGCGATGCTCTCCTCGGCGTCGACGTCGTACTTCTCCGCGAGGAACCCTGGCAGATAGGCGCGGGTGAAGGGCTCGAGCTCGTCGTAATTGAAAGGCTCAATGGCGTCCATGTAGCGGTCCTCCATCTTCGTGGAGCCGTCCGCCGGGATCTTGTCAAAGGCCATCGTGCCGCTGCGCGCAGCACGGTAGTGCTCGATCGTCGTGATTTCGTTGTCGCCAACGATGGCCATGTGCGAGCGCACTGCATCGTAGACAAAATCCGCCTGGATGTCGCTGTCGAACAGCCAGAACGGCACATAGATGCCGCGGATCTCCTCGATGTGGTTGTTCCGCGCGAAGATCCCCGGCAGGAGGCGCTTGCCGCGGTAGAACTTTTTCAGCGCGGCGACAGCCTCCTCCTTCGTTTTTTTGAAAGGAATGATGTAATCCGGGCGCAGCGTCCCCGCCAGCCGCCCTTCCAGCACCGTCGGATTGCCGCAGTACACACAGGTCGTGGCGATCGTGTTTTCGTCACAGATGATCGCCGCCCCGCAGCTCGGGCAGGTGTAGACCTGGAGGCTTTCCTCCTCGCCTGCTTCCCAGCTGCCGCCAGGCGCATGCTCGCCCCAGTCGATGCTCGTGTCCGTTGTGCCCTGCGGCGCCTGGGCGTCGCGGTAGAGCTTTTCCAGCACACTCGCCTGAAAGGTGCTGTCGCAGTAGTCGCACTTCACCTCGCCGTCTTCCGGCGAAAACGCCAGCGGCGCGCCGCAGTTCGGGCATTTGAAATTGGTCACTTCCGCCATCTGGCGGCACCTCCTTTAGCGCTGGATGTCCTCATCGTTAAACGGATCCCCGCATTCCGGGCAGAATTTTGGCGGATGCGTCGGATCTTCCGGCACAAAGCCGCACTTGCTGCAGGCGTAGCGCGCAGGCTGTGGTTTCGCCGCGCCGCATTCGCTGCAGAACTTGCCGGTGTTGCCGCTCTTGCCGCAGGCCGGGCAGGTCCAGCCAGCCGCAGCCGCCTGGGCCGGATTGGCCGCGCCGCACTCGGTGCAGAATTTGCCGGTGTTGCCGCTCTTGCCGCAGGCCGCACAGGTCCAGCCAGCTGCTGCAGGCGCTGCGTTCTGCGGCGCCGCGCCCATGCCAAAGAGGCCGTTCGCCTGGGCCCCACCGGCATTTTGCGCCATGCCCATGCCCATGAACGCGCCGATCGCGCCCATGCCGCCTTCGTTGGCAGCAGCCGCCTGCATCGCGTCTGCCTGCGCACCAGTGAGATGCGCCGCCGCCATGCGCGGATCGCGCAGCGCCGCGTTGCGCTGGATCTCCTTGATCATCTGCGCATCCTCTTCGCTGGCCGAAACCGAGCTCACCCCGAAGGAAACGATGGAAAGCCCGCGCAGCGCGCCCCATTTTTCGCTCAGCACCTCGTTCAGCGCCTCGGCGATCTCCGTCGTGTGCGCCGGCAGCGCGCTGTAGCGCACGCCCGCCGCCGAGATCTTCGCAAAGGCCGGCTGCAGCGCCGTCAGGAGCTCACTCTTGAGCTGGCTGTCGAGGGCGTCGCGGGTGTAGGTGCCGTCGACATTGCCGACAACATTTGTGTAAAAGAGCACCGGGTCCGTGATGCGGTAGGAATATTCGCCGAAGCATTTGATCGCAATGTCCATATCCAGGCCAATGTTCTGGTCGACCACGCGAAACGGCACCGGGCTCGCCGTGCCGTATTTGTTGCCGACGATCTCCTTCGTGTTCACATAATACACCCGCTGATCGTGCGCCGTCTCCGCGCCAAAGGTGAAGCGCTTGCCCACCGCCTTGAAGCTTTCGATGATGCCGCGCCCCAGCTCGCCGCAGAACAGGCTCGGCTCCGCCTGCGCATCGTAGGTGAAGGCCCCCGGCTCCGCACAGAACTCGACGATCTTGCCCTGGTCGGCGATGAGCATGCACTGCCCCTCCGCCACCACGATCACCGAGCCCGTCGTGATCAGGTTGTCGCTGCCCTTGCGGTTGACGCCGCGCCGCCCTTGATTCTGCTCGCCTTTTTTCACAAGCTCGTCCGCGCCCATGCTGTCGCAGACAAAATAATCCTTCCAGGTGTCCGCCAGCACACCGCCGAGGGCACCAATACCAGCGCCAAGGGCGCCGCCGATTCGTTCAAGTCCCATAAGGTTCCTCCTTAGTCATCCAGTCGCGTGAAGTTTCCTTCCATATAACGGGTGTACGCATCCACCTGATCCGGCGTCACCTCGCGGTAGTTCGAGTCGAAATCGCGGAACAGGCGCGGATTCACATCGCGGTAGTTCAGTCGCGCCGCTGTGCGCAGACGGCAGAAGCTCAGCATCAATGGCTGGCGCACATAGAAAGCGTCGATCTCGCCCTCCGTCGGATCGTGGAAGGCCGGATGCACCACCTCGTCGCCCGCCTCGTTCACATAGAAAAAGCGCGGCACCTTTTCGTACTCCGAGCCAAAGAGGCTCACGATCTCCGGTTCAGTTTTGATTTTTTCCATAGAAATTCCTCCTAAATTATGATGAACGTCGATTTAAGACAACAATTCCTGCAAAGATCAGCGCAATCCCCAAGACAGCCGGCAGCGTGATCGGCTCGTGCAGCACAAAAATGCCCACCAGCGTCGCCACCATCGGCTCCGCAAAGGCCAGCACACTCGCCTTGCTCGGCGAAAGCCCCGCCAGCCCGCGCGTGTAGAAGATATACGGCAGCGCCGTCGAAAAAAGGCCCAGGCCACAGATTCCCAGGACCATCCCGCCAGATACCGGCGGCAGATCCGCGCCGCTTGCCGCAAACACGATCCCCATCGAGCAGGCCGAGATAAAAAGCGAATAAAACGTCACCGTCATCGGTGCGTAGCGCGCCAGCGCCACCTCGCCGAAAATGCTGTAGAGCGCGTAGCAGATCGCCGAGCCCAGCCCCGTCAGGATCGCTATCGGCGCCAGACTCACGCTGCCGCCGCCGACCAGCCCCGTGACAAAGAGGCAGCCCGCAAACGCCAGCACCACCGCGCAGATCTTCTGGCGCGTGATGCGCTCCTTAAAAAAGAGCCGCGACATAAAGATCACAAAAAACGGCGCCGTGTACAGAAGCACCGCCGCCACAGACAGCGTCGTGTACGTCTGCGTCATAAAATAAAACACATTGAAGCAGCCGATCGAGACAAAGCCCGTGCCCACAAACATCCAGATATCCCGCGCGCGGATGCGAAACGTCTTCCGATCGCGCACGCCGAGCCAGCCCGCCAGCATCGCCGCCGCAGCAAAGCTGCGAAAAAACGCGATCGCCAAGGGCGACATCCCCAGCCCCGAGAGATAGCGCGTGAACAGGCCAATACAGCCCCAGCACGCCGCCGCAAACAGCACCTCCGCCACAGCGCGGCGCTCGCCGCCATTTTCACTCATGAAATGCACTCCCCTCATTCAATCCTGCTCCCATTGTACCCTGTTTGGGCACAAATGAAAATACTTGTTTTCGCCGCCGCTCGCGCGTGCTATCATAGACTATAATAATGAAGAAAATCCCCCGCAAAGGAGTTCACCATGCATCATTTTTTCTTACCAGCGCCTCTTTCTGAGGAGGCCCTCGCCGCCCCACTCACATTCAGCCGCAAAGACTGGCAGCATCTCTTCGTGCTGCGTCTGCGTGAAGGAGAAGAATTCGTCCTCGCCGACGGCTGCGGCCGCGAGCACATCTGCCGCGTCACCGACGTCCAGAAAAACAGCCTCACCGCCAGCGTCGTCGCAAGCCGCGACAGCGCGCGCGAGCTCGACTGCCAGCTCATCCTCCTGCAGGGCCTGCCCAAGCGCGACAAGCTCGAGCTCATCATCCAGAAAGCCGTCGAACTCGGCGCCAGCAGCATCGTCCCCGTGATGATGGCCCGCTCCAACGTGCGCCTCGACGACAAAAAGGCCGACCGCAAGGCCGAGCGCCTGAATGAGATCGCCAAAAGCGCCGCCGAACAGTCCAAGCGCGGCATCCTTCCCCAGGTCGCCAGCCCAAAGCGCTTCGCCGACGCCATCGCCCTCGCCAAAGACGCCGACATCAAGCTCATCTGCTACGAAGATGAAACCGCCGCAGGCCGCCTGCAGGCCCTCCTGCCGCAGCTCGACAGCGCCAAAAAGATCGCCCTCCTCGTCGGTCCCGAAGGCGGCATCAGCGAGGAAGAATGGCAGGCCGCCACCTGCGCCGGTTTTCAGAGCGTCAGCCTCGGCCGCCGCATCCTGCGCACAGAGACCGCCGGCCTCTGCCTCTTGAGCTATCTCATGCTGCATCTGGAAAACGCATGAAAAAAGCCCAGCCGTCGCAGCCGACAGCCGAGCATTTTCTCTGAACTCAGTGGATCTTTAATTTGTGCAGCGTTTTGATGTAGCCAGGGTCGTCGTGGTCGACGATCTCGCTGTGGCCAATGTCCAGCTTCGCGATCGCCGCCATGTCCTCGTCAGCCAGCGTGAAATCCCAGATGTCGAGATTCTGCTCCATGCGCTCCCTGTGCACCGATTTCGGGATCACCGTGACCCCGCGCTGCACATTCCAGCGCAGCGCCACCTGCGCCGCCGTCTTGCCGTACTTGTCGCCAATGCGCGTGAGCACCGGATGCGTGAAGATCCCGTGCGTCCCTTCTGCGAATGGGCCCCAGGCCTCAGGATGCACACCGTACTGGCGCATCGTCTTCAACGCCTTTTCCTGCTGGAAGAACGGATGCAGCTCCACCTGGTTGACCGCAGGGATCACCTCCACCGTCTCGCAGAAGTCCGCCAGCCGCGCCGGATACATATTGCAGACACCGATCGCGCGCAGCGTTCCCGCTTTGTACGCTTCTTCCATCGCACGGTACGCACCGACATAATCGCCCAACGGCTGATGGATCAGATAGAGATCGAGATAGTCCACGCCCAGCTTAGAGAGCGACGCCTGGATCGCCTGCTTCGCGCCTTCGTAGCTCGCGTCCTGCACCCAGAGCTTCGACGTGATAAAAAGTTCTTCGCGAGGCACGCCGCAGGCCTTGATCGCACGCCCGACGCCCTCCTCGTTCATGTACGCAGCCGCAGTGTCGATGAGGCGATAGCCGGCAGCGATGGCTTCAAGCACAACCCTTTCGCATTCAGCCGGGTCCGTCACCTGGAAGACACCGTAGCCTTCCAGAGGCATCTTGACACCATTGTTCAACGTTACAAATTCCATGATGATGACCTCCTTCGATTTGATTATATTATACGCCATATAATTGACGGATGCCAATAGGAATCGGTGATATCAGGTATTAAGAATCAGAAAATATTGAACAGGATGACAATCCGCCGCCCTGTCCAGCAAAGTTTTCTACATCAGAATCCAAAAACCCTCTGTTTCGCAAAAGTTTTTGGATTTCAATCCAAAAACTTATTGCCAGTCTCCTGTTTTTCCGCTAAGATGATCTCAGGAGGTGGTACACATGACCATGCACCGCATCGCACGACCAGATTATTTGAGCAAACTCATCGCTTTCCGCGATAAACAGGTGATCAAAGTGATTACCGGCGTTCGCCGCTGCGGCAAATCCACGCTGATGGAGATTTACGAGGATCACCTGCGCACGCTTGGCGTCGCCGATGAGCAAATCGTCGCCGTCAACTTTGAAGACTACGATTTTTTTACACTGCGCAATCCCACCGCACTCTACGCTTATCTCAAGGAACGCCTGCATCCGAATAAGATGACCTACATTTTTCTGGACGAAGTACAGCGCTGCGAAAAATTTCCAGAGGTCGTCGACAGTCTGACGCTGAAAAGGAATGTCGATATTTATCTCACAGGTTCAAACGCAACAATGCTCTCTTCTGAAATTGCCACCCTGCTTTCTGGCAGATACGTCGAGATTCGCATGCTACCGCTGTCCTTTTCCGAATATATCACCGCTACTGGGGAAACAGACAACCTCGCCCGCGCTTACCGCTCTTATCTGGAAACAGGCTCCTTCCCCTACGCGCTTGAACTCGCCGACCAACCAAAGGAGCTACGCGATTATCTCGACGCCATCTACAACACCATCGTTGTCAAGGACATCACCCAGCGCCATCAAATCAGTGACACGATGATGCTGGAAAGCATCACTCGCTTTATTTTTGACAACATTGGCAATCCGCTTTCGACACTTGAATTGTCAAGTCAAGTGCAACACAACCGAATAGTAGATCTCGTAAGGGG
>OLQA01000512.1_pt1 | contig 36874 bp, 42 predicted proteins | sample 1673151 | NCBI WGS metagenome assembly OLQA01 (sample SAMEA3136760, study PRJEB25190) | human gut metagenome | biome: human gut; feature: human-associated habitat; material: faeces | place: Austria | collected 2013
CCGACAGCAGGTATATTCCTGTCCGGTGTATGTCAGGGACCAAAAGATATTCCGGAGACAGTATCTCAGGCTGGTGCCGCAGCAGTAAAAGCAATTGGTCTGCTTGCAAAAGACAAACTGACCACCAACACGTGTACAGCAGAATCCAATCCGCTGTTCTGTAACGGATGTGCATCCTGTGAAAAAGTCTGCCCATACGGCGCGATTTCTTACGAAGATCGTCAGGTCAACGACCACGGAATCCGCGAAACCAGACATGTGGCAGTCGTTAACGGCGCACTTTGCCATGGATGTGGTGCATGTACCGTTGCATGTCCGTCCGGTGCTATGGACCTGAAAGGATTCTCCAATAGACAAATTCTCGCGGAGGTAGATGCAATATGCCGATAGATAACAACGAAAACAAAGAATTTAAGCCAGTCATCGTGGCATTCTGCTGCAACTGGTGTTCGTATGCCGGCGCCGATTTGGCGGGCAACAACCGTTTGAATTATCCTGCGGATGTTAAGATTATCCGCGTGCCGTGCTCCTGCCGAGTGAATCCGATGTTTATTCTTCGGGCATTCCAGCGCGGTGCCGACGGCGTGATCCTGTGCGGCTGTCACCCCGGTGACTGCCATTATACCTCCGGCAACTATTATACCCGCCGCCGTATGGCGCTGCTGTTCTCCATGCTTGATTATCTCGGCATTGAAAAAGAGCGCACCCGTGTTGAATGGGTCAGCGCCGCGGAGGGTGCAAAGTTTGCCGCAACGATGAATGATTTTGCAAAAACGGTTGCGGCGCTCGGTCCGAACAAGAGATTGGAGGATTTGCGATGCAAGAAGTAAGACGTGAAATGCTTTTGGCAAAGGCGACAGAGCTTTTGCAAAGCGGAAAAGTAAATCGCGTGCTCGGCTGGAAGCGCGGCGAATTTGAATACGATGTCACGCCTGCGGTCTTTTCGGATGCACAGGAGCTTGCACAGGAGTTTGTTTACGGCGATTTCTGCGGCGCAAACCTTTCCAAATATCTTGTGAAGGAAACGCAAAAGGAAGAGGGCACGGTGCTTGTGTTTTTGAAGCCGTGCGATACATACAGCTTCAATCAGCTTCTCACCGAACATCGTTTTCCCCGCGAAAGAGTTTATGCCGTCGGCATTCCCTGCAACGGCATGCTGGATGTGGAAAAGGTGCGCGCGGCTGCCGGTGGTGGGCTTGTCGGCGTGAATACCGATGCTGCCGACACCGTAACGCTTGAAACCCTGTACGACGGGACGCGCACGTCGGCGCGCGAGGCGCTTTTGCCCGACCGCTGCCTGCATTGCAAATCCAAGCATCATGTCGCCTATGACGAGCTGCTCGGAAAAGACGGAGAGGTGCTGGATTCTCACCGCTTTGACCAGGTGGAGGCCCTTGAAAAAATGACGCCGGAGGAGCGCTTTGCTTTTTGGCAGGGCGAGCTTTCCCGCTGCATCCGCTGCAATGCCTGCCGCAATGTATGTCCTGCCTGTACCTGTGAGCGCTGTGTGTTTGACAATCCCGCCTCCGGTGTGGAAAACAAGGCGGCGGCGGATTCGTTCGAAGAAAAAATGTTCCATATCATCCGCGCGTTTCATGTCGTCGGCCGCTGCACCGATTGCGGCGAATGCTCCCGCGTCTGCCCGCAGCATATTCCGCTGCATTTGCTTAACCGCAAATTTATCAAGGATATTGATACCTTTTACGGAGAATATCAGGCGGGCGCCGAGGTCGGCAGCCGCGCGCCGATTGTGAACTTTACAACGACCGACCCGGAAGTGGCTGAAGTGGTTGCGGGAGGTGAGCACAATGCGTAAGCTTGAAAATGCCAAGCGCAATGCTTTCTTTGCCGCGCTTTCCGCTGCATATGCGCTTTATGTTCCCGTTGATACAAACGGCGGCGCCGAATATCAAAAATGGCACAGCGGCACCGAGCTTTCCTCGGCACTGCATACAAACCGCAGCGCGAAGGACTTTTTCTTCCCCCAGACCGAGAATCTGATGGATTTCAAGGTCACGGGAAAACAAATTGAGATCATTGATACCCGCAAAGAGGGCGAGGATTTCATTCTCTTCGGGGTCCGCGGATGCGATGCGCGCAGCTTTGATATTCTGGATCGCGTCTTTTTGGCGGATCCTGTGGATTCGTATTATCAGAACCGCCGCGCGCATGGGATCATTTTCTCCATGGCTTGCACGCGTCCCGCCGAGACCTGTTTTTGCGGCACCTTCGGCATTGATGCTGCAAACCCGCAGGGCGATGTCGTCTGCTATGAGACGGCGGATGCGCTTTATCTTGATGCCAAGAGCCAAAGAGGCGAAAAGGTGCTTGCGGTTGTTTCGGAGCTTCTTACGGACAGCGATGAGGAAGCCGTAAACGCGCAGCGCAGGGAAATTGCGGCGCGCCTTGCAAAGCTTCCCCTTGCAAAGCTGGATGTAAAGAAATTCGGCAGCGGAAAAACCGATGCATTTTTCAACGATCCTGCATGGGATATGCTTTCTGCTTCGTGCCTCGGCTGCGGCAGCTGCACCTTTGTCTGCCCCACCTGTCAATGCTACGACATTAAGGATTTTAACACGGGCCACGGCATCAAGCGCTTCCGCTGCTGGGATTCCTGCATGTATTCGGAATTTACGAAAATGTCTGCAGGGCAGCCGCGTCTGACGCAAAAGGAGCGGTTCCGTCAGCGTTTTATGCATAAGCTTGTGTATTATCCGACAAATAACGACGGTCTGTTTTCCTGCGTCGGCTGCGGACGCTGCGTTGCAAAATGCCCGATTCAGATGAATATCGTCAAGGTTATGAAGAAATTGGGAGGACAGGAAAATGGCTGAGAGGAAAGAGCCGCTGATTCCCGCAATCGGCGTTGTGACCGATATCCGCATTGATACGCCGGATGTCAAAACCTTCCGTGTTGTCACCCCGGACGGGAAAAAAGCATTTGAGCATAAGCCGGGGCAGTGCGCAATGCTTTCCATTCCCGGCGTCGGAGAGGCGATGTTCTCCATCACTTCTTCGCCGACGAACGAAGAATTCATGGAATTCTCCATTAAAAAATGCGGCTGCGTGACCGAATGGCTGCATTCCATGGAGGTCGGCCAGCAGATCACCATTCGCGGGCCGTACGGCAAGCCCTTTCCCGTGGATACGGAATTTGTCGGCCGCGATATGCTGTTCATTGCCGGTGGTATCGGGCTTGCACCGCTGCGCTCCGTGATCAACTATTGCCGCCACTATCGCGACAGATACGGAAAAATCGATATTGTCTACGGCTCCCGTTCTATGCAGGATCTTGTGGATTATAAAGAAATTATCGACGAATGGGCAAAGGATGCCGGCGTTTCCGTGCATCTGACCATTGACCGCGAGCAGCCGGAATGGGACGGGCATGTCGGTTTTGTACCGAACTATGTCAAGGAGCTCGGCTTCTCCACGGACAAGATCGCAATTCTTTGCGGTCCGCCGATCATGATCAAATTTACCCTTGCCGGGCTGATCGAACTCGGCTTTGATAAAACGCAGGTTTATACGACCCTGGAGCTGCGCATGAAGTGCGGCATCGGCAAATGCGGCAGATGCAATGTCGGCGCGAAATATGTCTGCAAGGACGGCCCGGTTTTCCGGTGCGACGAGCTTGACGAGCTGCCGAATGAGTATTGATTGCCGCAGAAGGAGAGAGAACAATGGCTAATATGGTAAATGTTTATCTGTTCGGGAAGAAATACAGCGTGCCGGATGATCTGACGATCATGCGTGCCATGGAATATGCCGGTTATCAGCTTGTGCGCGGCTGCGGCTGCCGCAACGGATTTTGCGGTGCCTGCGCAACCATTTATCGCATCAAGGGCGATCGAGAGCTGAAAACCTGCCTTGCCTGCCAGACCAAGGTGGAAAACGATATGTATGTGGCGACACTGCCGTTTTTCCCGCTTGTCAAGCAGGTATATGACATTGAAAAGATTAAGCCGACAGAGCAGATCATGATGCAGCTTTATCCCGAAATATATGCTTGTGTCGGCTGTAATGCCTGCACCAAGAGCTGTACGCAGGGACTGAATGTGATGCAGTATATCGCATATGCGCAGCGCGGCGAATTTGAAAAATGCGCCGAGGAATCGTTTGACTGCGTGATGTGCGGCGTTTGTTCGTCCCGCTGCCCCGCCGGCATTTCGCATCCGCAGGTGGCAATGCTGGCAAGGAGACTCAACGGCAAATATCTTGCGCCGAAATCAAAGCATCTTGAAAACCGCGTGCAGGAAATTAAGGACGGCACCTTTACCGAGCTGATCGAAAACCTCATGCAAAAGCCGATTGATGAGATTGCTGAGCTTTATAACCACAGAGAGATTGAGAAATAAGGGGAGGCTTTGAGAATGTATTCAAAAGAATTTGAAGCGTCGCTGCGCGCGGTCGAGGCTGCAAGAGAAGCAAATATCGCGCTTGAGCCGACCCGTATGACCGCAAAGGAAAAGGATGATTTGCTTGCCGCATACCATCCCGATTACAAAAAGAGCGAATTTGCAACGCTTGCCATTGGTCCGAACAAGGGCGAACAGGTGCCGCATGAGCTGTGTGAGCTTTTGCAGGCGCACAGCCGCATTAAGGCGGAGGATGTTGATCTTTCCGATGTGGCATATGATGTCGATGTGCTTATCATCGGCGGCGGCGGCGCAGGCGCTTCCGCGGCAATTGAAGCAGACAATGTCGGCGCGAAAACCATGATTGTCACAAAGCTGCGCATGGGTGATGCCAACACCATGATGGCAGAGGGCGGTATTCAGGCGGCGGATAAGCCAAACGATTCTCCCGCCATCCATTTTGTCGATGCGTTCGGCGGCGGGCACTATGCCGCCAAGAGAGATCTGCTTGCAAAGCTTGTATGCGATGCTCCTGAGGCGATTCAATGGCTGAATGATCTCGGCGTTGAATTTGATAAAGCGCCCGACGGCACTATGATCACAACGCACGGCGGCGGCACCTCCCGCAAACGGATGCATGCCGCAAAAGACTATTCCGGTGCGGAAATCATGCGCACTTTGCGTGATGAGGTGCTCAACCGCGGCATTCCCGTGGTGGACTTTACCGCTGCCGTTGAATTGATTCTGGATGAGCAGGGCAAGGCAGCCGGCGCCGTTTTGATGAATATGGAAACAAAGGAGCTTCTGGTTGCACGCGCCAAAACCGTGATTATTGCAACTGGCGGCGCGGGCAGAATGCATTATCAGGGCTTCCCGACCTCCAACCATTACGGCGCGACGGCTGACGGGCTTGTGCTCGGTTACCGCGTCGGCGCAAAGCTTTTGTATGCCGATACTTTGCAGTATCACCCCACCGGCGCTGCATATCCGCAGCAGATTTTCGGCGCGCTTGTGACCGAAAAGGTTCGTTCTCTGGGCGCAAAGCTGGTCAATCGCGACGGCAAAGTGTTTATGCATCCGCTGGAGACGCGTGATGTTGCTGCGGCGTCGATTATCCGTGAATGCTCCGACAGAGGAGAAGGCGTTGACACGGGCAACGGCAAAGCCGTTTGGCTTGACACGCCGATGATCGAGAAAATCGGCGGCGAGGGCACAATTGAGCGTCGTATCCCCGCGATGATGCGCATGTTTGCCAGCTACGGCATTGATATCCGCCGCGAGCCGATTTTGGTATATCCCACGCTGCATTATCAAAACGGCGGGCTTGATATCACGGTTGACGGCATGACGACAAATGTTGAAAACCTGTATGTTGCGGGCGAAGCCGTCGGCGGAATTCACGGCAGAAACCGCCTCATGGGCAACTCTCTTCTGGATATCATTGTGTTCGGCCGTAATGCCGGTAAAAATGCCGCTGCCCGTGCAAAGACGACCGTCACAGCTCCGCTTACCCTTGCCCATATCGAGAAATTCGATGCGGAGCGCGAAGCAGCCGGAATCAAAACGGATGCCGTTTCTCCGAAGCTTTTGCCGGATTACCGCAGAGTGAAATAAATTAAAGAGAAAGGCACCGTCATGATTACCGATTTACTGGAAGCGCTGACTATTTTCTGCTTCGGCCTGTCCTGGCCGATCTCCATCCGCAAATCCATTGTTTCCCGCACCGCAAAGGGGAAGAGCCTGTTTTTCGAGGTCTTTTTACTCATCGGATATGCCTGCGGTATCATCCGCAAGATTATCCAGGTGTCCGGCGGCAGCAGCGGATTTTTGTTCTACCTCAGCTTCTTTTTCTATATTCTTAACTTTGTGGAAATTTCCATTGATGTTGCGCTGTATTTCAGAAACAAGAAGCTGGATGAGCTTGCAGACGCAGCGGCTGCAAAGGCACAGGGCTGAGCCACGCGGCGCAACAGAATTCTTTTTGCCAAGGAGGACGCATGAAACGGATTGATCTGCCGCGCGCAACCATCGGAAGAATCCCGATTTATGTGCGCTATCTCAAAGACCTGCAAAAAAACGAACCGCAAACCGAAAATATTTCGGCGACGGCGCTTGCCAGGGCGCTCGGCCTTGGTGAGGTGCAGGTGCGCAAAGATCTCAGCGCCCTCTGCGGCGCCGGCAGACCGAAAACCGGATATCGTATCGACACGCTGCTCCGATCGCTTTCCGCATTTCTCAGCCCCGATAAAAACGCAGGCGTTGTTCTTGTCGGGGCGGGGAAGCTTGGCAGGGCGCTTCTTGACTACGGCGGCTTTGCCGAATACGGTCTTGATATTCTCGCCGGGTTTGATACGGCTGTGTTTGAGCCGACAAAAAGTCACAGCGGCAAGATGATCTATCCCGCCGAGCAGCTTTGCGCCTATTGCCGCGCACATGATGTCGGCATCGGGATCATCACTGTGCCTGCCGAGGCGGCACAGCAAGCAGCCGATGCGTTGGTGCTCGGCGATGTTCGTGCGATCTGGTGTTTTGCCCCGGTAACGCTCTCGCTTCCGCCGCGCATTGCCGTGCAATATGAAAATATGGCGCTTTCCCTGGCATATCTCAACGAAAAAATCATTTAACCAAAATCTCAGAGTTCTTGGAAAGGTATCCCACATGAAAATTACTGTTTGTATCGGTTCATCCTGCCATGTAAAAGGGTCACATTCGGTTGTGGAACAGCTCAGCGTATTGCTCACAAAGCATAATCTCCTGAACAAAGTGGAGCTTGCCGGCGTTTTCTGCATGGGCAAATGTCAGGACGGCGTTTGCGTGACGGTTGACGACACATTTTATTCCGTTTCGCCGGAGCATGTCAATGAATTTTTTGAGCAGGCTGTTCTGCCCGCATTTGCAAAATAAAAACCAAAAGCTTTGAAACACAAGCACAGCGGTGGAGGCCGTAGATGAGAAAATTTGATACCAAAGTCCAGCATTTAAAATACAAGGTTTTGCGTGAAGTTGCAAGACAGGCATGGAATGATACGCTTGCGGAGAATTTACTCGATATTCCCAAGATCATCGTTCCCGGAAAAGAGCCGACCATGCGCTGCTGTGTTTACAAGGAGCGCGCAATTCTGAGCGATCGCGTCAAGCTTGCCATGGGCGGCGACAGGGAAAACCCCAATGTGATTGAAGTGATTGAAACGGCATGTGATGAATGCCCTATGGGCGGCTATGAGGTGACAAACGCCTGCCGCGGGTGTTTGGCGCACCGCTGCGAGGATGTCTGCCGCTTCGGCGCTATCACATTCGACCATTTGCACATGGCGCACATTGATAAAACAAAGTGCAAAAATTGCGGCGCCTGCTCTAAGGTTTGCCCCTATACCGCTATTGTTGACCGCAAACGCCCGTGTGAGAACGCCTGCAAAATCAAGGCGATTCACATGAATGAGGATAAGACTGCGGCGATCGACAACGAAAAATGCATCGCCTGCGGCGCCTGCATCTATCAGTGCCCATTCGGTGCCATCAGTGACAAATCCTATATTCTTGATGTGATCGACCTGCTGAAAAAGAGCCGGGATAACAAAGAATATAAGGTGTATGCCGTTGTTGCGCCTGCAATTTCCAGCCAGTTCACCTATGCAAAGCTCGGTCAGGTAATCACGGGGCTGAAAAAACTCGGGTTCCACACGGTGATTGAGGCGGCGCTCGGCGCTGATATGGTCGCCGATGCAGAATCGCGTGAGCTTGTCGAAAAGGGCTTTTTGACCAGCTCCTGCTGCCCCGCGTTTGTCAGCTATATTGAGCGTACCTTCCCGGATCTTGTGCCGTTTGTTTCGCATAATCTCTCCCCGATGGCTACGGTTTCAAAATACATTAAAGAGCATGAAGCGCCCTGCAAGGTTGTTTTCATCGGGCCGTGCACGGCGAAAAAAGCCGAAATCAAGCGTCCCGAGGTGCGCGACTATGTGGATGCCGCGCTCACCTTTGAAGAGCTGCAGGCGCTGTTTGACAGCCGCGATTTTGATATTATGAACCTGGAAGAGGGTGTGCTTGACAACGCCTCCTATTTCGGCAGAATCTTTGCGCGCTGCGGTGGGCTTTCCGACGCGGTAGCCGAGGGAATTAAGGAGCACGGCGACACCTTTGATCTGAAGGCATGCTCCTGCGACGGCATTGAGGAATGCCGCACGGCGTTGCTGAAAAAGAAGAAAGGCCTGCTGGATGCCAACTTTATTGAAGGCATGGCTTGTATCGGCGGCTGTATCGGCGGGGCGGGATGCCTCACCCACGGGGAAAAGAATAAAGCACAGGTCGATAAATACGGCATGGAAGCTTATGAAAAAACCATTGCCGATGCAATCAGCATCCTGAAATAAATGCAAAGCTCTGTTAAAAAATCCGCAGCCGGACGGCTGCGGATTTTTTTGTTTCTGTTATAATTTCACATTAAAACTGAGAGAAATCGATTTTATCATGGCTCACGGCTCTGTTTTGCTCCATGCGCTCTTCGTCAATGCGCTTTTCCTGCTTATATCCGAAAATGCCGGCGAGAATATTTGCGGGGAAGGCGGAGATTGCTTTGTTATAGCGGTCGATATTGCCGTTCAGCAGCTCTTTGGAGGCGCGGATATTTTCGCTGAGGTGAAAGCTGTTTTCCTGCGCCATGAGATAGGAGCCGGAATTTGCGAGGTCGGGAAAGCGCTCGCCGAGGAAGCGCAGCTGGTTCAGCTGTTCGTTTTTAGTCAGCTGTGCGATCTTATCGATTTCCGTTTTGTGGTTCAGTTTTGCGATATTCAGCGCATTTCCCAGCGCGCGGTTCAGCTCTTCCTCCTGAATGCTGATGTTGGAAAGTCCGGTTTTCACGCTTTGGCGCAGCGTTTCAAACTCGTTGCGCTTTTTTACCGTTATAGAGATCAATTTCCAAAGAAGAATGACGGCGATGAGAATAAGAGCAATTACGATTAACATGATTTTTTCCTCACTTTTTTAAATGAAATTCTTTGATATCCTGTGTAACCGCAACGGCGGTGGATTTCAGTGCTTCACACCAGTCGAAAATTTCTGTATAATATGCAAACAGGCTTTTCATTGTCTCACAGTTGAAATATTGTGCGACATTTCTGATAGTCATAGGGTCGCTGAGACTGTAATTTGTATTTGCCTGCAGAATATCATCGGAAACGGTCAGCTTTGAGAACGGATCAAGCGTTTTCCGATGGATCAAAAAGCGGATCATGGAAGCGTCCAGATAGGTAAGCACCTGCGTCTGTGTCCGAGCGCTGCCGAGCACAAGAAAGCGCTCCGTAAAATCAAGATAGGGAATGAGTTCATTGAAATTGACGGTGCCCTCGCTGAGCTCAATTTTCTGATTCTTATTTTCATACAAGGAGAAATATCCGTAATTGCGGGAGAGGGGAACACATGCCCGTATCATTCCGTCGCCGCCGATTTTGGTTCCGTCCGGCATGGTAACCATACGATTTTCGATCTGATTGTATTTTGAGATAAACTGCGCGTAAAGTCCGCGGTTCTCTTCATATTTCTTTGCAAGGTCATTGGCTTTGGGCGTATAGATTTTTCTGAGCCGCCGCGCAATGATTTTGGCGGGGAGATAGGGTATAAGGTAGACGGCGACGGAAAGCAGCAGCCCGTAAAACAGCGACCCGCCCGAAACGATTTTTGAAAGAAGATTCCCCAAAATAGCTGTGCCGCCGATCACGAAAAACAAGCGGACAATCGGTTCCGGTGTAGAAAGGGGCGCAAGCCATGCGCGCTCATTTCATCGAGCCATCCCGAAAGATTTAACCGCTGCCGATAGGCGGAGGCAAGAATTTCGTCTTTTGCCAGCGCCTTGATTTCTTCTTCGCCGAGCATGTATTTTTTGCCGTTTTCCCTGACAAGCTGCGCGTGGTACAGCCCCTGGTATTTCGCGCCTTTGTCATCCAGCACACAGGCGCGGATCAGCATGATCAGGTACAGAGTCATATAAAGGAGCAGCGGAAGCAGCATCCAAGCCGTAATTTTTATGTCGGAGCACATCCAGATGATCAGCACAAGTATTAAAAGCAGAGAATAGCGCGCAATGCAGTTCCAAATCGGGTAAAACTCCGCCGTGCTCGGCGATGTCCCTCGAAATGCCTTGTAGCGCAGATCTTTTGCGTTTGTGATCATTTCGCCGCCTCTTTTCCATTTTCTCATCTGATCGATTTTTGTCTTTCCCATTTTTGATGACCTCTCTTCATTGTTTCTGTCTTATAGGGGAAGCGGATTGCGTTTCGGTTTTACAAATATCAAAAAAATCAAAAAATTTTTTGAAAAAACAAAAAGCCGAGGCAGCGCACTTGCAGCCTCGGCTTTGCGATGTTATAACTTAACGGATCAGTCGATCGTTTTATCAATCAGGTGACGCATGATCTTGCGGGAGGTATTTTTCTCAAATTCCGTATCCCGCAGCTTTACAATGTTGACTGTTTTATAGGAAACGCTTCTCTCGTTAATCTTCCTCACCTCTGCATCGAAATATGCTTTCGGATCGGTTATGCCGTGCATGGAGAGTACCTCCGCATCGGGATAAATCTCGGCGACGATTGCTTCCTTTGCGGGATTGGAGCGGCTTTGCCCCGCATAGACAACTACCTCGCCGACCCCGGGAATGCGGGAAATTTCCGTTTCAATTTCTTCGGGATAGACATTTTTGCCGTTGGAAAAGATGATGAGATTTTTCAGTCTGCCCGTGATATAGATCCAGCCGTCCTCATCCAGCTTTCCGTAGTCTCCGGTATGGAAGAAGCCTTCCTCATCAAATACCGCCGTGGTCGCTTCTTCGTTTTTATAATAGCCGAGCATTACATTCGGCCCCTTGACGCAGATCTCGCCCTCGCCGTTTTCATCGGGGTCGGCAATTTTCACCTGCTCGCCGATGATGGGAGTGCCGACGGAGCCGTTTTTCTGCCATTTGTTGCGGTTGCAGGAGATCAGCGGCGCGCATTCCGTGATGCCGTAGCCGTTCAGAATCGTGATACCCATAGCATCAAAGGTGTCAATGATGTCCTGGTTGAGTGCAGCGCCGCCGCAGATGATCATTTCAAGATTTCCGCCGAAATTTGCAAGAATCGGCCGGAAGAGCGTGCGGCGCAGATCAATGCCGACGCGGCGCAGGGAATTGCTGAATTTCATCAGCTTGCGCAGGGCAGCGGCTTTGCCTTGCTTTTCGGCGTTGTTCCAGATGCGTTTATAAAAGGTTTCCACAAAAAGCGGGACCAAAACAAGATGGCGCGGCTTTTGCTCCTTCAACTCGCTTAGAATATAGCGGATTCCGCTGGAGATATAAACGGTTGAGCCTTGGGAAAGATGCCCCACAAAATTTACCGTAGAGCCGAAGGTGTGGTGCGGCGGCAGGACATTCAGCGTGGAGGGGGTGATTGCAAAGTTATACATGCCCTGCGTCATATCGGAAACGATATTATATTGGGAGAGCATAACGCCCTTGCCCTTGCCCGTGGTGCCGGAGGTGAAAACAATGGTTGCAAGGCGTTTGTTATCAATCTCATAGTCGTAAAAAGAATTATCGCCGTTCGCGTAGAGCTGCGCGCCGCGTGCGATGATTTCATCCATGGTTTTATCATCCGGCTGTTCTTTGCTCTCGCCCATGCTGACCCAGAGCGTGTCCGCGGGGAGCGCCTCGCGGATCCCCGGCAGCTTCTTCGAAATCGCGGGGCTGTAAAAAACGGCGGTGCACTCCGCTGTCGCACAGGTTGCGGCAAGGTCCTCGGCGGGCAGCTCCTTATCAAGCGGCACGGTCACCGCGCCGCATGCCATCAGACCGAAATAGGCACAGATCCAATGATATGAGCTTTCGCCGATGATTGCAATATGGCGATTGTCAACACCGAGCTCCATCATGCCCGTGCCGAAATCGCGGATGTCGTCACGCATCATGGAAAAGGTTTTGGTAACAACCTCGGTATCTTTGGGGTTCTTTTTATATACTACGGCGGCCTTATCGGGAAATTTCTTTGCGGCGTTTTCCGTCAGCACACGGAAATTTTCAAAAACCGTAGTTTCATACAGCGGATAGTTCTTTTGCTTCATGTTGCAATTTTCCTTTCGCATAGCACTTAGTACATGGTCTTACATAGTACCCATTTTATCATATTGCATGCATAAATGCAAGAATTTTTTCCGGTTTTCGCCCTGCATGCAAAAAACAAAGCCGTCATATATATGACTGAGCGCTGCGGATATCATCGCGGCAAAGCATGGGGGTTTTGAAACATGGATTATTTACACGATCGCGTTATCGCGCTTGCACAATATATTGCCGATACCGGGGCAACGGTGCGTCAGGCGGCAGTCCATTTTGGCATTTCAAAATCAACCGTACATAAGGATATGACGACCAGGCTTTTTTATGAGGCACCTTCGCTGTATGCCGCGGTGCGGCAGACGCTGGATCTGAACAAGGCGCAAAGGCATATGCGCGGCGGGGAAGCGACAAGGCGCAAATATGAATGCCGCAGAAAAAGTGCGCAGTGCGGGCGGGAAAAACTTGCGAAAACCAAAAGAAAACAGTAGACTTTTTGTTGATTTTATGGTATACTGCAAAGGTAGGAAGTAAAATCCGGAGGCGCGTATGAACCTTTTGCAAATGAAGTATGCAATCGTGATTGCGGAAAAAAGATCGATCAACCGCGCTGCCGACGTTTTATTTGTAGGGCAGTCCGCCCTCAGCCGCGCTGTGAAGGAGCTGGAAAGCTCGCTTGGGGTAACGCTGTTTGAACGCAGCGCCAAAGGGATGGTGCCCACTGCCGAGGGAGAGATCTTCATTCGGCATGCCAGGGAAATTTTGCATAGGGTTGATGCTCTGGAGGCGGCTTTTTTGAAGGAATCGCTTCGCTGCAGCCGCTTTTCCGTTTCTGTGCCGCGGCAGGCATATCCCGCGCAGGCATTTGCAAGCTTTTCTCAAGCGCTTGCGCCGCAGGAACAGATGCTGCTGGAGTATTGCGAAACGGATACCGCCAAAACCGTGCAAAAAATTCTCGGAAATACCTGCAAGCTCGGCTTGATTGAATATCCGAAACGGTATGCAAAATATTTTGAGGCATTTGCCGCGGAGAAAAACCTTGCCATGGAGCCGTTCGCTTCTTTTTCGCCCGTTGCCGTTTTTTCTGCGCAGGCGCCGTTTGCAGATGCGCAAAAGCTCACGCGGCAGCAGCTTCTTTCCTATCACGAAGTGTGTTTTTCCGCGTCGGATGCGGCGGCGCTTCCGTGGATGACGGCGCACAAAGAGCCGCAGGGATTTGGCACCGCGGGGAAGATCACCGTTTCCGATCGCGCAGGGCTGTATGCGTTGCTATGCGAAAACACATCGGCATATCACCTTTGTGCTCCGATGGAGCACGGGCTGCTGCGGCACCTCGGCCTTATGCAAAAAAACGTTTTCGGAGAAGAAGATGCGTATTTGCATGCTCTGATTTACCGTTTGGAATACCAGCAGACCGAGCTTGACCGTGCTTTTCTGAAAGCATTGCAGAGCGCATGGGAGGCGGCACTTTCCGCGCCGGCAAAGCGCGGATGAGGGCGGTTGTTTTCTCCCGTTCTATGTTAAAAAAATAACAAGCGAGCCTTGGCGTTTCCGAGGATTTTCGCCAAGGGCAAAAGCAAAGAAAAAAATATATATAAAAAGAAATATTAAACGGAGGCATTTTGTGTATGAAAATCAATGTTTGCATCGGTTCGTCCTGCCATCTCAAAGGGTCAAGGCAGGTGGTGCAGCGCCTGCAGGCACTTATTTGTGAGCATGCGCTTGAAGGCAAGGTGGAGCTTGCAGGAACCTTCTGCATGGGAAAATGTCAGGAAGGGGTTTGCGTGATGGTGGAGGATATGATTTATTCCGTTTCCCCGGAAACGGTTGATGCATTTTTTGTCGACACGGTTTTGCGCAAGCTCACGGCATAAGGACAAGCTTTTCCGGAAAGGACAGAACTATGGTAATACAGATTTGCGTCGGCTCATCCTGTCATCTCAAGGGCTCGGAACAACTTGTCGGGCTGTTTCAGCAGGCGATTGAAAAAAACGATCTTTCCGATGAAATTACACTGGCAGGGTGTTTTTGCACCGGTAATTGTAATCGCGTCGGCGTGACAATCGTGATCGATGATGTGGCACACCCTGGCGTCACTCCGCAAACATTTCCGCAATTTTTTGACGAGTATGTTCTGAAAGAACTGAAGAAAACGGGAGCATAAACAGATGGACTGCTTAACCTTAAAAAAATCAAACTGTAAAAACTGCTATAAATGTATTCGCCATTGCCCCGTAAAATCCATTCGTTTTTCGGGCAATCAGGCATATATTATCGGAAACGAATGCATTCTTTGCGGGCAATGCTTTGTGGTCTGCCCGCAGGATGCAAAGCAGATTGTTGACGAAAGCGAAAAGGTCAAGGTTTTGCTGCAATCCGATGAGCCTGTGATCGTCAGCCTGGCGCCTTCCTTTGTTGCAAATTATCGCGGCGCGGGAATTGATGCCATGAAAACTGCGCTCAAAGCGCTTGGGTTTTCCGATGTGGAGGAAACGGCGAACGGCGCGACCATTGTGAAAAACGAATACGAAAGAATGGTTGCGGAAAAAACGCGCGATATTATCATCACCTCCTGCTGCCATTCCGTCAATCTTCTGATTCAAAAATATTTTCCGAAGGAATTGCAGTACCTTGCGGATGTGCTGTCCCCTATGCAGGCGCATTGCAAGGATATCAAACGGCGCTATCCGAATGCGAAAACCGTATTCATCGGTCCCTGTGTTGCGAAAAAGGACGAGGCGCAGCATTACGACGGCTATGTGGACGCCGTTTTGACCTTTGATGAGCTTTCCGCCATGCTGCGCGATGCGAATATAACGATTGCAAAGGAAAGTGACAGCGCAGAGCAGAGCCGCGCGCGCCTGTTTCCGACCACAGGCGGCATTTTGAAAACCCTCTCTTTGCAGGATCCCGGGTATACATATATGGCGATCGACGGCACGGAAAACTGCATGGCAGCCCTGCGGGATATCGAAAGCGGCAATATTCACCGCTGCTTTATTGAAATGTCCGCCTGTACCGGCAGCTGCATCGGCGGACCGGTTATGGAAAAATACCATCATTCTCCCGTGCAGGATTATGCGGCGGTGAATCGTTATGCGGGTGAGCAGGATTTTGCGGTGGAGCAGCCTGCCCCGGGGCTTTTGCGCAAGGAATTTATGGCAATCGAGAGGCGTCTCGGAACCCCGTCGGAAGAGCAGATTCGCGAAACGCTGCGCCAGATGGGGAAAATGAAGCCCTCGGATGAGCTGAATTGCGGCTCCTGCGGGTATGACACCTGCCGCGAAAAGGCGATTGCAATTCTGCACGGGAAAGCGGAAATTTCCATGTGCCTGCCGTATCTGAAAGACAAGGCGGAAAGTTTTTCCGATACGATTGTGCGCAATACGCCCAACGGCTTGATTGTGCTCAATGAGAAGCTTGAAGTACAGCAGATTAACAAAGCGGCTCTGCGCATTCTCAATGTTCGCTTTGCAAGCGACATTATGGGCGATCAGGTTGTGCGGGTTATGGAGCCGAGCGACTTTTTGGCGGTTCTGCACCAGGGGCGCGATATTCATAATAAGCGCGTTTATCTTGCGGAATATGAAAAATATGTGGAAGAAACAATTCTGTATGATAAGGAATATCGGTTGCTTTTATGCATTTTGCGCGATGTGACCGAAGAAGAAGCACAGCGCGATAAAAAAGAGCATATTCGCACGCAGACCGTTGAAATTGCCGACAAGGTGGTTGACAAGCAAATGCGCATCGTACAGGAGATTGCCTCTTTGCTCGGCGAAACGGCAGCCGAAACCAAAATTGCGCTCACCAAGCTGAAGGAGTCGATCAACGATGAATAATCTGTGTGCCGATATCGGCTGGAGAAGCATCAATCATGAGGGCGAACAGCTTTGCGGCGACCATGTGGATATTATCGAGCAAAATGAGACCTCTTTGGTCATTGTCCTTGCGGACGGGCTCGGCAGCGGGGTGAAGGCAAGCATTCTTTCAACGCTTACCTCAAAAATTATTTCCACGATGCTGGCGGAGGGGCTGAAGCTGGAGGAATGCGTTTCCACCATCGCAGCCACCCTGCCGATCTGCTCGGTGCGCGGCGTTGCTTATTCCACCTTTACCATTATTCATCTCATCGACAATGAGACCGCCGAGCTGATGCAATATGATAACCCGCAAATTATTCTTTTGCGCGACGGTGAAATAACGGATTACCCGTATTCCGAGCTCAATATTGAGGGGAAGCGCATCCTGCGCTCCACCGTGCGGCTGCAGGAGGGCGATGTATTTATTGCCATGAGCGACGGATGCCCGCATGCAGGCATCGGGCTTTCCTATAATTTCGGCTGGAAGCGGGATGAAATTGCCGAGTTTATGAAGATGCTGGTCAGCGTCGGCTATACCGCAAAGACCCTGGCAACTATGCTGATCGAAGAATGCAATAAACAATACGGCGGACATCCCGGGGATGATGCGACTGCCTGCGTGGTTCGCATTCGCCGACGGGAGCCGATGAACCTTCTGTTCGGTCCGCCGCGCAACCCGGATGATTGCGACAGAATGATGTCTCTTTTCTTCGGCAAAGAAGGCAAACATATTGTGTGCGGCGGAACGACCTCCTCTATTGCCGCAAAATATCTCGGGAAAAAGGTGGAGGCAAGTCTCGATTTTGAATTCAGTGATGTGCCGCCGATTGCAAAAATTGAAGGGGTTGACCTTGTCACAGAGGGCGTGATCACCATCAATAAGGTGATTGAATATGCGCGCGATGTGCTGGATAAAAACGAAAAATACGAGGAATGGAGCATTCGGCGCGACGGCGCCTCCATGATTTGCCGGCTTTTGTTTGAAGAGGCGACGGATATCAATTTCTTTGTGGGGCGCGCCGTAAATCCCGCGCATCAGAACCCGGATTTGCCGATCAACTTCAACATCAAGATGAATCTGGTGAAAGAGCTTTGCGATTGCCTGAAAAGTATGGGCAAGCGCGTGAAGGTCAGTTATTTTTAAGGAAGGGGTGTCTTGAAATGCGCAAATTTGATACAAAAGTGCAGCATTTGAAATATAAAGTTTTGCGCGAGGTCGCCCGACAGGCATGGAACGATACGCTCACGCAGAACCTGCCGGACATTCCGAAAATGATTGTTCCCGGTAAAGAGCCGACTATGCGCTGCTGCGTCTATAAAGAGCGCGCTATCCTTGCAGAGCGCGTGAAGCTCGCAATGGGAGGCCATAAAGAGAACCCGAATGTGATTGAGGTCATCGATATCGCATGTGATGAATGCCCTATGGGCGGCTATGAGGTGACGGATGCCTGCCGCGGATGCCTGGCACATCGCTGCGAGGACGTTTGCCGGTTCGGCGCGCTTGAATTTGACCACAACCATGTGGCGCATATTGATAAAACCAAATGCCGCGAATGCGGAGCGTGTTCGCGGGTTTGCCCGTATTCCGCGATTATCAATCGCGTTCGCCCCTGTGAAAATGCCTGCAAGATCAAGGCAATCCGCATGAATGAGGATAAAGCGGCTGCCATTGACAATGAAAAATGCATTGCCTGCGGCGCATGCGTATATCAATGTCCGTTCGGCGCGATTACCGATAAATCTTATATTCTCGATGTGATCCGTATTTTGCGGGAAAGCGAAAACAATACCGTTTATAAGGTGTTTGCGGTGGTTGCACCGTCCATCTCCAGCCAGTTTACCTATGCAAAGCTCGGGCAGGTGATTGAAGGGCTGAAGCAGCTCGGATTTCATACTGTGATCGAGGCAGCGCTCGGGGCGGATATGGTCGCCTATGCAGAATGCAAGGAGCTTGCGGAAAAAGGCTTTTTAACCAGCTCCTGCTGCCCGGCGTTTGTCAGCTATATCGAAAAAGCGTTTCCGGCACTTTTGCCGTATGTTTCGCATAATCCTTCTCCGATGACGGCAATTGCGCAGTATCTCAAAGTGCATGAAACGCCCTGCAAGGTGGTGTTTATCGGTCCGTGTACGGCGAAAAAAGCTGAAGTGCAGAAGGATAGCGTGCGCCCTTATGTGGACGCCGCGATGACCTTTGAAGAATTGCAGGCGCTGTTTGACAGCCGTGATTTTGATATCACAGCGCTGTCCGAAAGTGTGCTTGACAACGCCTCTTATTTTGGCAGAATTTTTGCGCGCAGCGGCGGTCTTTCCGATGCCGTGCAACAGGGGCTCAAAGAGCGGGGAATGGATGATTTCGCCTTAAAAGCCTTTGCCTGTGACGGAATTGAGCAGTGCCGTGTGGCACTGCTCAAGAAAAGCAAAAATCTGCTTGACGCAAACTTCATTGAGGGTATGGCATGCGTCGGCGGTTGTATCGGCGGGGCGGGCTGCCTCACCCACGGTGAAAAGAACAAAGCCGAGGTTGATAAATACGGCAGGGAAGCCTATGAAAAAACCATCACCGATGCAATTTCCGTTTTGAAACAAAACTGACTCAGTCCCGTTGCCGCAGGGCATCGTGTGCGGCATCCGTCTTTTTTGCAAGAGCGCGGAAGGAAGCATACGGATCTGCGGCAGCGGGATTGTATTTTGAAAAGATCACGAGTACATATGGGTGCTCTCCGTATACGATCGCGGCATCATGGCAATCGCCCATGCCCGTTGCAAGGCCGTATTTATGTGCAATTTTGCGCCCGGGCAGGGCGGAGCTGATTAAAAAATTGTTTTGCGTTGCGCCGAGCTGTTCTAAAAGAAACTCTTTTTCGGGATAGTCATTTTCCCAAATTGCGCGGAAGAGATACCCCATTTCTTCTACGCTGCAATAGCAAAACTGGCTGCCGTTAAGGCGTGCAGAGATACCTGTTTGCTGCGCGAGCGCGTTAAACGGGGCGTCGCCGTAGCGGTCATAAAGCATCTGATACGCGGTATTATCACTGATGGTAATGGCGCGTGTCATCAAATCGCGAACGGAAAAGCTCGTCCCGACGGGGCTGTTTTTCACTGTACCCATGCCGTCTTTGATTTGGGTTTGCCGCAGGGTGAGCCGCTCCTGTATCCCCGTGGCGGCATTGTCGCCGAGTGAGCACAAAATCGCCATGATATACGGCGCTTTGATCGTGCTTTGCGTATGAAAGGTGACTTCGCTGTCGCTGCAAAACGCCTTGCCGCTGTCTTTGTCATAACAGTAAACGGCGGCGTTTGCATTGTCGGCTTCTGTGAAGAGGTCGGAGAGTATTTGCAGGGTCTCCTCGTTTTCAATGCCGAGCGTATAGCCTTTTCCGAGGGGTATCGCAAGGGAAGGCGCCTCGGCGGTGGTTTCCTCCTCGGTCGTTTCCTGTGCGGGGGTAGTTTGCTCGGCTGTGAATTTTTCGGTTGCGGCTTCTTCTGTTGTGCCGCCGGCCGTCCCGATGGCGGGAATAGCATCTTCATTGCTGCCCGGTGTGCATGCGGCAAAAAGCGCAGACAGGACGGCCAAGATCGTGAGTATTGCAAAAATCGTTCGTTTCATAGAGTTCTCTCCAAAGCAAAAAAGGGCGCCCGTGCGGCGCCCAATTTTTTATTCCCGAATCAGCTCGGGCGCGGCTTTTTTCTCAACCACATCGGCTGTGATCTTCACCTGCCGGATGGTCGGATCGGATGGGACTTCATACATGATCGGAAGCATGATTTCCTCCATGATAGAGCGCAGTCCGCGCGCGCCGGTGCCACGCTCAATGGCGCGGTGCGCAATTTTTTCGAGAGCAGCATTCGTAAAAGTGAGCTCGGCATGGTCGTATGCCAGGAGCTTTTGATATTGTCGCACCAAAGCGTTTTTCGGCTCCTTCAGAATCCGCACCAAAGAGGCTTCATCCAGCTCATCCAGTGTCACAATGACAGGCAAACGGCCGACAAGTTCCGGAATCAGACCGTATTTTACAATATCATGCGGGGTAACATCGCGATAGATGCTGACATCGGTTTTATCGGTTTTCGCCTTGACGCTGCCCGAAAAGCCCATTGTTTGCTTTCCGCGGCGATGCTCAATCAGCTCGGCAAGCCCGTCGAACGCGCCGCCGCAGATAAACAGAATGTTTTCCGTGTTGATCTGAATAAAATCCTGATTCGGATGCTTTCTGCCACCTTGAGGCGGAACATTGGAGATCGTTCCCTCTAAAATTTTTAAGAGCGCCTGCTGTACTCCCTCGCCGCTGACATCCCGTGTGATGGAGCGGTTTTCGGACCGCCGCGATATTTTATCAATCTCATCGATATAAATAATGCCTTGTTCGGCGCGTTCAACATCGAAATCCGCCGCCTGAATCAGGCGCAGCAGAATGTTTTCAACATCCTCGCCGACATAACCCGCTTCGGTGAGCGTTGTGGCATCCGCAATCGCAAAGGGAACCTTCAGTGTTTTTGCAAGGGTCTGTGCCAAAAAGGTTTTTCCGACGCCGGTCGGCCCGAGCAGTAAAACATTGCTTTTTTGCAGCTCCACATCGTTTTGCTCGGGGTCACCGCGCTTATGCTTTTCCCGGCGCAGAGTGCGAATGCGTTTATAGTGATTATATACGGCGACGGAGAGGGCATATTTTGCCGCATCCTGCCCGATGACGTAAGCATCCAGCGACTCTTTGATTTTTTGCGGGGTCGGCAGTTTACCGGTCAGAGCCGGCGCGGCGGAACGGTTGCGCTGCGGCGCCGCCTCCAGCTGCTCTTCCAAAAGATCATTGCAGGCGCTGATGCAAAAATCGCAGATATAGGTGCCCGGTGAACCCGGCACAAGGAAATTGACCTGCAGCTCATTGCGCCCGCAAAAGGAACAGCAGCGCAGTGTGTCGGAATGATTTTGATTCTTGTTATCCATTCGGCTCTCCTGAAGGGAATTAGATTCGCTTGTCAAACACGCGGTCGATCAGCCCGTATTCCACAGCCTCTTCTGCGGTGAGAAAGTGGTCTCTCTCCGTATCCCGTTCGATCACGGAAAGCTCTTTTCCTGTGTTGGCTGCCAAAATCTCGTTGAGCGTTTTGCGCATGCGGATAATGCGGTCTGCATGAATTTTGATATCCGTTGCCTGCCCCTGCATGCCGCCGAGCGGCTGATGAATCATAATTTCGCTGTTGGGCAGGGCATAGCGCTTTCCTTTTGCGCCGGAGCTGAGCAAAAATGCGCCCATGCTGGCTGCCATGCCGATACAGATTGTGCTGACATCGCACTTGATGAAGTTCATTGTATCGTAAATTGCCATGCCTGCCGTAATGGAGCCGCCCGGAGAATTGATATAAAGGCTGATATCCTTATCCGGATCCTGTGCTTCCAAAAACAGAAGCTGTGCCACCACGAGCGAAGCCGTGGTATCATTCACTTCATCGGAGAGAAAAATAATTCTGTCATTGAGCAGGCGGGAATAAATGTCATAGGAGCGTTCCCCTCTGCCTGTTTGCTCAATTACCATTGGGACAAGTGCCATGTTGTTGCCTCCTTTTCATGCACTGCGCTAAGGGTTTATATATCAAGTGGGCAAATGCTCCGCTGAGAAGATTTGCCCACTTTGATTTGTCTTTTATTCTGCGGCTTTTTCAGCGGCCTTCTTTGTCTTGGCAGTTTTGGTTGCCTTTTCGGTTTTTCCTGCTTTCTCAGCCTTCTCGGTCTTTTCGCCTTTGTCCGCTGCCTTTGCCGTCTTTGTTGTTTTGGTTGCCTTTGCGGGTTTTTCTGCTTTTTCAGCCTTTTCAGCCTTATCCGTGATCTTGGCGGAATCTCTGATGAGCTTCATTGCCTTTTGCACGGTGATATCCTGCGTCAGAGCGGCAGGCTCAAGGAAGGATCTGATCTGCTCAGCTTCCATGTGGTAAGCCTGGGCAAGCTTATCGATCTCTTCGTTGATCTCTTCTTCGGTGGCGGTGATGCCTTCAGCCTTGACGACAGCTTCCAGCGCCAAACGCGCCTTGACCTGCTTTTCCGCCATGGGCTTGAACTGCTCACGCATGGAATCCAGCGTCATACCGGAATATTTCAGATACATGGAAAGCTCCATGCCCTGCTGACGCAGACGGTTGTCAAAATCTCTGACCTGGTTTTCCACTTCGCTGTCGATCATGACCTGCGGGATATCCGCTTCAAGCCCCTTGATGAGCTCCTCGATCAGTGCCTCTTCAATTTCGTGCTCGGCGTGATGCGCATTTGCATCTTCCATTTTAGCCCAAACGTCCGCACGGTATTCAGCAATGGTATCAAATTCGGAAACATCCTTTGCAAAGTCGTCGTCGGCATCGGGCAGCTGATCAAACTTCAGCGCATTGAGCTTGCAATGGAACACGGCCGCTTTGCCTGCAAGCGCCTCGGCATGATATTCCGTGGGGAAGGTGACGTTTACATCAAACTCTTCGCCGATCTTTTTGCCGACAATCTGCTCTTCAAAGCCGGGAATAAATTGACCGGAGCCGAGTTTGAGGTCATGCCCCTCGTCCTTGCCGCCTTCAAAGGGAACGCCGTCCACCGTGCCTTCATAATCGATGTTGGCAACATCGCCGAGCTGCGCAGGGCGATCTTCCACTTCGATTTCTCTTGCATTGCGCTCGCGAACGCGGTTGATTTCCGCTTCGACCTCTTCATCCGTTACGGGTTTTACATCCTTTTCGGCTTTCAGACCTTTGTATTTTTTCAGAGTGACCTCGGGGTAGACCGTCACGGTAGCCTTCATGGTCACGCCGTTTTCATCGATGGAAACAATGTCAAATTCGGGGCGGCTGACCGGCTTTATATCGGCTTCTTTTTCGGCAGCTTCATATGCGTCGGGAAGCAGGGAATTGATGGCTTCTTCATAGAAGACACCCTTGCCGTACATCTTCTCGATAATGGCGCGCGGCGCTTTGCCCTTGCGGAAACCGGGAACATTCATTTTTGCGGCATTTTTCTTGAAAGCTGCCGTAACGGCAGCATCGAATGCGTCTTTTGCAATAACGAATTCAATCTCCTTTATGTTCTTTTCCGGCGATGTTACACTCTTCAAACTCATTTGCGAATTCCTCCAAGAGATTTATATGAAATTTTTTTGAGTTCATGATATTTCAAACGGATATTGCCGTGATGAAAATACCAACATACAGCGTATATTATAGCAAGCAAGTGCATTTTTGTCAAGGAAACCAAAGGAAAATTCACACAATTCAACGAATTTGCGATTTTTTTGTTTTCTTTGCGGCGCGGCGGGCATCTATGCAAGACGCAACGGCACAAAGTTCAGATAATCGCCCGAAATCAGCGTGAATGTGATGCCGCGGTATTCCGCCTCGGCGGGAAGCTGATATTCGCCGTGAATATGCCCGAAATAACAGCGGCGCACGCCGTATTCCTCCATTGCATCGATGAGCGCATTGCAGGCATAGTCTTTAAAATACGGCGGAAAATGCAGGCAGACGATAATGGGCACATCGGCGTTTTCTCCGGTTTGCAAAGCTTTGCCGGCGGCAAGGCTTGTGCGCAGCCGACCGACCTCGCGGGCGATAATTTTCTGCGCATCGGTATCATTGCGCGCGGTCACTTTTTTATCCTCGGTATACCATCCGCGCGAACCGCAGATAATATACCCTTGCCGCAAATAGGCATTGTTATGCAAAAAGCGAAAGGAAGTATAGTTGTTATCTCTGCAAAAGCGCTCAAGCTTTGCCGTGGTTTCCCACCAAAAATCATGATTGCCTTTGGAAATGATTTTTTCGCCCGGCAGGCTTTCCAAAAAATCAAAATCCGGCTTTGCATCGGCAAGATGCATCGCCCAGGAGATATCGCCCGGCAAAACAACGGTGTCGTCCGGGCGCACCAGGGCATTCCAGTTGTTTTTTATTTTTTCTGTATAGCCGCTCCAGCGGTTGCCGAAAACATCCATCGGCTTGTTGCCGCCGACGGATAGATGTGTATCCGCCATAAGGTACAGCGCCACGGAATCCCTCCTTTTTGTATGGCTTTGTATAGCGCCCGGAGAATGCGGGCATACTGCATATGTCTTACACGGAAAATGTGAGGCGAAAAAGCAACATTCGAAAGGTGGAAATTACAATGTCTTTGCTTGCACAAAATGACAAGGAACACACCTGTAAGCACATTCGCGGGATTTCCTGCGATGTGAAAAACTGCGCGCATCACGACGGCGATTGCTACTGTACCGCAGAGCAGATTACTGTCGGACCGAGCTATGCGACCTCCAGCACGGATACGGTTTGCGCAACCTTCCGTCAAAAGAATCTTTAATGCGGCAAAAAGAAGACCGGGCGACACGCTCGGCTTCTTTTTTTATTCAGTCGCGCGCAAATTCAAGAACGCACTGCTTCATTTGATCTACGCCGACAGTGGCGGTAAAGCGAACGGTTTTTTCCTTCAGCGCCTTCAGCGGGAGAGGAATTTCCGTTTCCGTCTGCGCGCTGAGCATTTCCATGGTCAAAAAGCTTGCAGGATGCTTCTTTTGATCCAAAGCGCCGAGCACATCCTGCGCGAATTTATACGGGCTTGCCGTAGAAACAATGAGCATTGGCGTATCGGACCCGGTTTGCGCCTGATACTGCTTTGCGCAGGCATAGGCAACTGCGGTGTGGGGATCAATGAGCAGATTGTTTTTTGCAAAAGCCGTGCGGATTGCCTCGGCGCAGGTAGCTTCATCGGCAAAAGCGCCGATAAAATCACGGTGCAGAGTTTGCAAAAGTGCGTCGGAAATTTCATAAAAGCCAATTTCATTGAGCCTGCGCATGCAGTCGGAGGTATATTCCGCATTGGTCAAAAGATACAGCAGCCGCTCAAGGTTGCTTGAAATGAGAATATCCATCGAAGGAGAAGAGGTGGTATAAAACGGGCGGTTGCGGTCATATTTTCCGCTTTGGAAAAAGTCGGTGAGGACATGGTTGCGGTTGGAGGCGCAGACCAGGCGCCCAAGCGGCAGCCCCATTCGTTTTGCAAAATAAGCAGCCAAAATATTGCCGAAGTTTCCTGTGGGAACACAGACATCCAGTGTGTCGCCCGGGGTAAGGCGCCCCTGATTACACATATCGCAATATGCACTGACATAGTATGCAATCTGCGGGGCAAGGCGGCCCCAGTTGATGGAATTTGCGCTGGAGAAAAAGACGCCTTCCCGATGCAGCTCTTTTGCCAGGGCTTCATCGGCGAATAAACGCTTGACGCCGCTTTGGGCATCGTCGAAATTTCCGTCGATAGCGACGACGCAGACATTTTCACCCGTCTGCGTCTGCATTTGCAGCTTTTGAATGTCGCTGACCCCGTGCTGCGGATAAAATACCAGGATTTTGGTGCCCGCAACATCGCGAAAGCCCTCCAGCGCCGCTTTGCCCGTGTCTCCGGAGGTTGCGACAAGGATATAAGCGCAGCGGCGCTCGCCTGTTTTTTGCAGGGAGGCGACCAGGAGTTTCGGCATCAGCTGAAGCGCCATATCTTTGAAAGCGCAGGTCGGCCCGTGCCACAGCTCCAGCATTGCGGTCGTTTCATCCACTGTCCGAACAGGCGCAGCCCCTGCAGGGAAGGCCTCTTCGGAATAGGCGCTGCGGCAAAGTGAGAGCAGCTCCTCGGCGGAAAAATCGGTGAGATAAAGACCGAGCACGGCAGCCGCACGCTGCGCGTATGTAAGCGGGCAGAGAGCTTTCAGCGCGGCGCTGTCCAAATGCGGAATTTCGTTCGGAACAAACAGCCCGCCGTCCGGCGCAAGCCCATGGCAGATTGCCTGTGCGGCGGAATACATTGTTTTCTCGGGTGCGGTGTCTCTTGTGCTGATGTAGTACATAATTTTCTCCGTTTTCAAAGCGTGGTTGTTTGCATAAATGCGTTTTCGATATGGTTGATTTTTTGCACGGAAAAGCGTTCCCGCTCTTTGCAAAAGAATCGCTTTTTCGTTATTTTGCCATAGACCTCTATCACATCAAACCGGATGCGGGAAGTCTGCGGAAAGCGACGCAGATAGGCTCTTGCCGCGGCGATAAGATGCTTTTGTTTTTCGGCGTTTACGGCTGCCGCTGCCGTGCCGTAGGGGGAAGGGATATCCGGCGGTGCGGTCCTGGTTTTGACCTCGCAAAACACCAAGTCGTTTTTTTTGCGGCAAACTGCGTCGATCTCGTTTTTCCCGAAGCGCTCGTTGCGCACAAGGATGGCATATCCGTGCCGCCTCAGGTAGGCACAGGCGGCGTCCTCGCCGCATTTTCCGAGCTCGGTGGTCGTCATTCTTTTTTCTCCTTTTCCAAAAAGCCGAGAAAGCTCTTTCGGTGCGCGGGGCAGGGGCCGAGCGCGCGGACAATATCCATATGCTCTTTGGTTGGATACCCCTTATGCTTTGCAAAATGATATTCCGGATATTGTGCGTCCAGCGCAAGGCACATGCGGTCCCGTGTGACCTTGGCGAGCACGGAGGCTGCGGCAATGGAGGGGGAGATTCCGTCTCCGCCGACAACGGCGCGGCAGGGAAGCATAAAACCTCTTGTACAGTTGCCGTCAATCAGGGCAAAATCCGCTTTTTGCGGCAAGGCTTCGATCGCGCGGCGCATGGCAAGCATGGCGGCATTGAGAATATTGATCTTATCGATTTCCTCAGGGGTAGCGCTTGCAATGGCATAAACCGCCGTTGCGATGATTTCTTCATAGAGGCGCTCCCGCGCTTTCGCCGTCATTTTTTTGGAATCGTTCAGTCCCGGATACGCATGGTCGGGCGGCAGAATGACTGCCGCCGCAACGACATCGCCCGCAAGCGGACCGCGCCCGGCTTCGTCTGTGCCGCAAACGAATCGATATCCGAGCGCCTGCGCTTCCCGCTCAAGCGTCGGTGCTAACAGAATCGGTTGACGCTTCATGATTTGCCTCCGTATCGATATTTGTCGTTTTGGTGGTATTGAAGCATTTCTCTTGCGGGCGCTCCAGGGTAAGTCTGCCGATTGTGGCACTGCGGAATTCATCGAGCAGCATTTTAGAGCATCGCTCCGTGTCGATTTCTCCGCCGCGCAGCATCATGCCGCGCCGCTTGCCGATGGCAAGAAAAAGGGCGTGGTCGTCAAGCTCGGCAAGCGTTTCCTCCGGAAGCCTGTACCGCTTGCAAAGGGCATCGGGATACTCTTTGCGCAAAAGTGCGCACAGGGCGACGGCAAGCCGCTCCGAATCCAGAATCTCATCCTTGATGGAGCCGCAGATGGCCAGCTTTTCGCCGATGCTCTGATCTTCAAATTTCGGCCACAAAACGCCCGGCATATCCATAAGATCAAGCCCGATTGTCGTTGTTACCCATTGCTTGGTGAGCGTCACACCCGGGCGGTTTTCCACCTTTGCCTTTTTGCTCGCGGAGATCTTATTGATCAGGCAGGATTTCCCGACATTCGGAATGCCGACAATCATTGCCTTGAGCGTGCGCCCGTGCATGCCTTTTTCGGCATAGCGCGCAAGCTTTTGACAAAGAATTTTATCAACGCTCGGTTTGATTTTCGAAATGCCCTCGCCGCTGAGAGAATCGATAAACAGACAATCGAGGCCCGCGGCTGTATAGGCGTCTTTCCATAGCTTTGACACGGCGGGGTCAGCAAGGGAGCTTTTGGAGAACACGGTCAAAAGCGGTTTTGAGCCGATCAGGGATGGCAGTTCCGGGTTTGCGGAGCTTTGCGGAATCCGCGCATCCCGAACCTCAATGACAATATCAATATATTTCAGATTCTCTTTGATCAGGCGCCGGGTTTTTGCCATATGCCCCGGAAACCATTGAATAAGCGAGGACGGCATGCGGTCTCTCCTTTTTGGTTATTTTGATCGGTGTGCCGGAAAACGGATCAGCACTTTGCCGAGAATCGCGCGCGTGTCAACGCAGCCGACGGCGCTGTATCTGCTGTCCCAGGAAGCGTTTCGGTTATCGCCGAGCACAAAAACACAGCCCTGCGGTACGGTTAGCGGAAAGGCGATGTTGCCGCGCTCCATGGCGGTATCAGCCTTTGTGACATAGCTTTCCTCGATGACGTTGTCGTTGACGGAGACGGTCCACCCGTCAAAGTCAATATCAACCGTATCCCCCTCCGTTGCGATTACGCGTTTGACGACGGGGTGGGAATGGTCGCTCCCGGCGACCTGAAACACGATGATATCGCCCTTTTTCGGGGTATATCCGAAATCGCAGAGCAGAAGGGTATCGCCGCTGTGCAGCGTTGACTGCATGGAATCGCCGTCCACAACGGCGACTCGTAAAAATACCGAAAAAATCAGCAGAGTGATGCCGATGACCCAAACAAAAAGCTCCAGCCATTCAAACAGGCCGCGTGCGGAGCGCTTGCAATAGCAAGAGGGGTCGGTCGGCGGGGGATACAGCCCGCTTTCAAGCTCGGAAAGCTGCGGAAGATCCGTTTGTTGCAACTTGTTCAAAGTGTCCTCCTCACGGGCGCATTACACGCCGCCGAAGTGATCGAAAGGATACAGGCAAAAAAGCGCTTTGCCGAGCAGATATCGCTCATCGAGCGGTCCGAAGCGGATATCGCGGCTGTCGGTGGAATGGTTGCGATTATCCCCCATGACGAACAGCTTTCCTTCTTCCACGGTATATGGGAAAGAGAGATAGGAGCCGTCCATGGGAACGGAGGTATCGCTCGGGCGGTTGACATACGGCTCGTCCAGCGCAACGCCGTCCACCGTGACCTGCCAGGTATCAAAATCTATATCCACCACCTGACCCTCTGTTGCAATCACGCGTTTTATGATCGGGTTTGTATAATCGGTGGTCATAGGCTGAATCACAATAATGTCGCCCGTTTTCGGCTTATAGAATAAATTGGTGATCACAAGAACCTGCCCGGGCTGCAGGGTCTGCTCCATAGAGCCGCCTACAACGACCGTGAGGCGGAATACAAAGGAGATCAATATCACAACAACGGCAACGGCAATGGCAAGCATTTCGACATAATCGAATATGTTTTTTACTTTTTTGTCAACGCCTTGCGGCTTCTCTTCGGGAGCGTTTGCATTTTGGACTTGCTTTGTTTCTTCCATTTCCGAAAATTCTCCTTTCAAAAACGGGTCAATTGCCGCTTATAGCATCGTCTTTTTACCGGTGAGATATTCCATGAGCATATCGCCGTTTGGCACATAGAGCGGCTGCGCTGCGCAGTTTGCCTCGCTGTACAGGGATACGCCGTTTTGCTCTTTTTCACTGTCATAGATGAAAAACGGAACGGCTTCGTGCGTATGTGTGCGTTTGCACAGCGGGGTCGGATGGTCGGGAAGCACCATGATCTTAAAGGGCTCGCCGCTATCTTTCAGATAAGCAAGGCAGGGGCGCAGAATCTGATCGTCGATCAGCTCCACCGCCTTCACCTTGTTTTCAAGCTCGCCGCGGTGCCCGCATTCATCGGGCGCTTCAACATGCACATAGACATATTCGTATCCGTCCCGGAATGCCTTCTGCGCTGCCTGTGCTTTGCCGGCAAAGTTTGTGTTGATATTGCCGGTTGCACCGGGGACATCGATGGAATCCATGCCGGCGCAGATGCCGATGCCCTTAATCAGATCCACCGCGCTGATCACGCAGGAACGCAGCCCCCATTTTTCCCGGAAGGAGGGAAGAGAGGGCTTTGCGCCCGGGCTCCACAGCCAGATGGAATTGGCAGGGCGCAGCCCCGCCTTGCGGCGCGCTTCATTGATGGGATGATGATTTAAAATCTCATAGCTTTTTTCCATCAGCGCAAGATATTTTTGCCCCTGCTCGCCGCTTGGCAGATAAGCGCCGATGCGCTGCCCGATAATATCATGCGGTCTTGCAAAAGGATAGGATTCAAACAGCCCCTTCCAAAGCAGGCAGTGGCGATAAGAGACGCCGGTATAAAAGCGTTTGTCATCGTCCCCGAGTGCCGCGCCGACCGCCTTGATCAGCACATCCGCCTCCTTGGTTGTGATCTCATCCGCGCTGTGATCAAGCATGCGGCGGTCTTCGTAATGCTCTTCCTCTTCGCTGAGGGTGACAATGTTGCAGCGAATCGCAGTATCGTCCTGCGCCATGTTCAGCCCCATGCTGACCGCTTCCAGCGGGGAACGCCCTTTGGAATATACGGCAGGGTCATAAGAAAGAATTGCAAGGTTGGCGGTATCACTTTCGGGAACCATATGTGCAGGCACATTCATCACGCTGCCGCACAGAGAATGCCGGGCAAGCGCGTCCATTGTCGGCTTCTTTGCGGCCTCCATAGGTGTTTTATTGTCAAGGGCAGGGCAGGGATAATCAGCCATGCCGTCCGGGATGACGACGAGATAACGCATAATCGGGTAGCTCCGTTTCTTTGGTAAATTGCAGCAGGGATACACGGCTTTTTTTTGCAAGGAATGCGTCCGGGGGCGGCATTTTTTGCTTTTCGCAGTCAAATTCCTGCATTTTGACTCATTATAGCATATCCGCAAAAATCTGTCTATAAGAAACGGAAAAAATTTGAGCTGCCGCAACAGTAATTTTACATTTACAGTGACGGTTGTTCCTGCCTGCCGCACTGCGGTAAAAGCGTCTCACGGAGAAACCGTGCCGTAAAATCATTGAGCGCGCCGAAATTAATATACGGATGACAGAGCGCTTCGATTTTTGCATGAGTTTCTCCCGCTTTTGCAAGATATAAAAATGCTTCTTGCAAAATTGCGTCGCAAATGTTGCACAAGGCATGCGTCTTTCTGCGCAGCACGGCAGGCGTGATTCCGCTCTTTAAAAAGCGCGCCGTATTCAGACAGAGCGCATTTTCCGCCTTTGTGCCGATTTCGATGGAGCCGTTGGCAAAGAGAAGCGCCCTTGTCTTTTTTTCATTCAGCGCATCCGCAACACGCAGCGCGGAAATCCCCGCCGCGTCAAGCGCATCACAAAACATATCGAGAAGCAGCTCTTCGGCGCCATGCAGCGGCGCAACACGCACAAGCGGCTTTGCGCCGCTTTGCAGGAAAACAGCGCCTTTGGTGCTGTTGGCGTTTAGATAAATCGTACCGCTTTGCGTTCCCAGCGGGGCAATGCGGCGCAGCATACGAGAAACGGTGCCCTGCGCCTTCTGCAGATCAAAGCATTCCGAAATGACGCAGTCAAGCTGCGCATGCAGCTGCCCGAGCGCGTGCAGCAATCGGTAAGCGCTTTGATAGTTCTCTCTTTTTTCATCGGAAAGCGCTTTCAGCTGCGATTTGTGTCGGTGCAGCCCGTCGCAATCAAAAAAATCAAAAAAATTCAAAACCGTTTCCGCGGCACCGGGCAGGCTCGGCTCCGCGGCGTGCGGCGCCGTTCCGTCGAGCAGCGCGATTTTTTGCTCCGGAAGAACAAGTCCGTCCAAAGAATCGGGGTCGGAGGAGCATAGAATTTTTTCCGTGCGGATGCCGCGGTTGATGCAGGCATCCGCCGCGCGGCGCAAAAATGTGGATTTTCCGCTGCCCGGTCCCCCTTTGATGATATAAATGCGCTTGTATGCAATCGGGGAAAATACCTCGGAAAAGAGCGAAGAAAAGCCGCCGATTCCGTTTGCGGCGGCGAAAAACTGTTCCGGTTTTACAAAATGCTGCATATTTGCCCGACCGGCGGGGGTGGAATGGTATGCCCGCCGTCTCCTATGCTTTCAGCTTATGAGAAAACGGCAAAAACGGTCAATTCATTCCGAAAGATATTCAAAAATCTGAAACAGCGGCTTGTTTTGATAAAATTCAAGCACGCCGAATTTCGGCGCAAAATAATCGCCAAGGCTCCCCGGGTTTGCCAAAAGAACGGTTTTTCCGCCGGGGGTCAACGTCTGCTCTGCGCGCGCCGTATGCGTATGCCCATGCAAAATAACAGAGAGATCACATGCGTCGGCCTCCCTCAAAAGCGCCGAGTCTGAGCTTTTCACACCGTACAGATGCCCATGCGTCAGTAAGAGCTTTGTGTCCGACAGCGTGAGAAACCGCCTTGGTTCTGCCTGCGTCAGCTTTGCCGAATATGGGCTGTCGCAATTTCCGATAATGGGGTAAAAAACAAGATCCGGGTAATCCGGCATGACCCTGAAAAGATCGGCAAGACCGTCTCCTAGGAAAATAATGCCGCTTGCAACGGCGCGGTTGCGGCGCAAAAGCGTATCGATGCGGTTCGCTTTTCCGTGTGAATCGGAGAGAACGAGATATCTGTGCTGCTTGGGTGTGAACATATTTTTGCTCCTTTGCATAAAATGAAACAAAGCCGGTTGCACGGCAGAAAGCGCTGAGCGGAGGGGTTTTCGAATGGATGAAAAACAAATAAAAAAATTACAGGCTTTGGACGACGCGTCTTTGCGGGAGGCTGCCCGCGCCGTAGCGCAGGCGGCAGGTATCGATGCGCGGCATAGCGAGAGAATCGCAAAACATCCGGAAAAGCTGCGGCAAAGGCTCGAAACGGTGACACAGGAAGAGCTGCGTGCAATGCTGCAAAGCGTGACGCCGCAGCAGCTCGGAGCGATCGAGCAGGCGCTGCGGGAGATTGACCGTGGATGAAAACAGAAACACGGCGGCTATTTCGGAGAAGCTGCAGGCGGTGCTTTCAAACCCGGGTGCATTGCAGGCGCTTCTTGATACCGCCCGCTCCGCTATGCCGATGCAGCAGGCGGCTCCGAAAAACGAAGATAAGCCGCCGCAAAAAGCATCACCGAGCAGCGATACGGTACTTTTGCGTGCGCTGATGCCGTATCTCTCGCCCCGTCGGCGGGCGCTTTTGGAAAAACTATTGCAAATGCAGCAGCTGCGCTCGCTGCTTGACGGGTTGAACCTGTTTTAGAAAAAAGGAGGAGAAGAAATGTACGCACGCGGATACGGTGGGCATGAGGGAAGAGAGGCGGGGCAGCAGCTTCCTCGGGATTACGACGGAGAACTGCTGCGCGGCGGAAGCGGAGCGCCGATGCAAAGCTGTGAATGCGAGCGCGGGGCAAGCCAAGAATGCGAGACTGAGCATGCATGCCCCGCCGGCACAGAAAAAGAGCCGGCTCCGTGCGGAGGGGGCTCTTCGGGGGGGCTCCTCGGCGGGTTGTTTTCCGCCGAGGGCAGCGATACTATGCTGTTGATTCTTGCATTCTTTTTGCTTCAAAAGCAAAAAGGCAGCGAGAAAAAGCAGGGGGATGACACCTTATTGCTTTTTCTGCTCATCCTTTTGTTCGGCGGATGAGCTATCTCCGGCGGGCGCGGTATCGTCCGTCGGAAGCGAATGCATCGCTTCTGCAGCGAGTTTTGCGTGATGGCGGATTCTGCGCAGATTCAAAAGTCCGATCAGAACGGAAGCTGCAAGAACGATCACAAAGATAATCAGCTTGTTTTCGCTGAGCAAAATTCCGAGCAGACCCAAAATGGAGCAAATTGCATAAAGAATCAAAACGCTTTGGCGCTGCGAATAGCCGGAATCGATCAAACGGTGATGCAGATGCCGGCGATCGGCTTGGAAAGGGCTGTGCCCGGTTGCAATTCTGCGTAAAAATGCAAACGAGGTATCAAAAATCGGCAGGCCGAAAATGATGATCGGAATGAGGAAGGAGAGCAATGCGGAGGTTTTGAATGCGCCGATGATCGACAAAACGGAGAGCGTATATCCGAGAAACATTGCGCCCGTATCGCCCATAAAGATTTTCGCGGGATTTGCATTGTACGGCAAAAAGCCGAGACATGCTCCGCACAGCGCGGCGGTAAGAAGAGCCGTTTGTGTATCGGAGCGCAGCATGGCGATAATGAGCAGGGAAACGGAGCTGATGGCGCTGACCCCGCAGGCAAGCCCGTCAAGCCCGTCAATGAGGTTGACGGCATTTGTCATGATCACAATCCATAAAACCGTAATCGGATAGGCGGCGATGCCGAAATCGACTTCAAATCCTCCGATATTGACATAATCAATCACAAAATGCTGACTGACGGCGATTCCTGCGCCGACAAATTGCCCCGCCAGCTTGACCCAGGGGTTGAGGGCAATCATGTCATCGATGACGCCGAGCGCAACAATAAACAGCCCGCCGAACCAAACGGTGATTGCCTGGCGGTCAAGCCCAAAAAATATGCTGTAAAAAATGCCGGCGGAAAGAGAAAAACCGAAGAAAATCGCCAGCCCGCCAATGAGGGGGATCGGTTTTTTGTGCATACGCCGCGCATCTTTCGGCACATCGATCGCGCCGATGCGAATCGCCAATGCGCGCACAAGCGGCGTTGCCGCCAGGGCGGCAATCAGCGCGGTGACAAGCGCAGCCAAAATGCGCATAAAATCCTGATTCATAAAAGTCTGTTCCTTTCAATGCGGATTGCTCAAAGCTGTGTAAAGCCGACTTTTTTATAAACTTTACGCAAAATGCGCTCTGCCATAGAGGCGGCACGCTCCTGCCCCGCACGGGCAATTTCCTTGAGATAGCCCGTGTCTGCCATTAAGCGATGATATTCAGCCTGCAGCGGGCGCAGCCCATCAACGCATGCCTCGCCGACGGCTGCTTTGAAATCACCGTATCCTTTGCCCTGAAATTCCGCTTCGATCTGTTCATAGCTCTTGCCGGTGAAGCAGGCGTAGACAGTCATCAGGTTGTTCACTCCGTCTTTCCCCGGGGCATAGCAAACGCGGCTGTCGCTGTCCGTGACGGCGCGGCGGAATTTGCGCATAATATCGTCGGGCTTATCCAAAATGGTGACATACGCATTTGCATTTTCATCGGATTTGCTCATTTTGCGATCCGGAGAGGCAAGCGACATAATTTTTGCCCCGCTTTTCTGAATCAACGGCTGCGGCACTACAAAGGTATCGCCGTATCTTGCATTGAACCGCTCTGCAACATTGCGCGCCAGCTCGACATGCTGCTTTTGATCCTGCCCCACGGGAACGAGCTCGGTACCGTAAAGCAAGATATCGGCAGCCATCAGAACGGGATAGGTGAAAAGCCCCGCATTGATATTATCGGCATGCTTTTTGCTCTTATCCTTAAATTGTGTCATGCGGGAAAGCTCGCCGAACATGGTATTACAGCTGAGTACCCAGGAAAGCTGTGCGTGCGCCGGAACATGGCTTTGCACAAACAAGGTGCATTTTTGCGGATCCAGCCCGGCTGCAAGATATACCGCCAAAATCTCAAGGGTGCGGCGGCGCAGGGTGGCAGGGTCCTGGCTGACGGTGATTGCGTGCATATCCATCACGCTGTAAATGCATTCATATTGATCCTGCAGATCAATCCAGTTTTTAATCGCGCCGAGAAAATTTCCGATGGTGAGATTGCCGCTTGGCTGCACGCCGGAAAAAATACGCTGCTTTTTTTTGCTCTGCGCGGCGGCTGCCGTTTTCGTTTGCGTATCCATGCTGTGATAATTCCTTTCAAAATTCAAAAAGAGGAAGCTTCTTCAAAAGCCTACACATATTCTATCATAGCATATCCTGTGAAAAAATTCAATCTTTTTGTAAAAAATGCGTCCCGCTGCTGAATATAGTGTCATTTTGCAGATCATGTGCAGCAAAAAAATTGAAATCCGAAACATTTTCAAAAAAGATATTGACAAGGGCGAAAGTGCGTGCTATAATAACTAAGCTTTCAAATTGAGGTATCGCCAAGCGGTAAGGCACTGGACTCTGACTCCAGCATTTCGTAGGTTCGAATCCTACTACCTCAGCCATAAAAGGGCTACAAAATAGATGTAGCCCGTGAAAACCTCGATTTTATCGAGGTTTTCGCCGTTTTATGGGCAAAATTTCAGTGTTCGATTTTGTAGATGTAAATCGGGCATTTTCCCTTTGTAGAAGGTCTTGAACTCTCACACAACAGAATATGGACGGCATAGGCAGGTAGAAATCAAAAATCTACCTGCCTTTTTTGTTGACCGAAAAAGGAGAAAATGACTATGCTTCAAAAAGAATTAGCCAAGCGACTGCGAGGCCGCTTTGAAACCGAAATGGACGGTGACGGTTGGCTGGCGGTGTCCTCGGATGGGATGCCGCTGTGCCGGGTGAAGTACAACGGGAACTGCATCGTCAACGACAACCCCTACCTCTCGGAGGAATACCTCGGCAAAATCGCTGAAGTTCAAAATGAGCTGCTCACCGTAAAGGACTATGTCGCTCTTTACGAACACGCGCAGCAGATGAAGGCGGCGGATGTTTCGGAATACCGACAGCTTGCCTCCTTCGGAGATACGGTGCTGGCAGCCAAGTACAGCGAAAGCCACGGTTTTGAATTTGTCACATGGAAACAGAACGCAGACGGTAATGCCGTGTTTTGGGGAGATTATTCTCCGAGCTATGAATATGCCAAGGAGTCCTTTGCCGTGCGCTCAGGACTGATCCCTGAAAGCCGCCTGTTCTCCGAGCAGGAAACCGCAAACCTCTGCCGCTGTGTGGACTTTGTCAAGGCCAACTGCGAAACGCTGACCTATGAGCAGGAACGGCAGCTGGATAAGTTCCAAGAAAAACTCGCGGACGGATATCCGTCCCTCGAAATCGAGCCACCGACCTTTGAACAGACAGCGGCTCCGCAACAGAATATGTAATACTATCAATCGCCCTTCGGTTACACAAAAACCGGAGGGC
>OLQA01000521.1_pt1 | contig 36550 bp, 28 predicted proteins | sample 1673151 | NCBI WGS metagenome assembly OLQA01 (sample SAMEA3136760, study PRJEB25190) | human gut metagenome | biome: human gut; feature: human-associated habitat; material: faeces | place: Austria | collected 2013
GAATTTTTTATTCTCCACGTGGAGATTTTGAAATATCCACGTGGAAATCAGTTTTCACCGACACAGCCCCGCATCGATATGTAATCAACTCTAAATTATTGCAACAGCCCAGCGTTGAATTTCTCCAGCCAACAGCAGGGCGACGTGGGGACGCACCCGGACGACTTCCTGTAGGGACGCACGATCTGTGCGTCCGTTGTAGAACGAAAGTTACAGCATAGTCTCGCTGGTTCGGGGACGGATGCCCTCCGGCTGGACACTGCCGTGCGTCCCTACAGCGGGTTACACGACCACTAGCCAACAGCCAACAGCCAGTAAACTACATGGGGAATAAAAAATATCCACGCGGAAATTGCGAGTTTCCACGTGGATATCTATTTGTTGGGCTAACGACGAGAGCGATCGTGCATTGCGACCGCTCGGAGACGATCACCGACTACTTAGCGTAAACGACGATATCCGTATGTCGCACGTGCATCGAGCTCCTCCTCGATACGCAGTAGCTGGTTGTACTTAGCGATGCGGTCGGTGCGACTCAGCGAACCAGTCTTGATCTGTCCCGCATTGGTTGCTACGGCGATGTCAGCGATGGTGGTATCTTCGGTCTCACCTGAGCGGTGCGATACGACCGCTGTGAAGCCGTGACGATGTGCCATGTCGATCGCGTCGAGCGTCTCTGTGAGCGTACCGATCTGGTTGACCTTGATCAGGATGGAGTTAGCGCAACCCTCCTTGATGCCTCGGCTGAGGTAGTCCACATTGGTCACAAAGAGGTCATCACCGACGAGCTGCAGGCGGTCGCCTAGCTTCTCGGTAAGCAGATGCCATCCCTCCCAGTCGTTTTCGTCCATACCATCCTCGATGCTATCGATGGGGTACTTGCTGACGAGTGTCTCTAGGTAAGCGACCTGCTCGGCGGGAGTGCGCTGCTGACCCTTCTCACCCTCAAACTTGGCGTAGTTGTAGACGCCCTCATGGTAAAACTCGCTAGCGGCGCAGTCTAGAGCGATGGTTATGTCGCTACCAGGCTTGTAACCAGCCTGATGGATCGCCTCGATGATGCTGTTGAGCGCATCCTCTACGCCATCGAGCTTAGGAGCGAAGCCACCCTCGTCACCTACGGCAGTGCTGAGTCCACGATCGTGGAGCACCTTCTTGAGTGCGTGAAATGTCTCGGCACCCATGCGGAGCGCCTCGCTAAAGCTCTTGGCACCGATGGGACGGATCATAAACTCCTGAAAAGCGATGGGAGCATCGCTATGTGCACCTCCGTTGATGATGTTCATCATAGGCACGGGGAGCGTGTGTGCGTTGACACCACCGATGTAGCGGTAGAGCGGTATAGCTAGTTCGTCAGCAGCAGCCTTAGCGACAGCTAGCGAGACGCCTAGGATAGCGTTAGCACCGAGCACACTCTTGGTATCTGTACCATCTAGGTCTATCATCTTCTGGTCTATCTCACGCTGCTCGAGCGCGCTCATGCCGAAGAGAGCTGGAGCGATCACCTCGTTGACGTTTTCGACCGCCTTGCGGACGCCCTTGCCGAGGTAACGGCTCTTGTCGCCGTCACGTAGCTCGAGTGCTTCATGTTCCCCTGTAGAGGCTCCACTGGGTACAGCGGCACGCCCCATGGCTCCGCTATCTAGGATGACCTCTACCTCCACTGTTGGATTGCCGCGCGAGTCTAGTACCTCGCGCCCTTTGATGTCTACTATCTGCATATCTGTAGATGCTTTTGTGTGATTCGTTATATCCTTTTTAGTCGAAGCAAAGGTAGTAAATCTACCCGAGGTGACAAGCGACAAGCGTGTTGAGTGTATCTTTTTCCGTATCTTTGGGGCAGTAAAAGAACACAATAATTTAATAGAACTACTATGGAGATACCTTTTTCCGAGGCATACCGCATTAAAATGGTAGAGCCGATACACAAGAGCACGCGCGAGCAGCGTGAGCAGTGGATTAAGCAAGCACACTACAACCTATTCAGTCTCAAGTCGTCACAGGTCTTTATCGACGTCCTGACGGACTCAGGTACGGGCGCTATGAGCGACCGCCAGTGGTCGGGCATCATGCTCGGCGATGAGAGCTATGCGGGTGCTTCCTCTTTCCAAAATCTCAAGGATGCTGTCGAGAAGATCTGCACCTTCCCCCTCGTGATCCCTACACACCAGGGCCGCGCTGCGGAGAATGTGCTTTACTCGGCTACGCTCAAGGAGGGCGACATCGTACCGGGCAACTCACACTTTGACACAACGAAGGGGCACATTGAGTTTCGCAAGGCTGTAGCCGTCGACTGCACGATCGATGCAGCAAGCAATACGGAGCTAGAGCTACCCTTCAAGGGTGAGATGGATCTGAACAAGCTGGAGGATTGCTTTAAGAAGTACCCCAAGGAGCAGATCCCTATGTGTGTCCTGACGGTGACCAACAATACGGCTGGCGGTCAGCCTGTCTCTATGAAGAATGTACGTGAGACGAGCGAACTGTGCCACAAGTACGGCATACCGCTACAGATCGACGGCGCTCGCTTTGCTGAGAATGCTTACTTCATCAAGACTCGTGAGGAGGGCTATGCTGACAAGTCGATCAAGGAAATCGTCCGTGAGATGCTCAGCTACGCTGACATCATGACCATGTCTAGCAAGAAGGATGCTGTGGTCAACATGGGTGGCTTCCTTGCTATGCGTGACGAGGAGCTCTATCACAAGTGCTCTATGTACGCTGTGATGAACGAGGGCTTCCTCACCTACGGTGGTATGAACGGCCGTGATATGAATGCGCTGGCTATCGGTCTGGATGAGAACACGGAGTTTGACATGCTCGACACGCGCATCCGTCAGGTGGCTTACCTGGGTAGCAAGCTAGACGAGTACGGCGTACCCTATCAGCGTCCCGCTGGTGGACACGCGATCTTCCTCGATGCGAAGAAGATCCTGACGCACGTTCCCAAGGAGGAGTTTATCGCTCAGACGCTCGGCATCGAGCTGTACCTAGAGGCTGGCATCCGTGGCGTCGAGATCGGCTCTATCCTAGCAGACCGCGATCCTAAGACGGGTGAGAACCGCTATCCTAAGCTGGAGCTACTCCGCCTCGCTATACCACGTCGTACCTACACGAACAATCACATGGACGTCATCGCAGCTGCCTGCAAGAATGTCTACGACCGTCGTGAGTCGATCACGCGTGGCTACGTCATCACCCGTGAGCTACCAGTGCTACGTCACTTCACGGTAGAGCTAGAGCCTGCTAAGTAAGCACGCTACGTAGCGATACATATAATATATAGAGTCCCCTAGAGGTAAGAGCCATGCTCAGGACCCTCTGGGGGACTCTATTACGTGTCTCGATATCCTACAATCGACAGTCTCCATTTTCGTATCTTTGTGGCGACCTACTAAACTATGAAAGATCAGTACCCCTCCCAATGGCTCGAGCGTGCCGTAGATCAGCTCTCCCTCCTTCCTGGCATAGGGCGCAAGACTGCTATGCGTATGGCGTTGCACCTGCTTCGTCAGCCGCCCTCCTATGCGCAGCATCTGGGGGAGGCGATCATAGACCTTCGCCAGAAGATCTGCTACTGCGAGCGGTGCCACTGTATCAGCGACAGCCCGCTTTGCGACATTTGCTCTGATCCACAACGTGACCAGAGCACCGTCTGCGTCGTCGAGCAGGTGAAGGACGTCCTGACCATCGAGCAGACGCACCGATACAAAGGTCTATACCACGTCTTGGGCGGGATCATCTCTCCGATAGATGGCATCACACCAAACGACCTGGAGATTGAGTCGCTCTACGAGCGTGTCCAGGAGGAGCCTGTCCGTGAGGTGATCCTCGCCATACGCTCGACCCTAGAGGGTGACACGACCAACTACTATATATATAAGCGTCTAGAGTCTACGGGTGTGCTGGTATCGCTCATCGCACGGGGTATCTCTATCGGTGACGAGATCGAGTATGCCGACGAGGTGACGCTCGGGAGCGCCATCGCGAATCGTACCCCCTTTGACCAAGTGAAGTAACGCCCTATGACATCCAATAATACAGAGCTAGAGATAGAGCAACTGCGCAAAACCATCGAGCAGCACAACCGCGCTTACTACCTAGACAACGCTCCGACCATTAGCGATGCGGACTACGATGCCCTGATGCAGCGACTCCTGACGTTGGAGGCGGAGCACCCTGAGTTTGCCGACCCTACCTCGCCATCCCTCCGTGTAGGACGGGATCGAAACGATGCTTTCGTTCAGGTGGCGCACGAGCGGCCGATGCTTTCGCTCTCAAATACGTACAACTACGACGAGATCGCTGAGATCTGCGAGCGTACCGACACGCTCCTAGCTACGGACGATGTGCCGTGGGTGGCGGAGATGAAGTACGACGGCTCCTCCATATCGCTGATCTACGAGGAGGGGGTGCTGGTGCGTGCCGTGACGCGAGGCGACGGGACGCTCGGCGATGATGTGACGGTCAATGTGCGAACGATCCAGTCGGTGCCGCTACGTCTGCGCCCAGTTGCGGGGCATCCCAACTACACGATGGGGCGCATCGAGGTGCGGGGCGAAGTGCTACTGCCCTTCAAGGAGTTCGAGCGGCTCAATGGGGAGCGTGCGACTGAGGGCGAAGCGCCTTTTGCCAATCCGCGCAATGCGGCTGCTGGTACGCTCAAGACGCTGAACAGTCGTATCGTGGCGCAGCGCCGTCTGCTCTGCATCTGCTACTACCTCTATGCGCTGGACGACGAGTCTCGTCTGCCGGACAGTTACTATGAGCGGATGAAGCTCCTCGAGGAGATGGGCTTTGACACGGGCGTCGCACCATTTAGAAGTAGCGATCTGTCGGCGCTATACCATTATATAGATGAGTGGGACGTGCAGCGGGGCGATCTGCCCTACGCCACGGACGGTATCGTCCTCAAGGTGGATAGCCTCGCACAGCAACGCGCGCTCGGCAATACGGCGAAGTCGCCACGATGGGCTTTTGCCTACAAGTATCAGCCGGAGAACGCACGCGCAGAGCTTCTCTCGGTGGACTACCAGGTGGGTCGCTCAGGTATCGTCACGCCTGTGGCCAATGTGGAGCCGGTCCTCATCTCGGGGACGGTGGTGCGTCGCGCTACGCTACACAACGAGGAGTTCATCAAGAGCCTCGACCTGCACTACCATGACTACGTATACATAGAGAAGGGGGGCGAGATCATCCCTAAGATTACTGCCGTGGAGACCAGTCTCAGACGGCCCGAGGCGGAGCCTGTACGCCTGCCAGAGCGTTGTCCCGCTTGTGGTGCGCCACTTCAGCAGATCGATGGCTCGGTGGGCTACTACTGTGTCAACAGCTACGCCTGCCCGCCACAGATCATGGGACGCATCGAGCACTACTGCACACGACGAGCTGCCGACATCAACGTGGGCCCTGAGACGATCGACGCGCTCTTTGACAGACATCTTATCGAAAACATCGACGACCTCTACAAGCTCACCGCAAGCGACTTGGCGCAACTACCGAACTTTAAGGAGAAGTCGATCAATAACCTTCTCGCCAGCATCGAGCAGTCGAAGAGTCGTCCCTTCGCGCGTCTACTCTACGGCATTGGGATCCGCTATGTAGGCGAGGGAACAGCGAAGACGCTGGCACGACACTTTCAGAGCATCGAGCGTCTAGCTCAGGCGACCGACTACGAGCTGCAAGCTCTGCCCGATGTGGGACCGAAGATAGCGGAGCAGGTCGTTTACTTCTTCTCGCTAGAGCGTAACCAGCAGTTGATTGCAGAGCTACAGCGCTGTGGTGTAGTCCTAGAGGAATGCTCCGAGGAGACGACCGATACGCCTCAGTCCAACCGCCTCGAAGGCGAGCGGATCGTTATCTCAGGGAGCTTCACCCAGCACAGCCGTGACGAGTACAAGCAGCTCATCGAGCAGCACGGCGGCGTCAACGTGGGGAGCATCTCCGGCCGTACGACCTTCGTCCTGATGGGTAGCGATATGGGTCCCTCAAAGCGTGCCAAAGCGGAGCAACTCGGCATCCCGCTCGTCACGGAGGAGGAGTTTCTCGCTCGCCTCAACTCTTAGTCGTCCGGTGAGATTCGTTTGATATGAGCTGGAGTGCATACTATCGGAGCTGTCGGGAGCATTACGGGCCTTTGCTGCGGCTGGGCCTGCCCGTGATCATCGGACAGGTGGGACTGATCCTCGTAGGCTTCGCAGACAATGTGATGGTGAGCCATCACAGCCTGGACGAGCTGGCGGCAGCTTCCTTTGTCAATAACTTTCTCAACCTAGTCATCATCTTCGGGATGGGCTTCTCCTACGGTCTGACACCGCTGGTGGCAACCAATAAGGAATGGGGACGCTCCGATCAGGTGGCGCACTACTTAGGGCATAGCTTCTTGCTCAACCTCTTGATCGCCCTCCTAATCGGCGGGGGGCTCCTACTCCTCGAGGGAAGTCTGGAGCTGTTCAACCTACCCCATGAGCTACACTCCATAGCCCTACCCTACTACCGTATCCAGGTCTTGGGCTTTATGGTGGTGATGCTCTTCAATACGTTCAAGCAGTACACCGAGGGGATGGGAGATACGCAGATCCCGATGTATATCACCCTAGCGGGCAATGTGCTTAACATCGGTCTCAACTACCTTCTCATCTATGGCAAAGGGGGCTTCCCCGAGTGGGGCTTGTATGGTGCTGGCATAGCAACGCTGAGCAGTCGTATAGCGATGCTGCTAGCAATCGTTGCTGTGACTGCTCTGCTACCACGCTATCGTGAGATCCTAGAGCGGTTGTGGCGCTTGCGCTGGTCGTGGCGTGAGGGGATGGCACCATTGCTACGACTAGGTACGCCCGTAGCACTGCAGATGGGTATGGAGGCTGCTTCCTTTTCGATAGCGGTCATCTTGGTCGCTCGGATCGGTACGTCAGCCTTGGCAGCGCATCAGATCATTGCGACAGTCAGTACACTGGGCTTCATGGTCTACTACGGCATCGGCGCAGCCACAGCGATACGTAGTAGCACGCTCCTAGCACAAGGAGAGCGACAAGAGACCCGCCACGTGGCCAGTGCGGGCGTCTACCTCTGTCTCTTTGTAGCAGCTGTGATGATGCCACTCCTAGTTCTGTTTCGCGAGCCAGTGGTGCGCCTCTTCAATGCCGATCTCTCGGTCGCTGAGGCGACTTACCTAGCACTCATCCCGCTCTGCATCTACCAGATAGGCGATGCACTACAGATCATCTATGCCAATGCGCTCAGAGGCATCAGTCGCGTGACGATACTGGCCCCCGCAGCTGCTCTGTGTCACCTGATTGTGGCACCAACTATGGCGTGGCTCTTCGGCTTTAACATCGGGTTGCATGGTGCTCCCCTGCAATTGATGGGCATTTGGTTTGCCTTCCCCGTGAGCCTCACGCTCTTGGGGCTTATCCTCAGATACTCCTTCCGTAGGGCGACTCGATAGCAAGCAACTTATAGTTAAGAGAGAGAGGTAGACTCTGTACGGAGTCTGCCCCTCTCTCTTTTATTGATACACCTCGAGAGGGCGATAGCACTCCCGAAGGTATCCATGTGCGTAGCTAGTGCTTACTTCTTGTTGATGTCTAGAGCTGAGCTAGGCTTAAACTTGATAGACTTGCTAGCCTTGATCTGGATTGTCTTACCAGACTGTGGGTTGATGCCCTTGCGAGCAGCGCGCTGAGAAACGTAGAATGAGCCAAAGCCTACGAGTGTAAGGCGCTCGCCCTTCTTCATCTCCTCGTGGATGGTCTCTACCATAGCCTCATAGACAGCCTTTGCGTCCTTCTGAGTTAGCTGAGCCTTCTCGGCAACAGTCTTGATGAAATCTGTTTTATTCATAGATAAACTTGTTTATGATTAGTAATACATTTGTCCTACATATAGGTTCTTGCGAATAGCTCTGACGCCTTGCGAAGTGGCTCTCTAGAGTCGTTCTGCTTGATGTTCAGTTCTATTCACGCCTCAAAGATAGTGGTTTTTTCGTTCTCTGCAACTATTTTGGGCAAAAATCTCTCAATATCCTCTTGTTGAGAATCATTTTATGGTCAAATCGGGGGCATTTGTTCGTTTTTTCTTCGTTTCGAGTAGATATCCTTCACACCCCCCGCGAAGAGAAAGCGAGGACTCTAACGTGAAAATTCTAAATCTCCACATGGAGATGGAGTATTGCTTACGATACGTACCACGATGCGACCACCTGCTCCTCAGATTGTATCACTCCGAGCAGTGTGCGCATGGAGCCGTCGGGCATCTCACAGTTCGCTCGTCTACTGAGTCTAGAACTTTTTGTACATTTGTAGCAGAACCAGTGCAGCTCCGAGGTCGTCCAGGCCTAAGAAACTACGATAGACTTATCAATATAAAACCAACCAATACAGCTATGGCTAACAACAAGAGACTTTATCGCTCTCGCGAAGCATGGATAGGAGGCGTATGTGGCGGCATCGCAGACTACTTCGGGTGGAATCCGACGATCGTACGGCTCATCTACTTAGTGCTTACATTTACAACTGCTTTTGCGGGCATCCCCATCTACGTCCTCTTGTGGATTTTCGTCCCACTAGAGCGGTATAGAAACCGTTAAAGGCTTTAGCACACAGCACTATGAGTTATCCTTTATTACATGAGCTGCTCGATCTAGTCGAGAGGTACGAAGAGTTTCGTGGCAATGCAGAGCAGTCGATGAGCAACTTTTTGCGCTTTGCCGATCAGTCCCTTGAGCAGCAAAAAAGCTCCGAAGAGCCTACGATAGGGGCACATCGTCATGCCTATCTCAATGCGATGATCGCTCGTGACATCAGCTTCGTCTACCGCTATATGCGTAGCCTCGTGCGTAAAGCTATCAAAGACACGCCCCTACAGACCATCGATGAGTATTCCTACCTCATCACACTCATGGCAAAAGGGGAGATGACCAAGACCGAGCTCAACAACTACAACGTAGTCGAAAAGACCTCTGGTAGCGAGATCATCCGTCGTCTACTCAAGGGTGGATTGATCTCGCAGACACGCAATCTACAAGATCGGCGTAGCTTACTCCTCAGCATCACCCCTAAGGGGCGAGAGGTCGTCAAGGAGCTACTGCCACGTATGCAGCAGAGTAGCGATATACTCCTACGAGACCTCTCGTGGGATCAGAAGATCTTCCTCCACTCCCTCCACGAGCAGATCTACGAGAGCAATCATCCACTCTTTCTCACAGAGCGAGATACTGATCTGGCAGAGCTAGCCCAGAAGATACCTATCGACCACCACGCACGCTAACAAGGAGGTGCTCCCCCTATACTCTAATCTCTAACTTCTAAGCTCTACCCTGACCATGAACCATCTGAGTGATCTGCTCAAGCTCTTTGCTACTACTTATCGGCACAAGACCCTATTACGCTATATGGATCGAACGCCTGAGGAGCAGTGGCACGAGTGGAGCGGAGAGCATCTAGCTGAGCAGATTATGCTGGCGGCACAGGCTCTCGTACGGGCTGGTGTACAGCCTGGCGACCGCGTGGCACTCTACTCGCAAAACATGATGGAGGGCATCATCACCGAGCTGGGACTGATGGCTATACGTGCCGTCTGCGTACCCCTCTATGCCACTTGCTCACCAGAGCAGGTTGCCTACATCACGGAGCATGCAGGAGTCAAGCTAATACTCGTGGGGGAGCAGTTTCAGTACAACAATGTCTACCCACTCCTAGCGACCCACCCTACACTACAGCAGCTGGTCATACTAGACGAGCGAGTGGTGCGTGATCCAGCCGACGAGCGGAGTGAGTACTTTGATACCTTCCTCTCGATGGGCGATGCGATGCCCTACGAGACAGAGGTGCGGGCGCAGCTGGGTGCTGGCACGGCCGATGAGACAGCTGTCATCATCTACACCTCAGGCACCACAGGCACACCCAAGGGAGTACAGATCACCCATCACATGATCTTAGCGCAGGTAGAGCGGCACCAGAAGCTCTTCCCGACGCTAAACGATCATGACGTCTCGGTCAACTTCCTCCCGCTGAGCCATGTCTTCGAGAAGCTCTGGGTCTACTTTTGCCTTGCCACAGCTATCAAAGTGGTTGTTGTGACGAACCCAAAGCGCATCATGGAGCTGATGCCACAGATACGCCCCACGGTGATGTGCAATGTGCCACGATACTGGGAGAAAGTCTACCAAGGCGTACAGGAGCACATCGAGCAGGCGAAGCCTATGATGCAGCGCATCTACAGGAAGGCACTACGCGTGGGGCATAGGTATCATATCGACTACCGCATCCATGGGCGCAAAGCTCCGTGGGGCCTACGCATCTCCAATGCCCTCTACCGCTACACCGTATTCTATATCCTCAAGCGTGTCTTAGGACTGGAGCGGGGGCGCTTCTTCCCGACAGCGGGGGCTCCCCTCTCGAATGAGATCAACGAGTTCCTGCAGTCGGCTGGCTTTAACATTGTCGTCGGCTATGGGCTCTCCGAGTCCTCAGCCACAGTCTCTTGCTACCTACCGGGGCGCTACGTCATAGGCTCCGTCGGGGAAGTCGTGCCAGGCGTAGAGGTACGCATAGATCCCGAGACGCAAGAGATACAGCTACGTGGCGAGACTATCACGCCTGGATACTACCACAATGATGAGGCAAATGCTGCCGCCTTCACCGAGGACGGGTGGTTCCGGACGGGCGATGCCGGACGGCTCGAAGGGAGTACACTATTCTTCACCGAGCGGATCAAAGAGCTGTACAAGACGAGCAATGGTAAGTACATCGCTCCGCAGCAGATCGAGTCACTCCTGAGTAGCAGTCCGCTCATCGAGCAGTGCGCTGTGGTGGCCGACGAGCGCAAGTTTGTCGCAGCACTGATCTATCCGAACTACGAGCAGCTACGTCGTCGACTCCGTGAGCGTGGTCAGGAGGCACTAGCCGATCTCCCCACGGCAGATCTAGCGCAGCGTAGCGAGGTATGCGATATGCTCCTGAGTCACATAGAGCCCCTGCAGGCGCACCTAGCGGGCTTTGAGAAGGTCAAGCGCATCGCCCTGCTTGCCGAGCCATTCTCCATCGAGGCGGGTACACTTACCCCGACGCTCAAGCTAAAGCGCAAAGCGATCCTCGAGCAGTACGCCGAGCTGATCGAAAAGCTGTACCTTTGACCCTCCATTTCACACAATAAATCAAAGAGCGCGCGCCACACCATCGTGACATACGCTCTCTAGACAACACTATATATTATGATAACACAGGACCAACTAGCAGAGCTGTTGGAGCGCACGAAGGCGCTGGGGAGGTATCTTTGACATCGACCAGCGACGTGTCCAACTAGAAGAAGAGGAGCTCCGGACACAAGCTCCAGACTTTTGGGATGATGTGCCACGAGCCCAGCAGCAGATGCGACGTGTGGGCGAGATACGCTCATGGATCGAGGCTTTTGAAGCTGTCGATGCCGCAACGCAAGAGGTGGCTCTGGCGTATGACTTTTACAAAGAGGAGGCCATCGAAGAGCAAGATGTGGACGATGCCTACGCACGTGCCATCAAGCTGGTCGAAGACCTCGAGCTGCGCAACATGCTGAGCGCTGAGGAGGATCGCCTAGGGGCTGTCCTCAAGATCAATGCTGGTGCGGGTGGCACCGAGAGCCAGGACTGGGCCTCTATGCTGGTGCGTATGTACCAGCGCTGGGCAGAGCGCTCGGGCTACAAGGTGACCATCACCAACTGGCAGGACGGCGACGATGCCGGCATCAAGACGGTCACCATGCAGATCGAGGGCGAGCTGGCCTACGGCTTCCTCAAGAGTGAAAACGGCGTGCACCGCCTCGTACGCGTCTCTCCCTATAATGCACAAGGCAAGCGAATGACCTCGTTTGCCTCAGTCTTTGTCGTACCCCTCGTGGACGATACGATAGAGGTCGAGGTGAACCCCGGCTTGCTCTCGTGGGATACCTTCCGCTCGAGCGGAGCTGGCGGGCAGAATGTCAACAAAGTGGAGACGGGCGTACGCCTACACTACCAGTACACCGACCCCGACACGGGCGAGACGGAGGAGATCGTGATCGAAAACACTGAGACGCGCTCACAGATGGACAATCGTGAGAATGCTCTGCGCCTCCTGCGCTCGCAGCTCTACGACAAGGAGCTGGAGCGTCGTCGTGCTGCTCAGAGCGAGGTCGAGGCTAATAAGAAGAAGATCGAGTGGGGCTCCCAGATACGTAGCTACGTCTTCGACGATCGTCGTGTCAAGGATCACCGTACGAACTATCAGACTTCCGATGTCAACGGGGTCATGGATGGCGATCTAGATGCTTTTATCAAGGCTTACCTGATGCAGACGGGAGCTGGTACGACTAATGAATAAGTAACCCACTATGATCGTCTGCATAGCTGAGAAACCGTCCGTAGCGCGTGACATAGCCAAGATACTCGGAGCCTCTACGGCTCGCTCGGGCTATATCGAGGGCAATGGCTATGCGGTCACCTGGACCTATGGTCACCTCTGCACACTCAAGGAGCCAGAGGACTACCAGACCAGTTGGCAGGGATGGCGACTAGCTTCGCTGCCGATGATTCCAGAGCGCTTCGGCATCAAGCTGATCCAGGAGGAGCACATCGAGCGGCAGTTTGCCATTATCCAAGAGCTAGTCTCGCAAGCTGAGCGTGTGATCAACTGCGGCGATGCAGGCCAAGAGGGCGAGCTGATACAGCGCTGGGTACTCCAACTAGCGGGCTGCACCTGTCCCGTGGAGCGTCTCTGGATCTCCTCGCTGACGGACCAGTCAATTCGCGAGGGCTTTGCCAACTTGCGCCCCAGCAAAGAGCTAGACACACTCTACTACGCTGGCTTGGCGCGAGCCATCGGCGACTGGCTCCTAGGGATCAACGGGACACGCCTCTACACCCTCACAGATCGCTATGGCGGTCGGCAGCGAGGTGTGCGCTCAGTAGGTCGTGTGCAGACCCCGACACTGGCACTGGTCGTTGACAGACAGGCGGAGATCGAGAGCTTCGTACCGGTCACAACCTACGAGATGCAGACCACTTACCGGGGGACGCTCTTTAGGGCAGACACAACGCAAGAGGTCGAGGTGACCTTTGCCGAGCGACAGCAGGTTGAGGAGCTGATCGAGCGAATCGCTAAGGAGCCACTCGTCGTGCAGGCGGTCGAGCAGAAGAAGTCGACGGAGTACCCGCCACGACTTTTCGACCTCACCTCGCTACAGGTGGAGGCAAATAAGAAGTTTGGCTACACGGCTGAGCAGACGCTCCGACTCATACAGTCTCTCTACGAGAAGAAGGTGACTACCTACCCACGTGTCGACACCACCTTCCTACCCGAAGACCAATACCCTAAAGTGGGAGAGACACTCCAAGGCATCGCACGGCATGCGGCTCTCGGGGGCTTCATCGCACCGTTACTGAGCAGTGGCAAGCCACTGAAAAAGAGCAAGAAGGTCTTTGACAATAAGAAGATCACCGACCACCATGCGATCATCCCGACAGGACAGCTGAGCAGCGGACTCACACCCGATGAGGAGCAGATCTACCTCCTCGTGGCACTGCGCTACATAGCCGCCTTCTATCCCGATGCTAAGGTCTCGACGACCACCGTACGCGCTACCGTCGAGGAGTACCCACTGCGCGCCTCAGGCAAGACGATACTCGTGGAGGGATGGCGCGAGGTACTCAAGCCCGACAGTGGTAAGGAGGGAGACGAGACCACAGAGGGTGGTAAAGACAAGGAGAAGGACAAGGAGCAGACACTCCCCCCCTTTAAGGAGGGCGAGTCGGGACCGCACGAGCCATCGATACGTGAGAGCACCTCTACGCCACCCCGCTACTACACCGAGGCGACGCTCCTACGTGCTATGGAGACGGCAGGCAAGGGTGTCGAGGATGAGGAGCTACGAGATGCGCTTAAGATGAACGGCATCGGTCGCCCCTCCACACGCGCTGCTATCATCGAGACGCTCTTCAAGCGAGGCTACATAGTTCGTGAGGGCAAGTCGCTACGCGCTACACCGGCTGGCATACAGCTGATCGAGTCGATACAAGATCCCCTACTCAAGAGTGCCGAGCTGACGGGGCGCTGGGAGCTCAAGCTACGACAGATAGAGAGTCGGGAGTACGACCCAGGGCAGTTTCTCAACGAACTCAAAGCACAGGTCTCCACGCTCGTCTCTGAGGTGCGAGGCTTCTAACTAAAGTCCTCTAGAGGCTCCCCTCTAATCTCTAACTTCTAATCTCTAACCTCTAACCTCTATTTACATATCTTTACGGAGGAATTCGTCCGATCCCCTCCTTTCTCGAGTATCCACGTGGGGAATCTCAAATCTCCACGTGGATATTTTTTATTCCCCACGTGGGGGCGAATCATTTCTTCCGAAGTTTCATTTGATTCTTCCGAAGTTTCATTTCATTCCTCCGAAGAATTTTTTATTCTCCACCTGGAGATTTCGAAATATCCACGTGGAAATCAGTTTTCCCCGACAGAGTGCTGTTTTGATATGTATTCGACTCTAAATTATCGTAACGAGTCGGCATTGAATTTGCCCAGGAAGGGCTGACGCATCATAATCGCTCTTTTGAGACTGTTGACTTTTGCAACAGTCTCCTTTAGGAGCTACCACAACGACAAGCGAGGAATAGAGAGGCAGATGAGTTCATTGTATATAATGCGTCAGCCCTGACAAAGCCCGTTCCTCCTCCCGTCTAGTCGGATAAATGTGGTATATTTGCAGTCAATACAAGCAGATTTGCGCAATAGATAGCTAATATCGCACATATGAAAGAAGACAATTACGACTTTGTAGAGACCGACTTGCCCAACGTAGGCCCAGGGGGCATGGTCGTTCCTCTGCCGAACGTTATAGATGAAAATGAGCTACTTGACGATGAGCATGACGCTCTTCTGTCACCACTGTTAGGAAGCACCTATCCCGTGCTACCCGTCTTCAACGCTGTCATCTTTCCCTGTGTCTTGCAGGCAGTCATGCTGACTGAAGACAAGCAGATAGACGCCGTGAGCAACGCCATGTCTAAGGGACAATATATCGTTGCCACGACTTACATCGGAGAGGACCCCGACACGCCCATCACACCAGGCTCTCTCACCAAAGAGGGTGTGCTCTGTATCGTCGAGGATATGATCCACCCCTCGCCAGACAATGTCGTAGCGATCATACGAGGCATCGTACGTGTCCACACCAGTACCTATACACAGACGAATCCTTACCTGCGCTGCAGGGTTGAGTCTCCACTCGCATTACCTCATTCGGAAAGGGATCTAACAAGAGACACAGAGCTTTTTGTCGCTTTCAATAAGCTTCGCTATGAGCTGGTCGAGCTAGTCAAAATGCGACGCATGGAGGGCGCTGAGGACTTTATTGAGGCGATCAATGCACAAAACAACCTCCCCTTCCTAATCAACTTTACCCCTGCTTATCTCTCTTTGACTCCTAGGGCTAAGCTGGAGCTACTCAAGATCTCCGACACGAAGCATCTCGTTATGGAGCTGATCTCCTACGTACGTCAGACGAACGAGTTGGTACAGATCAATGAGAAGATCGCAAAGCAGACCCAGTCGGACATGGACGAGATGCAGCGCAAGCACTTCTTAGAGCAGCAGATACGTACCATCCGCGAGGAGCTAGGCGAGGGAGACTTTGCCGACCAAACCATTGAGGAGCTACGTGAGGCAGCTACGAAGAAGAAATGGAGCGAAGCGGTCCAGAAGACCTTCGACCGTGAGCTAGGCAACCTAGAGCGCATCCCGACACAAGCTCCCGAGTACTCGATACAGCTACAGTACCTGCGCCTGATGATTGACCTGCCGTGGCAGGAGTATAGCCAGGATCAGTTTGACCTGAAGCATGCGGAGGAGATACTAAACCGCGATCACTTCGGTCTAGAGCGTGTCAAGGAGCGTATCCTAGAGCATCTAGCCGTCATCAAGCTCAAGAACGATCTCAAGTCCCCGATACTCTGTCTCTATGGCCCTCCAGGTGTGGGTAAGACTTCACTGGGTAAGAGCATCGCCGAGAGCCTCGGACGTAAGTATGTGCGCATCTCCCTGGGAGGTCTGCACGACGAGGCGGAGATACGTGGCCACCGACGCACCTACATAGGAGCGATGTGCGGACGTATCATAGACAGCATCAAGAAGGCAGGCACGAGCAATCCCGTCTTCGTACTAGACGAGATAGACAAGATCTCGTCAGACTACAAGGGCGACCCCGCAGCTGCACTCCTAGAGGTGCTAGACCCGGAACAGAATGTGGCTTTCCACGATAACTACCTAGACGTAGACTACGACCTGAGCAAGGTACTCTTCATAGCTACGGCCAATACGCTCAGCACCATCTCGCGTCCGCTCCTAGACCGTATGGAGCTGATACAGGTCTCTGGCTATCTGCTGGAGGAGAAGGTCGAGATAGCTCATCGTCATCTCGTACCCAAGGAGCTAGAGGCGCACGGACTGACGAGCGACCAGTTTGCTATAGACACCGATGCCCTGACCTATCTCATCGAGGGCTACACCCGAGAGAGTGGCGTGAGATCGCTACAGAAGAACCTCGCAGCGCTCATGCGCAAGCAGGCTAAGCGTGTCGCCATGGGACAGAAGTACAGCGTACAGATCACTCCTGAGATCATACAGCAAGACCTTCGCACGCCACCTTACACACGAGACATCTGGCAAGACTTTGGCATGCCAGGCATCGTCACGGGTCTAGCGTGGACTGAGGTGGGTGGCGAGATACTATTCATCGAGAGCTCCACACATCGTGGTAAGGAGGGCAAGGTGACCCTCACGGGCAACCTAGGAGATGTGATGAAGGAGAGTGCCGTCATAGCTCTAGACTATATCAAGGCTCACTGCGAGGAGCTGCAGATACCTGAGAGCACCTTTGACAATCTGGAGATACATCTACACGTTCCCGAGGGAGCTATCCCGAAGGATGGCCCGAGTGCGGGTATCACGATGGCGACATCGCTCGTCTCTACCTTGACCCGACGCACGGTGAAGCCTCGCATCGCTATGAGCGGCGAGATAACGCTCACAGGGCGTGTACTCCCCGTAGGAGGCATCAAGGAGAAGATCTTAGCAGCCAAGCGGGCTGGTGTCAAGACGCTGATCCTGAGCAAAGAAAATGAGAAGGACATCCTAGACATCAAGCCTATATACATTGAGGGCTTGACCTTCTCCTATGTAGAGACGATCAAGGAGGTGCTAGACCTTGCGCTCAACGACTAGCCCCCCCTTCACCCTAAAGCTTTAGAGTCTATGAATACAGAGCAGCAGTATCATCAGGTAGTTGCAGAGTGTAGGACGCTTTTTGCCAAGAAGCTACACGACTATGGAGCTTCGTGGCGCATACTACGTCCCTCCTCACTCACCGATCAGATCATGATCAAGGCACTACGCATACGCTCCCTAGAGACCAAGGCGGAGCAACGCGTCGATGAGGATGTGGACAACGAATATATCGGCATCGTCAACTATGGCATCATCGGTCTCATACAGCTAGAGCGCACACCGAGTGACAAGCCCGACTTATCGCCCGAAGAGGCGCTCGAGCTATACGACCAACTCATCGAGGAGACTTACCAGCTGATGGTCGACAAGAACCACGACTACGACGAGGCGTGGCGCAAGATGCGCATTAGCTCGATAACCGATATCATACTGACGAAGGTCTTCCGCACCAAGGAGATCGAAGACCTCGCCGGCAAGACACTCGTGAGCGAAGGCATAGCGGCTAACTACCAGGATATGATAAACTACGCTATCTTTGCACTGATCAAGTTACGCTTTGACTAAGTTCTAGTACACGCCATCTAATAGATAACCCTATGAGCCGTCAACGAGTCCAATACATCCTATCCGAACTCTCCCGCATCATACTAGTGGCTCTGCTACTTTTCTCGGGATTTGTCAAGGGAGTAGACCCTATGGGAGGGGCCATCAAGATAGAGGAGTACCTTAGAGTGATGGGACTGGGGAGCTGGAGAGCTATGGCTCCGGCTCTATCGGTCGCACTCTGCTCCTTTGAGTTTCTCCTCGGGGCTTTTCTCTTAATGGGACTGTGGAGGAAGGTCACAGTATGGGCTACCACCGTCTTTATGGGCGTGATGACGCTCTTGACGCTCTATCTAGCTCTCTTTAACCCTATCAGCGACTGCGGTTGCTTTGGAGATGCGCTCAAGCTCACCAACTGGCAGACCTTTGGTAAGAACGTCTTCTTCATGGCGATCACGATCGTTTACCTCCTGACCTATAGCAGGGCTAGTCGTCCCTTACGAGGCACAACAGCATTTGTGGCAGAGGCCTTACTCCTCTTAGGCTGGGGCATTTTCGTGGGAGGAAACTTAAGGCATCTACCGCTCATAGACTTTCGTCCCTATAAGATCGGAGCTTCGCTGCGAGAGCTGACCATGATCCCTGAGGACGCTCCTCAAGAGGAGATTGAGTACCTCTTTATCTATGAGAAGAATGGACTGCGGGAGACATTCAACATGGAGGAGCTCCCCGACTCGACATGGACTTACATCGACCGCCAAGAGCAAGTCATCAAGGAGGGCTACAAGCCTCCCGTCATGGACTTTGCGATCTATGCTGGCGGGAGCTCTCAGCAAGCGACAGAGCGTGAGGTGACCCAGACGATGCTACTCAATGAGAGTCCGCAGATATGGGTTATAACGCCAAACTGGGAGACGACGCCCATACAGATCGGGCGCAAGCTCAACGCGCTCTATGAGTGGGCCGAGTCTGTCGGTGTCGCTATGTACGGCATCTCTGGCAGTACAGCCGAAGAGCGCGGACGCTGGCGCAATAAGACGGCAGCCGCCTACCCGCTATACTTCTGCGATGCTACAATCATCAAGACCATGGCACGGGCTCAGCCTTCTGTCATGCTTATCTCTGACGGAGTCATCCTAGACAAGAAGGCGGCTCGAGACTTGCCTGACGAGTATACAGACAAGGATTACGAAAAGATCTCCTCCATGCTACGACAAGCACCTCACGCAGGTCTGCACCTAGAGCGTTGGGGGCTCCTCGCTGCGTGGCTCGTCTTTTGCCTTGTCATGCTCATCCAAACCATCCAGTGGGAGGATAAGGCTAAATACTCCGAGTATCAAATCAAGAATAAATAATCAATACACATATATCATGGACAAGAGAACACTCATCGTAGCTGGAAACTGGAAGATGAACATGACCCTCGATGCAGGGCTTCAGCTCATCACAGAAATCAAAGAGCAGGTGGCAAAGCTCAACAATCCCTGTAAGGTAATCCTAGCTCCACCCTACATTCACCTAGGAGCGATGAAAGGACTACTCGCTGGGAGCAACATCGAGTACGCTGCGCAGGACTGCTCAGCACACGAGGCTGGAGCTTACACAGGTGAGGTATCTGCTGAGATGATACGCTCCTGTGGTTGCACCTACGTCATCATCGGGCATAGCGAGCGCCGTGCTTATCACAAGGAGAGCGCCGAGCTACTAGCTCAAAAGATCGATCAGGCTCTCGCTCATGGGCTGAAGGTCATCTTCTGCGTTGGCGAGCAGCAAGCAGAGCGTGAAGGCAACCGTTACTTCGAGGTAGTCGATGAGCAGCTACGTGGTTCCCTAGGTCATCTCTCACACGAGCAGATGGCGCAGATCGTCATCGCTTACGAGCCTGTATGGGCTATCGGCACTGGCTTGACGGCAACACCAGAGCAGGCGCAGGATATGCACCAGCACATTCGCCAGACGGTGGCATCGCTCTTTGACCAAAAGCTCGCAGATCTCACCACTATCCTCTACGGTGGTAGCTGTAAGGCTTCAAACGCTGACGCGCTTTTCTCACAGCCCGATGTCGATGGCGGACTCATCGGAGGAGCTGCCCTCAAGGCTGATACATTCTTACCTATTATCACCGCAAACAAATGAGGCTTCTAGCGTCCATCAGGCATTCGCTCGTCCTACTCTTGAGTGTTACCATACTCTCTGGCTCACTTGTGGCTCAGGAGCGCACTCAGGGGCAGGATATCTTTGCCCAGATAACGACACAAACCAGTGGGGGGCAGGTGACTATCACTCAGCCCAACTGGTTGCGCGCTCTCGTAGGCAAAACCTTTCACACCTCTAGTAGTGTCATCACGGGGTATCGCATACAGGTCTATACGAGCAATATGCGCGGAGCTAAGCAGGAGGCCTACCGCTTAGCCAGCCAGCTAAGAGGCGCAGCTCCTGAGCTCTCTTCTTACGTCACTTATAGCGCACCCTTTTGGCGACTATCTATTGGCGATTACAGTTCGCGACAAGAAGCTCAGCAGCAACTCAACGCCCTGCGCGCCTCCCACCCACGCTTAATGCGAGAAGCCTACATCGTGCGGGAGAAAGTTCGAGTGCGCTAAGATTTACTCGGAGTAGTACCCATAGACTTATCATCGAATTCTTTTTTCTGAAAACCATCTTACATACATGGAAGAGCCCCAGCAGATATTACACACGAATCAAAACTACGTGGTCAACGACTTCCTACCTGAGCCACAGCTAGAGAGAATGAAAGAGCACGTCAAGGCACTCATCACAGAGCTAGGCGAAGACCCAACCCGTGAAGGACTACTCAAGACTCCCGAGCGAGTGTCGAAGGCCTTTCACTTCCTCACCAAGGGCTACCAGGAAGACCCCTTAGCGATCCTACGAGCTGCCACATTTAGAGAGGATTATCAGCAGATGGTCATCGTACGGGATATAGACTTTTACTCCCTCTGCGAGCATCACATGCTCCCCTTCTTTGGCAAGGTGCACGTAGGCTACATCCCCAACAAGTATATCACGGGACTCAGCAAGATACCCCGCATCGTCGAGGTCTTCGCCCGTCGCCTACAGGTACAGGAGCGACTGACCACACAGATCAAAGACTGCATCCAGCAGGCGCTCTCACCACTAGGCGTCATCGTTGTCATCGAGGCTCAGCACATGTGTATGCAGATGCGTGGTGTGCAGAAGCAAAACTCGCTCACCACGACAAGCGACTTCACGGGAGCCTTTAAAGAGTCGAAGACTCGCGAGGAGTTTTTCAACCTAGTACGTAAAGGTTAGCTTGGCATAGTCATTTAGTTCACACAGCACGACATACTCTTTATGATACATCACTATCACGTAAGCTCCGAGGCTGAGGAGACCTTCTCTCTAGACTTTGAGATACAGGCTGATGCTACCTTTGCACAGCTTATGGATTTGCTGATCGATACGCTCGACTTCGATCCTGCATCGATTGGTATGTTTTACCTCTGCGATGATCGCTGGCAAAATATAGGACAGGTAGCCTCCAGCGACTTCTTTGATACCGATGCCGGCAATCAATATGAGATCGAAAGCTCTCGTCTAGAGGATCTACTGGACGAGACGGGAGCTCGAATGCGTTACCTCTATGATCTCTTTGAGGATCGCTATCTACGCCTGCAGCTGGTCAAGATACACAGTGGCTCGCTGTCCAGCCCCCAGATCATCTCTCTAGAGGGTAAGAAGCCTCGGCAGACCGATCCCGATGAATTTGTCGGAGGTCTAGGCGGTGACGCGCTCTCGGGCGATGCTCCCTTAGGGATGATGGACGAAGCCTTCGACGAGGAGCTCTTTAACGCTGACGAACTCTCCAGCGACGGCTTTAGCATCGTAGATGAAGAGTAAGGCTTAGCCATCCTCTCCGATGAGCTGCTGCCCTAGCAAACTAAAGGAGGTCTCCCCTACACTGATCGTGCTCACAGGAGCTACAGGTGTAGGGAAGACCTCCTTTGCTATAGCACTGGCGCGTCATCTAGGCTCCCCCTCCCAGCCCCTACCTATCCTCTCGGCAGACTCTCGACAGATATATCGTGGCATGCCAATCGGCACCGCCACCCCAACGGAAGAAGAGCAACGACTAGCTCCTCATTACTTCATAGCGACCCATGAGATCACCGAGCAGTATAGTGCCGGACGCTATGAGCTAGAGGTGATGGAGTGCCTCGAGCAACTCTTTCGGAAGCAGCCCGTCGTCATCCTTTGCGGTGGGTCTATGCTCTACATCGACGCCATCTGTAGTGGCATCGACGACATCCCCCCCGTTGATCTAGAGGTGCGAGCGCAGCTCCACGAGCGTTATCAGCGAGAGGGACTGGCGGGCATCCTCGCTGAGCTACAGCTCGTCGACCCACTATACTATAATAAGGTAGATCACTGCAACCATCGTCGTGTGATGCATGCGCTAGAGGTGTACCTCAGCAGCGGAGCGCCACTCTCCTCTTACCACTCGGGCGAAGATGCCGAGCGCCCCTTCCGTCTGCTTACCTATGCCTTGACACGTCCCCGTGAGGAGCTCTACCAGCGGATCAACCAGCGCGTGGAGATGATGATCGATGAGGGCTTGGTCGAGGAGGCCAAGGCACTCTACCCTCACCGCCAGCTCAATGCGCTCAATACGGTAGGATACAAAGAGCTCTTTGCGCACTTCGATGGGCAGTACGATCTGACAGAGGCGATACGTCTCATACAGCGCAACAGTCGTCACTTCGCCCGCAAGCAGCTCACCTGGCAGCGACGCCATCCCGAGTTCGCTCCGCTCGACCTCTCCACACCTTGGGAGCCCCTCCTAGAGCGCATCCAGCAAGACTTACTCACCCAGCCACAGACCAATAGATGAAAGCAGACAAACCCCTTCAGCCAGCTAAGCCATTGTCCCAAAGCTCTACCAAAAACACCATCAAGCAGTGGAGCGAAGAGGATCGTCCTCGCGAGAAGCTCCTCAGACTTGGTGCTCGCAACCTCTCAGATGCTGAGTTGCTGGCTATCTTCATCAACTCTGGCACGGAGCAAGACACAGCTTTAGACCTAGCTAAGAAGCTCATGACTGGTCTAGATAACGATCTGGGACGGCTCCTAGAGATAGACCATGCCTACCTCACTGGAAGCATACCGGGAGAAAAGAAGAAACGATTTGCCGGACTAGGCGATGCACGCGCCTGCACCATACTGGCGGCCATCGAGCTGGGACGCAGACTACGAGACACACCACCGCCTCAGCGCACGCCGATCACATGTAGCCTAGACGCTTACCGCGTTTTACGACGTCATCTCGAGGACTTAGATCATGAGGAGCTAAGGTGCCTTTACCTAGATGCTTCGGGACGAGTCATCAAGAATGTCTTAGTTTCCTCAGGAGGCGTCAGTCACGCTGTAGCCGATCTGCGACTCATCTTGGCTCCCGCTATCACGCTCTATGCCTCGGCGATCATCCTTGCGCACAACCATCCCACGGGTCACCTACAGCCCAGTGCCGAGGACATAGACCTCACCAAGCGGGTCAAGCAGGTAGCCGCTGTCTGCAACATACGTCTCAACGACCACCTCATCCTCGGTCGCTATCACGCTTCAGTCACCTCCGACGGTGAGCGGTCGCACTATCTGAGCTTTGCGGACAATGGTCTGCTCGCAACGCTCTAGCTCCACACTTGAGGTAAAAGTGCTACCTTTGTAGCATAGATCACTATCTAAACTAACACTTGAGCATGAATCGCATCAAACGCATTGGCGTACTCACATCGGGCGGTGATGCCCCTGGCATGAACGCAGCTATACGGGCCGTCGCTAGAGCCTCACTATACCACGGCATATCCGTATGTGGCATCATAAAGGGCTACACAGGACTTATCGAAAACAATGTCATCGAGCTTACTGTCGAGAACGTAAGCAATATCATACAGCGTGGAGGCACTATCCTCAAGACAGCGCGAAGCCATGAGTTCGAGACTCCCGAAGGTCGTGCTCGTGCTTACCAAGTTATCCAGGAGAATGAGATAGATGGTCTCGTCGTCATCGGTGGCGACGGCTCTCTCACGGGTGCACGACTCCTTGCCAATGAACATAACCTGCCCATCGTAGGCATCCCCGCCACCATCGACAACGACCTCGCTGGCACTGACCTTACGATAGGTTATACGACAGCGCTCAATACCATTATGGATGCTGTCGACAAACTAAGAGACACCGCTTCAAGCCATGAGCGTATCTTCTTCGTCGAGGTCATGGGACGTGAGTCTGGCTTCCTAGCACTCAATGGAGCCATCGCTACCGGGTCAGAAGGAGCTCTCATCCCCGAAGATCCGACCAGTACCGAGGCACTCAAGAAGATGATCGAGAGTGGATTCCGCAAGACCAAGAGCAGCAGCATCATCCTCGTCACTGAGAGCGGTGAGCGCGAGGGGCAGACACTCTTCATCGCAGATGACTTCAAGCGTCGCTACCCCAAGTTTGACATCCGTGTCACCATCTTAGGGCACCTACAGAGAGGCGGTATACCGTGCGCTACCGACCGCATCATGGGTAGTCGTATGGGAGCAGCAGCCGTGCAGGCACTCCTCGATGAGCAGCGCAATGTGATGATCGGCTACGACAACGATGAGATCGTCTACGTACCTTTTGTCAAGGCGACCAAAAAGCAAAAGCGTATCGACCCCGAACTCATCGAGCTGCTACACATGCTCTCTATCTAAAGAAGCCCCCCACCCTTTTGAGTACACTACTCAACAAGCTACACCGCTGGTACCAAGAGAATCATCGTAAGCTACCCTGGCGAGACATAGACGACCCCTATCGTATATGGCTCAGTGAGGTGATCCTGCAGCAGACACGGATCGATCAGGGGACGAGCTACTACTTACGATTTGTCGACCACTACCCCACCGTCTCAGACCTCGCAGCAGCACCGCTTGACGAGGTGCTCAAGCTCTGGGAGGGGCTGGGCTACTACAGCCGTGCTCGCAATCTGCATCGTGCAGCTCAGATCATCGTTCAGGAGCTAGGAGGCACCTTCCCGACAGACTATAAGTCAGTGCGCGCTCTCCCTGGCATTGGCGACTACACCGCTGGAGCCGTCCTCTCCTTTGCCTATGATCAACCATACCCTGCCGTCGATGGCAACGTACTACGTGTCCTGAGTAGGCTCTACGCCTCTGAGGAGCCGATAGACACCACACAGGGAAAGAAGTACTACACCGCTCTAGCCAGACAATTGGTCGAGAAAGCTCCGCACCCAGGGCTACACAACCAAGCGATGATCGAGCTGGGCGCACTCATCTGCACTCCCCAGCTGTGCGACTGCAGTCGCTGTCCCGTCCGTAGCGACTGCCCCTCAGCCGATAGCCCCGAGCGAGTGGGCTTGCCACGCAAAGCACTCAAGCTCTCCGTCCAGCCCCGACACTTAGGCTACCTCTTTGTACTCAAAGGAGGCCTAGACCACTGGCAGACGATCCTCTACCAGCGCTCCACGGGCGATATATGGGCCAAGCTCTACCAGCCCACACTACTATACGACCAGCCCGTAGCTCCGCAAGAGGAGCTACTCCTACAGCCTCTCCCTGAGCCACCTGCAGCACTAGCGCATTGCCAGCTACACCCCTTCGGACGCTATAAGCATCGGCTCACGCATCGACAGCTATACATCGACTGCTACTACACCATACTCCCTGACAGTAGCACCCCACCGCTGCCCGATGGCGGTGTGTGGGTACCGCTACACGATGAGAGCGAGTGGCTGGCACTCCCCATCACGCTCAAAAAGGCACTCCAGCAGCTCACCTCCCATATCGAGACTGCTGAGTAGACTACTCAAAAAAGAGGTGCCCTACAACCAAGTAATTGGTCATAGGGCACCTCTTTGTTAGTTGTTGTGTCATCTAGTGATGACGTGGCACAGGCTTAGTCCTCCATTGGAGAGAACTGATCCTTAGATACGCCACACAGTGGGCACTCCCAGTCATCGGGCAGATCCTCAAAAGGTGTGCCTGGAGCTATACCGCTATCGGGATCGCCCTCTGCAGGGTCATATACATGGCCACATACATCGCAAACGTACTTCTTCATAATTCTTTCTTTCTTATAGAGTGTTAGTATGGTATGGAACTACCTCTTCTTCTTTTTGTTAAAGAGTCCCACGACTAGGAGTATCACACAGGCACCCACGACAGCACAGACTAGCTGTGCCCATGATGAGTCTCCTGCTTTAGCTCCAAAGAAGCTATAGACCCAGCCTCCGACGACACCACCGAGCATACCGACGATGGTGTTCCATAAGAACCCGAGAGACTGACCTCGCATGATCCAACCAGCGATAGCTCCTGCTGCTAGACCTATTAGTAAGCTCCAAAGTAATCCCATAGTATTCAGTGTTTAATAGTTAGTGAAAACGTTGGCTTAACAGCCCCGCATCAGAGACTTCTACTAGACAAGCCCCCTCTGCGGTGACAAAGTTAAACTAATCTTGTGACATAGGCAAACCGCCCAGCCAGCTAGATTTGGCACAGCACATTCGCCGATTGATAGCTATTCTGTACCTTTGTAGATGGAGGAGATTGCCCTCCTCCACTTAGTGGATAATGCTATGAAGAGTAACACACGACAATTACTGTCCCCGCCTGATAGGCTCTACGTATGTGGTATCGACACAGACATAGGCAAGACCTATGGTACAGCCTTCCTCATACGTACGCTCAGAGAGGCTGGTTATACAGCTTGCACCTCGATGAAGTTGGTCCAGACGGGATGCCACGAGATCAGTGAGGATATAGAGACCCACCGTCGTCTACTCGGAGAGCCACTCTCGGAGTGGGATCGCCAGGGGCTCACCTGTCCCTACCTCTATAGCTACCCCTGCTCGCCACACCTTGCAGCGCGTATGGATGGTGGTGAGATAGACCCCGAGCGACTCAACGAGGCTACCCGCCATCTGCAAGAGCTGGGCGCTAAGCCTCTACTCGTAGAGTGTGCTGGCGGACTGATGGTGCCACTCACCGAGCATCTCCTTACAATAGACTACATAGCGCAGCAAGAGGATCCACAGGTAGCACTCGTCACCAATGGCAAGCTGGGCAGCATCAACCACACGCTACTTAGTATCGATGCTTGCATGCACCGAGGCATTGAGGTGCGATACCTTATATATAATGTGTACCCCGAGCAGGATACCACAATAGAGCGTGAGACTATCAGCTATCTCCAGGGATGGCTCGAGGAGCATCTACCCTCTTGTCTCTTTATGAAGATGCCTATAGCTGGCTAGATATAACAACAGAGCTACTGTCTAACCCCTTTTTGTTCCCCTTACTATGGAAGACATTTACCCTGTAGATTATAGCAACTCGACACTCTCTGATGAGGAGATGATACAGCGTGAGTACGATGCGCTGATCTATGACTATGAGCACTCAAATCACCGCAAGAAGGTAGAGGTGATACAGCGTGCTTTTACCTTCGCACGGATGGCTCACGAGGGGGTCAGACGCAAGAGCGGAGAGCCTTACATCATGCACCCGCTCGCCGTAGCTCGTATCGTGTGCCGTGAGATAGGTCTGGGCTCTACATCCATCGTCTCTACCCTACTCCACGATGTGATCGAAGATACGGAGTACACAGAGGAGGATATAGAGCAGCTCTTCGGGCCCAAGGTGGCTCAGATCGTTGTAGGCCTGACCAAGATAAGTAGCGAAATACTGGCTGAGCGAAACATTGAGAGCCTCCAGGCTGAGAACTTTCGCAAGCTGATCCTAACGATGAATGCGGACATTCGTGTGATCCTTATTAAAATTGCCGACCGTCTGCACAATATGCGTACGCTGAGCTCGATGCCTGAGCATAAGAAGCTCAAGATAACGGGCGAGACACTCTACATCTATGCTCCGCTGGCACACCGCCTAGGACTTTTCGCCATTAAAACGGAACTCGAGGAGCTGGTCTTCAAGCATGAGCACCCGAAGGCTTACGAGGATATCTGCAACCAGATTATCGATACGGAGCAGTCTCGTGCAGAGCTGTTTGAGCAGTTTAGCACGCCTGTTCACCCCCTACTCAAGGCTCGTGGACTGGACTACGAGATGAAGACGCGTGTCAAGTCTTGCTACTCGATCTGGAAGAAGATGCAGAAGAAGCAGATCCCCTTTCAGGAGATATACGATCTCTACGCCGTGCGCATCATCTTTGAGGAAACCCCAGGGCTCAATGTCAAGGAGACTTGCTGGGGTATCTACACCGACATTACGAGCCTCTACCGTGTCAACAATGAGCGGACGCGTGACTGGGTCGCTCAGCCCAAGAGCAATGGGTACCGCGCACTACACTTTACAGTCATGGGCCCCACGGGTAAGTGGATCGAGGTGCAAGTGCGCAGCCGCAAGATGGACGAGATAGACGAGCGGGGACTAGCAGCTCACTGGAAGTATAAGTCTGACGGCGTGGAGGAGGACCAGGAGATCACCAAGTTCCTCGACCAGATCAGCGAGCTACTGGAGAACCCCGACTCGAGTGCCATGGACTTCCTCGATACGATCAAGCTCAACCTCTACGGAGACGACATCATGGTCTTCACCCCCAAGGGAGACCCGATCACCCTCCCGCACGAGAGTACGCCGCTAGACTTTGCCTATGCACTCCACTCGACACTCGGACAGACCTGCATCGGTGCCAAGGTCAATCATAAGCTGGTCCCTCTCAGCCACACGCTACAGAGTGGAGATCAGGTGGAGATCATCTCTAGTAACAACCAGAAGCCCTCAGCACTATGGCTCAAGTATGTCAAGACGGCCAAAGCTAAGAGCAAGATCAATGAGTTCCTCCGCATAGAGCGTCGCAAGCTCATCAGCCAAGGTGAGGAGAGTGTGATCAAATACTTCGAGCAGCACGATCTCTCTGTCGATGCGGGACACATGGATCTCGTGGCAGCGCTCTTTGGCTTTCACAAGCGTGAGGACCTTTTCTACGCTGTCGGCTCTGGCACGGTCAATCTAGTGGAGTCTCTCTACAAGCGTATCAAGTCGAGCAAGAGCAATCGCTTCTTCAAGTCGGTCAAGGAGGCTCTCATAGGCAAGCAAGACGCTATGCCCAAGCCTACAGAGTCTATCTCCCAGATCAGTGAGATAGACTACAAGAAGCCCTACCTCCTCCAGAGCGATGCGATCAAGAGCAACTACGTCATGGCTGACGACTGTAGTCCGTTACCAGGAGACGAGGTTGTTGCCTTCGTCATAGACGACCAAGTAGTGGTGCATCAGCGTACCTGCACCGAGGCTATGCGCCTCAAGAGTAGCACTGGCAATAAGCTCCTCTCGACCATCTGGGGCGATCAGGGGGATAGGCTCTTCACGGGCTCAATCATGATCGAGGGTATAGACTCTAAGGGGATTCTCAATGGGATCGTGCAGGTGATCACAGAAGACTTCCTGATCAACATCGCCTCCGTACAGCTCCAGACGCAAGATGGCATCTTCGGAGGAAAGGTGGGACTAGAGGTGCACTCAGCTGAGCAGGTGGAGCAGCTCTGCGCAGCACTCAAGCAAGCGCCTGGCATTAGCAATGCTTACCGCATCTACTGATAGAGACTGTTGCAAAAGTCAACAGTCTCACAATCTTGCCTGCAAGATCGTTCTGACTTTGCAGAAAGGATGAAGCGCAAGGCGCTGAGGGTGAGGTCTGAAGGGAGCATACCTCCGTATGTGACCGAAGCCGAATCCCGAAAGCAACACAGCGATTCGCCTTTATGCAACAGTCTCTGATACGGAGCGAGACTACAGAGCAAAGAAGGAGACTATCACTCGTGGGCGATAGTCTCCTTCTTTATTGGTCTTGCTGACAAGTAGTTTTAGCTTTGCTGACGATAGGCGACGATATCCTCAATCGTGAGGACAGGCATATTGTGCGCTGCACCAAACTTCTGGATCTCTGGCATACGTGCCATCGTCCCATCCTCGTTGGTTAGCTCGCAGAGGACGGCCGTATCACCTAGCCCCGCAATGGAGACTATATCTATACTGCCCTCTGTGTGTCCTCGACGCTCTAGCACGCCACCCTCTCTGGCTTGTAGCGGGAAGACGTGTCCTGGGTGCACTAAGTCCTCAGGCTTGGCGTCAGCTCGTGCAGCCGTCGTGATGGTCACGTAGCGGTCATGTGCTGAGACACCTGTCGTGACCCCTTTCTTGGCCTCTATCGAGATCGTGAAGGCGGTGTTATTGACACAAGTGTTGTGCTGTACCATCTGAGGGAGGTTGAGCTCCTGGCACTTCTTCGGCTTGAGGCAAAGGCAGATGATGCCACTGCACTCACGGATCATCAGTGCGATGTTTTGTGGAGTAAGTCTCTCTGTGGAGAAAATGATGTCGCCCTCGTTCTCACGGTTTTCATCATCTACGAGTAGGATGCCACGCCCATCTCTGAGGGCTTGGACGGCAGCTTGGATGCGAGCCTCTACGGCTGGGGAAATTGTTTTGGTCTGTCCCATTTCCTTGTTACTTTGAGATTATATAAAAAAGCACGAGGATCTGTGGTACACAAAAGTAGATGCGTCGACCTGTAGAGCCAAAGCCCCGACAGGGTCAGTGGCATCTTGATTCGAATACCATCCGGACTATCACCGTCGGTTATGGAGTTACACCATATCAGTCCCGCTATGGGAGTTGTGGACTATACCACCGGTAAGGAATTGCACCTCTCCTCTTGAATCAGTCGCAAAGGTACAAAAAATCCCCCTTTCGTCATAGTTAGCAGGAGCGAGGTCGGGGGCTGACGCATTATATACAATGAGCTCATCTACCTCTCGACTCCTCGCTTGTCGCTTATCTGTAGTTACTGACAGAGCGATTATGATACGTCAGCCCTAGCGGGGAAAACTCAACGCACGCTCGTTACAATAATTTAGAGCAGACTACATATCGAAACGGCACCGTGTCGGTGAAAAGTGATTTCCACCTGGATATTTCGAAATCTCCACGTAAGAAATAAAAAATTCTTCGGAGGAATGAAATGAAACTTCGGAGGAATGAAATGAAACTTCGGAAGAAATGAATCACGCCCACGTGGAAAATAAAAAACATCCACGTGGAGATTTGAGATTCCCCACGTGGATATTCGAGAAAGGAGAGAATCGGACGAATTTCCCCGTAAAGAGATGTTATTAGAGATTAGAGGTTAGAAGTTAGAGATTAGAAGTTAGAGGTTAGAAGTTAGAGAGACGTGTAACCCTTTGTAGGGACGCACGGTCGTGCGTCCGTTGTAGAACGGCAAAACAAATAGCCCCGTAACTTTGACGGGGACAGACGCCCTCCGACTAGACACTAGCCGTGCGTCCCTACAAGGTGCAGTAACACCAGCCAACGGCCAACAGCTAACGGACACAACGGACGCCCTCCCACTAGATACTCTCGTGCGTCCCTACAACCGTTACTCGTCTTGCTTTTGACACATCCACGGAGCCCACCGTCTGCTTCTTATTTATTAGTACCTTTGGGGCTTAAGGAGAGGCACGCCTCTCTACCCTACAATCAATCGAACATACAACCTATGGCACTAGTAACGCAATCTGTCGAACCGAATATAGAGCACCTTCTAAATGGTCAGCTCGAAGAGTATGGCTTAGACTACAAGCTTCAGCAGGAGTCGCTCAATAGTCAGATAGACAACGCACTCAAGCAGTATGCCTCCAAGCAAGGCGGTGCAGGCGGTAATCGCCCTGATGCGAAGCTACTACTACAAGACAAGTACGGCACGACCTATCCGATACTCCTTGAGTACAAAGGCTATAAGGATAGACTGGTCAAGCTCAACGCCACGGGACAGGTGGACAACAAAAAAGGTAAGGGAGAGCCAAACTATAAGAATATCAATGACTATGCTGTCAATGGAGCCGTACACTATGCCAACGCCCTACTACACTATACAGACTATACCAAGGTCATAGCCATTGGGGCTACAGGGTACAAAGATGGGCAGGGCGAGCTTCATCACCAGATCGGGGTCTACCTAGTCTCTAAGGACAACTACGGTGCGGGACAGGAGGTAGGCTCCTACACCGACCTCTCATTCCTGAGCCGAGACTACTTCGAAGACTTTATCGAGCGTGTCAAGACGCTGAGCTTATCGCCCGAAAAGCTCCAGAAGATCAAAGAGCAGCGAGAGCGAGAGATCGAGGTCAGCCTTACGAAACTCAACAACGACATCTATCAAAACGAAAAGGGACTGGGCGAAAACGACCGCATCTACCTTGTCGCAGCAACGATCATGGCGACACTCGGGGTGCCAGACCGCGTGAAACCGCTAGAGTCTAGCGAGCTCAAATGCTCCAGCGAGGTGGGCAACCGTGACGGCGACATTATGATTCGCAAGATAGAGGCCTTCCTCAGAGAGAAAAGTATCCCGCAAGATAAGAAGGAGTACATCGTACGCCAACTACAGAACACGCTCACCACGGAGCATATCAATAAGGTAGTCAATGGCGAGACCCAGATCAAGCGCATTTTTAATAAGATCGTAGACGACCTCGGCATATACTATAAGATAGGATTGACGACCGACTTCACTGGCAAGCTCTTCAACGAGATGTACTCTTGGCTAGGCTTCACCCAAGACAAGCTCAACGATGTCGTCCTCACCCCCTCCTATGTTGCTCAGCTCCTCGTACGGCTCACGGGTGTCAATAAGGACTCCTACGTCTGGGACTTTGCCACTGGGTCAGCTGGCCTACTAGTGGCCGCTATGAATGAGATGCTCCGAGACGCTCGTAACACCATCTCCTCACCCGAAGAGCTAGCACGTAAGGAGCGACACATCAAGGCGGAGCAGCTACTCGGTCTGGAGGTGCTCTCCAACATCTATATGCTCGCCGTACTCAATATGATACTCATGGGCGATGGTAGCTCCAACATCATTAACCAAGACTCTCTCAAAGACTTCAACGGCAAGTATGGCTATGGCAAGACCGACGAGCCGTTTCCCGCTGATGCCTTCATCCTCAATCCTCCCTACTCTGCAGAGGGGTGTGGTATGGTCTTCGTAGAGCGTGCCCTCAAGATGATGTCACACGGCTATGCAGCAGTCATCATACAGAGCTCTGCAGGGAGTGGCAAGGCGCGAGAGTTCAACGAGCGCATCCTCCGCAACAACACACTCCTCGCCAGTATCAAGATGCCGATAGACCTCTTCCTAGGCAAGTCTAGCGTACAGACCAATGTCTACCTCTTTCAGGTCGCCAAGCGACACGACCCCAAGTCCATCGTTCGCTTTATAGACTTCTCGAATGATGGCTATACACGCACCAATCGTAAGAAAGCGAGCAATAACCTACGTGACACCGATAGAGCCAAGGAGCGCTACGAGGAGGTGGTCAACCTCGCACTCCATGGCAAGCAATACCTCAAGATCTTTACCGAGGAGGAGTACTACGAGGGTACCATAGACCCCAAGAGTGGAGCCGACTGGAATCAGTCCGCCCCCATCGATACCCGCCCCACGCTCCAAGACTTCAAGAAGACTATCTCCGACTACCTCGCCTGGGAAGTCTCTAACCTCATCAAGAACCAACCCACAGACGAAGAGACGCTGGGAAAATAGATGCCCCACTCAACAAGATGCTCTCAGGCGTTGAGTGGGGCGAATACAGGATTGGTGACCTGTTTGAAGTCAAGGGAACTTTAAGCTTTAACAAGGAGGCTCTTGTGTCTGGAGATGAATACGACTATGTCACACGCACATCTCAAAACCAAGGGATACTACAAACAACAGCTTTTGTAAATAAGGAGAACCTAAATGAAGCTGGGACGTGGAGCCTAGGTTTGCTTCAAATGGACTTCTTTTATAGACAACGGCAATGGTACGCTGGACAGTTTGTTCGAAAGGTCGTTTTCAAAGGGAGCCTCCCGAATGGAAGCATATCCTTCTTCACAACAGTGTTGAATGCGTTGAAGCCTAAACTTCTGTCTGTATTAGTCCGAGATGTCAATAAAACGTTTTTAGACTCTTACGTTCAGCTCCCCACCCGAGATGGGAAGATAGACTTTATGTTTATGGAGCGATTTGTGGCTGAGCTGAAAGCTCAGCGGGTGGCTGAGCTGAAAGCTCAGCGGGTGGCTGAGCTGAAAGCGTATCTCGCTGTCACTGGTCTCTCTGACTACACGCTCACCCCCGAGGAGCAGCAAGCTATCCAACACTTCCAAGAGGACAACCTACAGTGGCGTGACTACCGACTTACATCCGTCTTTGAAGTAAAGAATGCGGGTAACATATTATCTAGTGAGGTTGTCGCTGGAAGTGGATCAACACCATATCTTTGTGCAAGTAGAGAAAATAATGCCGTTAGCTCTTACGTCTCATACAAAGATGAAATGCTGTCTGAGGGGAACTGCATCTTCATAGGAGGAAAGACTTTTGTAGTAACCTATCAAGAGAAAGACTTTTTTTCTAATGATAGCCACAACCTTATCTTACGACTCTATGAAGCTGAACATCGAACTAAGCATAAGCAGTTATACTTGACAACGTGCATAGACAAGAGCTTGAGACATAGGTACTCTTGGGGAGACAGTATTAGTAATAAGAAGATTCAGACAGATAAAGTAACTCTTCCCACCAGCTCAGATAAGCCAGACTATACTCAGATGGAGACTTTCATTCGAGCTATTGAGAAGCTCGTGATCCGAGACGTAGTTCTCTATGCCGATCGAGAGCTAGCCGCCACCCAGCAAGTAATCAACCAATAACTTTCCATTAAAACACAAGAACCTATGCCACATTTTTCTGAGAGATATGGCTATGTAAACCCCTCTAAAGTACTCATACGAGAGACCATAACTACTGCAATAGAAAATGGTATCTATAATTGCTATAGTACGCTTAGAGAAGATATGGAAGCATGTAATCTCTCATATCAAGACTTGGAAAAGCATCTATGGATTAAGTTTATGAACCAACGAGTCTCGGAGTTTAAAACTACCTGGGATTGGTATGGTTCCGTGATTTCTCCATACCTATCATCACAAGAAGTAGAATGGAACAAGAAACTTGACTTGATAGAGGAAACCATTGAGTTCTTAAGGAGCGATTATTGTTATTCTCGGATTTTGGAGGAGTTTGTCCAGAACCTCAACACTGAGTTTGAGCGACTAGCTTACGGCTATCGGATTGTAAATAACCAAGTCACGCCTATTCTAGATGAAGTGCAAATCTCTGCGATTCAAAAACCGCTAGAGAGCCCTACTGTTCACGAAAACATTCGTAGGCATCTCAACAATGCACTGCGCCTATATTCACAACGACCTCAAGCAGACTATCAGAACTCTATCAAGGAGTCTATCTCTGCCGTGGAGTGCTTATGTCGCAGTATTACTGAAGAGAATACCCTTGGTAAAGCTTTGTTCAAACTAGAGAAGAGTGGAGCTATAATTCATCCTCGACTGAAAGAAGTTTTCTCAAAGCTGTACTCCTATGCTAACCAAGGAGATACTGGCATAAGGCATGCTTTAATGAACTCAGAAAACAACTATGTTCCACAGTCAGAGGAGGCTCTCTATATGCTCGTATCCTGTTGCTCTTTCGTCAACTACATTTGCGAGAAGCAGAGTCGAATTCAGTAGTTTTTGCTTACACGTTCCATCACGTGTAACCGTAGGGTCGCACGGGCTGTGCCGTCCGTCCCCGTTAAAATCACGATGCTGTAACCTTTGACACAACGGACGCCCTCCCACTAGATACTCTCGTGCGTCCCTACTTTAAGTTTGCAGAGTGAAAAGAAATCGACCCGAGATTCGGTCAGTTGAACGGGTTGTTCCTACCTTTGTTGTAGTAAGGTAAGGACAGCAACCAGAGGGTAATCTATCGTCCCTACGAGGCTTCGAGCCTAAGCTCTGTTAGAGACCCTCTGGAGTTCAGCTACTCGAGACTTATTAGAAAGAGAGGCTCAGAGCCTAATTAAAGTAATAGCCTAATGTAGCCTAGCTGCCTTATCAAATATTCAAGTACAAAGTTATGAAATACTACTTTATCGGCATCGACGTATCCAAAGAGAAACTAGATGCTACCCTGATTCACTACGAATCCGAATCAGACATCGAGCAACAGCTCGCCTACACCACTGTAGAAAACAACCCTAAGGGGTTCCGGAGCCTCGTCTCTTGGAGTAAGAAGAACGCTGGTCGAGGAGTCAAGACCGACACCATGCTCTTCTGCTGTGAGACTACAGGAGGATACGATCGCGCACTCTGCGACTGGCTCTACGGCAACGGCCTAAACATCTGGCGCGAAAGTGCCCTGCAGATCAAGCGCAGCATGGGTCTGCGCAAAGGCAAGGACGACAAAGCCGACTCTGAGATGATCGCTTACTACGCCCTACGCTTCCGCTCCCAAGCCACTCTCTATAAACCTTTGGACGGGAACATGCGTAGCCTACGTGACCTCTTTCTCTATAGGCAGTCTCTAGTTGCCGAGAGACAGGCTAAGATGGTTAGTTCCAAGGAAAAACAGCACATCTCTAGCAAGTCTAACGTCGATAACTTCATCTACCGAGATGCTCAGAAGGGCATCGACATCCTGACCAAAAGCATCAAAAAGTGCGAGTGCCGAATGCTTGAAATCATCAAGGAAGACGAGGAGATGTACCGCAACTACCTGCACCTCATTTCCTGCAAAGGAGTGGGCCTCATCACCTCTGTCATGCTGATCATCTACACCGACAACTTCAAGAGCTGGAATGCCAAGAAGATGGCTAGCTACTGCGGTATAGCACCCTTCTACGAGAG
>OLQA01000545.1_pt1 | contig 35744 bp, 30 predicted proteins | sample 1673151 | NCBI WGS metagenome assembly OLQA01 (sample SAMEA3136760, study PRJEB25190) | human gut metagenome | biome: human gut; feature: human-associated habitat; material: faeces | place: Austria | collected 2013
TGGGGGTGTCTTCTTTGGGGGTATCCATCACGGCCTGCTGGTCCTTACCTTCCCCAGCGGGCAGGGGCATGGCGGAACTTTCCTCGGTGATGAGGGGCTCGTCGTCTGCTGCCAACGCGCCGACGGGTGCCAGAGAAAGCAGCATGACAAGGGCCATAACGCTGCCCAGGAATCGCTTGCCGTTCTTCTTTTCAAACATAAAAAATTACCTCCTTTGAGCATGCAGGCTCGAAGAAGGTAATGTTGTTTCGGTAACCGGCTGCCTTACGGGGAAGGATAGGGGTTGCGTCCCGGGTAGGCCCTTGGCTTTGCGTCCCCGGCTTTCGCCGGGTTTGCCTTTGTCTGTACAAACTTCCACTTCTTGCGAGACGCACAGATCGGGTTTGCGCAGTATGCTCGTTCTCCTGACCTTGGGGGGGTGCTTGAGACCCTATCCCCCCGTTGCCGCGGCGTCGGGTCGCCGCGGGGCGGGGAACGATTTCCTTTGATGGTTGTATTATACCGTACTCATGGCAAAATTCAAGTACATTTCGCCGGGTTTCTCTGTGGCAACTCGCATTATCAAATTGAAAATGTATCTTTTTGTTCTCACGTGTATCTTTTTTGTTCTCACGCAGCGGTGACGGCTAGGGCGTCGCTCTGGTGGGTGTAGGTCAGGGGGGAGACGCAGGCGGCCAGCTTGGTGGCGGGGGTCTTGGTCCGGTAGAGCACGGCGTAGGTCAGGTCGATGGCATACCATTTGCCGCCCACGTTGACCTTGTTCCAGGCGTGGTAGCTGCTGCCGGCGTAGCCCTTGGTCAGGGCGCAGGGGATGTTCTGGCTGCGGCACATGGCGGCAAACAGAGAGGCGAAGTCATAGCAGATGCCCTTGGTGCCGCTGAGGGTCGCGGTGGGGCTGGGGATGTAGCTCTTGACCTGGCCGGAGGTGATCCGGTCGGCCAGGGCCTGGTCGTAGGTGTAGCGGCCGGCGATGAAGTTGTAGATGGCCACGACCTTCTGCTCGTCGGTCTTGGCGTTCTTGCACAGCTCGGCGGCCTTGGTGGTCACGGCGTCGCCGGCGGTGAAGGGGACTTCACTGGTGGAGATCAGATAGGGGGCGTTGGCGCTGTCGATGGTCACGCGCATGGTCTGGCTGGCCACGACCCGGTAGGAGGTGCCGGAGAGGTTCTGGCAGACGCTGACGGTGTAGGTGCCGTTGCCCTGGTCCAGGGCGAAAGACGTGGTGCCGCTGGGGCAGTCGCGGTAGGCGGTCTTGCCGCTGCCGTACTGGATGCCGACCTTCAGGCGGGCGGTGGAGGTGTAGCTCACGGTCACATAGCCCGCGCTGGTGTGGGAGGCATCAATGACCTGGGTCCCGGCAGCCCCAGCCACGGTGACCAGGGACAGGAGCGTGAAAGCTGCGAGCAAAACGCAGACATAACGAAACAGCCGCTTCATAACAGCGATCTCCTTTCGGTAACTGGCTGCCAGCCCCGAACAGGAGACCCTGTTTTCTGCGGGGGTAAGGCCCTATAGCTTTGCGTCGCCGGCTTTCGCCGGGTTTGCTATTGTCGTTTGAGATGCCGTCGGAAAAGCGACTGCATCTTTTTTCGCAATTATCATACACGAAACCAGGGGGTTTGTCAAGCGTTTTTTTCGTGGTTCTGCGGGGGAGGGGGTACGTTAGTACACGGCGGAGTGCTTGCGGTAGGTTGCCCTCATCCGACCCGGGCTTCGCCCGGCCCACCTTCCCCCTCGGGGAAGGCTCTGTCAGGGTGGTACCACCAAAAAAGCCTTCCCCTGGGGGGAAGGTGGCTGCGAAGCAGACGGATGAGGGCCATGTCCCGCAACAGAGCCGTAGTGTACCAAGACAACATGGCACGACACGGAACCACCCATCAGATCCCGCCGCCAAAGGCGGCCACCGTTTCCACGACAAACTCCGAAAACCGCCCCCGGCCATCCCAGACCACGCCCCCGGCCACCATCCCGCGCTTCGGCACGATGGCTACGTCGGCCTGTTCCAGCATGGGGACGTCGATCCCGCTGTCCCCCGCGCAGAGCACCCGCGCCGGGGCAAATCTCTCCCGCAGGCGCACGAGGGCGTCCCCCTTGCTCAGCCCCGGCGGGAAGAAGTAGAGCTTCCGCCCGGACAGCTCTGCCGTGAGCCGTGTCCTGCCCTGCACGTGGGCCAGCGCCTGGGCGGCCTCCGCCGGGCTGTCGCAGGCGGCGAAGAGATAGAGGTCGTCTACCATCCGCGCCCGCAGGGGCAGGGGGACCTGCGCCAGCAGCTCCCCCGCCTTGGCCAGCTCCCCCCGCCAGGGTTCCACCAGCGCCAGGGAGCGGGCCTGCCACGCCGGGTCCACTGCCCCGTTGCGCAGCAGCAGGCCCCCGTTGGCCACCAGGGCATATTTTGGCACACAGCCGGGGGGGAATTGGATGCGTAAAAACTGCGCGATCGACCGGCTCGTCACCGGGACAAAGCGCATGGTCCGGTTGATCTGCGCCAGGCCCCGGATGACGCCGGGGGGGAAAAAGCCCTGGGCCTTGCCGTCCAGATACTCCACGCACACATCCCCCGCCTGGGCGTGCTGGTGGGAGAAGAGCAGGGTGTTGTCCAGGTCGCTGGCGAATAAGATGCTTTCGTTTCTCATGCGTCCGCCATCTCCCGGATCAGCCCGCAGGCCCGGTAATGCACCAGGGGGTAGACCTCCAGCGGGACCTGCTTCTCCCGCGCCAGCTGGTAGAGGTGGCCCAGGTGGGCCTCGTCCTCCAGGCTGTGGACGAGAATTTTCCAGGGCATCCGCCGCAGGAGCACGCGGGTGGCCTCCCCGATGCTGGGCTTGACGAGGTTGCGGTCCCGGACGCCAAAGACCCGGCAAATCTGCGTTACCTCCTCTGCCGCCGTCCGGTCCGTCTGCGGGCCGGGCGGGGGCGGTGTCTGCCTGGGGGGCCGGAAGTGGGCCTCAATCCGGTCGATGAATTGGTACGTCAGGTCCCGGTCCTGCCATTGGTCATAGAACACCGCGCCGTGAAAGTCCTGGGGGCCAATGAGATCCGGGCGGTAGACCGTCCGGCTGAGCAGACCGGAGACGACGGAATTGAGGCAGGAGCTGGCGATGAGAAAGTCCTCTCGCGTCCCCCATTTCTCCGCCAGACAGGCCGGGTCCGACAGCACAGCCAGGCCGGGGCTGACGCCGGGGTAGGCCTGCATGGCCTGTTGAAGCTGGCCCTGAATGGCCCCCTTCCCCGTCCAGCCGTCCACGAACTGGAGGTCCTCCGGTGCGTGGCGTTCCAGGAGCCAGGCCATGGCGTTCTCGTCGATCCCCCGCCCCCGGATGATGGAGACGCTCGCGTGGGTCACGTCGGCGTGGTAATAGGTCTTGAGATAGCGCTTGATGAGGATCCCCACCGGCGTCCCCGCCCGCGCCAGGGAGACGAGGGCGGCCCTGTCTCCCTTTTCCGCCCAAATCTGCCGCGCCACGGACCCCACGGCCTCCGCCGTGATGCCCGCGTAGCGGGCGAGCGCATCCTGATAGGCATGGAGATAGGCCGGGGTCGGCTCATACTCGATGGGGAGCATCTCATAGTAGGGCGTGCCGCTTTGGATCTTTCGCTCCCGCGCCTGGGTGCCCAAGGGTTCGATTTGGCCGGTGATGTCCTTGAGCAGCAGCGTCACGTCATCCCTTCGATAGCTTCCAAACATAGCCTTCCCCCTGTGTGTAGATCAAGTGCTTGCAGGTCAAGACAGACGCCAGGGCCTGGATCGCCCGGAGGTCTGTTTTTTTCGTGTCGGAGACGACGATGACCGTATCATATTCTCTCAAATTATAAACATAGGTTGTCCGTTCCTCTTCGTAAAAGCTGGGCAGTTTCCAGCCGGAACGGATGGGGTAGCCCGGCGCATTGCACAGCCCAATGGGGCTGCGCGTGGTGGCGTGGCAGCAGACCTCGGCCCCCAGCCGTTCCAGCCTCTCGCCCAAGATCAGCGCCGGGTACATGCACTCCTCCGTGCCCAGGACCAGGGTCTTCCCCAGCGTGTCCACCGGCCCAAGGGTATGGGAGAGCATGACCTCGGCCACGGCCTGGCAGTTGCTGTCATAGGCCCCGATGCGCAGCGTTTTCCGCGGATCCAACAGCCCCTCACCGGGCAGCGTTTCTTGCCGAAACGAGAGGTTTTGGGGCACTGCCGGCGGGGCTTCCGTGACCGTCCAGTCCGCCACCTGGGCCGTATGGTCCTCCTGGGGCAGACGGACCAAACAGCGGCAGGTGATCCCCGCGTCGGCCAGGGCTTCCTCCTGCTCCGGCGTGACCCGGTTGAGCAGGGACGCCGCCACCAGCGTCTTTTCCCCCAGCGCCGGCCAGCGCCGGGTGAGCTGGGCGACCATATTCCGCAGGGTCTTGCCGGTAGAGATCTCATCGTCTACGAACAAGACCGTGTCTGTTTCTTGCAGCAGGGCGTCGAGGTCCCCGCCCCAGAGCTTCTGCTCGGCGGCGTGGCTGTGCTCCTCCAAAAAGCGGACCCAGCCAGGCCCTTCCCCGGCTGCGCGGGTGGTGGTGAGAAAGGCGCAGTCCGGGCCGAGCCGACTGGCCACCGCGGCCCCCAGGGCCGTGGCCGTCTCGGCAAAGCCGAGGACCAGCCTCGCCCCCGGAAATTCCTGCCGCAGCCCCGCCCCCAGGGTCCGCATCATGGTCAGGGCCTCCGTCGGGGAGACGGGCATGTGCTTGGCCTGCAAGGGGTTGACCAGCAGATAGGCCCGCTTGGCGTTCCGATAGCGTTTGGCGACCCGAAGGGTCGTTTCTTTCGTGTAACTTGTCGTGTAGCTTGGCATAAGACCTCCTGTCCGCAGAACATGACCTAGCACAGCGGGGCCTTCAAAACACCGTCTTGAAGGCCCCGTTCCTGCGAGGATATTGGAAACTTTATTTGGATCGCTCGATCAAATCGTGGCTCTCCTGCTTGGTGACCGCCTTGCGGATGAGGTCCACCGGGATCATGGTGAAGGCCAGCACAATGACCACCGCCCAGCCCAGGGGCGGGAAGGGCACACAGCTGAACATGTCGCCGATCCAAGTGAAGACCTGGAACGGGATCAGCGGTGCGTTGACGATCGCCGCCTGCACGATGGCGATGATGGCAAAGACCTTCATAAAGCCCGTGTTCTGGTTCAGCCCACGGAAGATGCCAAAGCCGTCGTCTCTCACGTTGAAGCCGTTAAACAGGGCGCTCCAAATGAAGAGGACAAAGTAGGCCGTGAGCTTTTCCTCATGCACAGGGAAGATGCGGTCAAACACCGGCAGCTTCAGGAAGAGGAAGCTCAGCACGGTCAGCCACAGGCCCATGGTCAGGATCTGCCCCATCATGGGCTTGCTGATGATGCTCTCGTCCCGGCGGCGGGGCTTTTCCCTCATATACCGCGCAAGGGCCGGCTCGTTGCCCAGCATGATGGCCCCCAGGCCGTCCATGACCAGGTTCACGAAGAGCAGGTGGGTGACCTTCAGCGGCTCCTCCACCCCGAAGAAGGGGGCGATGGCGCTGACGACCACAGCGGCCACGTTGATGACCAGCTGGAACTTACAGAATTTCAGGATGTTATGGTAGATCGTCCGGCCATACCAGATGGCATCCTTGATGGACTTGAAGTTATCGTCCAGGATGATGATCTTGCCGGCCTCTTTCGCGGCCTCGGTGCCGCTGCCCATGGCGAAGCCCACGTCAGCCCGCTTCAGGGCGGGCGAGTCGTTCACGCCGTCACCGGTCATGCCGACCACGAGATTCATCTCCTGGCACAGGCGGACCATACGGGATTTATCCGTGGGCAGGGCGCGGGCAATGACCCGGATGCGGGGGATAATTTCTTTCACCTCGTCGTCGGAAAGCTCGTTGAGGTGGGCGGACGTCAGGGCGACTTCGTCGCCGCCGTGGTACAGGCCCGCGTCCTTGGCGATGGCAACGGCGGTCTCCAGGCGGTCGCCGGTGATCATCACGACCTGGATGCCTGCCTGCCGCACCTCGGCAATGGCCTCTCTGGCCTCAGGGCGCACGTCGTCCCGGATGCCCACGAAGCCGATCAAAACCACGTCCTCATGGATTTTATTCTCGACCATGGCCTGCTCGGAGTAGCCAAAGGCCAGCACGCGCATGGACTTGTCGGCCAGCTCTACGATCTTGGCATCCAGGACCTTGGGGTCCAGATCCTTGATCTCTCCGTTCAGGCCCAGGTATTTCTTCGCCGTGGCCAGCAGGCGCTCCGGGGCGCCCTTATACAGCGTCTTGCCCATGTCGCCCAGATAGACCTGGCTGAACTTGTTGGTGGAGTTGAAGCCCTGCACCTTGACGGTCTTGCACACGCCCTCCAGCTGGGCCATGCTGTCCTTGCCCAGGAACTTGACCAGGGCCTGGTCCGTGGCGTTGCCGCCGATCACGCGGCCGTCCGCGTCAAACATGGACTGCGTGTTCTTGCCGATGGCCAGGTCGAGCAGGCCCTTGATCTTCCCGTGCTGGCTCAGCTCATCCAGGGGGATGGTCAGGCCGTCGGCGGTGAAGAACTCCACGACCTCCAGCTGGCCCTTGGTGATGGTACCGGTCTTGTCGCTGAACAGGATGTTCAGGGAACCGGCGGTCTCGATGCCCTCGGCCTTGCGGACCAGCACGTTGTGGTCCAGCATCTTGCTGGTGTTCTGCATGAGCACCAGGGAGATCATCAGCGGCAGGCCCTCCGGCACGGCGCAGACGATGATGACGACAGCCAGGGACACCGCCTCAACGACATCCTTGATGATATCTGCCGGGGACGCCGCAAAATAAGGCCCGAAGCCGCCGGCTTGCAGGATGAAGTAGCCAAAGTACATGACGGCGATGACAATGGCGCCGATATAGCCGAAGGTGGAGATCTGCTTGGCCAGCTTAGCCAGCTTCACCTTCAGGGGGGAGTCCGGCTCGTTCTCCTGCATCTCTTCGGCCATTTTGCCCATCATGGTGGCAAGGCCGACCTTCTGCACGTCCATCACGCCCTCGCCGTCGAACAGGACGGCCCCCCGGAAGAGGGAGTGGGCATCGACAAACGTATCGCCGGTGATGTCATCGGCCAGCTTCGTGCCCTCGGCGGCGGCGGTCTTGGAACATTCCTCGGCCTCGCCGTTCAGGGCGGAGTTGTCCACGCGCAGGTCGCCGGCAATCAAAATACCGTCAGCGGGAATTTTATCGCCGGACTGCAGCAGGACTTTGTCGCCCAGCACGACGTCATCCACGTCGATGACGGTGATGACGCCATTGCGATAGACTTTACACTGGTCTTTCTTCGTGGAATCTTTTAATTGCCGGTATTTCGTGTCGCTGGCCACGCCGGTCTTGGCGCTGACCACGGCCACGATGAGGACGGCCACGATGGTACCCACCGGCTCGTAGATATCGGAGTAGCCAAAGGCGAACATGATGATCATGATGGCGGCGATGGCCAGCAGGATCTTGATCATGGGGTCGCCAAAGGTCTCCTTGAATTCCGCCCAGAAAGTCGTCGGTTCCGAGTCCGGGATGGCGTTGCTGCCGTTGGCTCTGCGGGATTGCTCCACTTCCTGGTCGTTCAAACCGTTAAAGTGCATGGTATGTTTTTCTCCTTTTTGTGCGCTTGGAAAAAGAGGAAGCGTCTCCCCCTTCCTCTTTCTCCGGGTCATTGCTTATTGGTAACGCTTACTCAGCGACTCCAAACCGGGGTCGGTGGTGGCCTGGCCGATGGCGTTGAACTTCCACTCATTGCCGTGGCGGTAGACCTCGCCAAAGATCATGGCGGTCATGTTGTCGTAGTGCTCCGAGAGGTTGAACCGGCAAAGCTCCTGGTTGTTCCGGGCGTCCACGATGCGGATGAAGGCGTTTTTAATCATCCCGAAGTGTTGATGCCGGTCCCTAGCCCGGAAGATGTTCACGACAATAATGATACGATCGTATTGAGCGGGGACTTTATCCAGCTCGATGACGATCTGCTCGTCGTCCCCTTCCCCCGCGCCGGTGAGGTTGTCACCCTGGTGCTGGACGGCCCCGCTTTTGTGCTTCAGGTTGCCAAAATAAACCACGTCTGTCCATTTCACGAGTTTACCGCCCTGTAATAATAGAGCGGAAGCGTCGCAGTCGATGTCCTGTTTCTCTCCGCCACCGAAGAGGCTGGCGAGAAACCCCTTGTTCTGGGGCTTGGCCTCGTCCCAGCCCAGGCCGACGATGACCCGGTTCAGGCCTTCTTTGCTTTCCTTGGACAGGCTCACGCGCTGTCCCTTTTGCAGGCTGATCGCCATGATAGTTATTCCTCCTTATTTCCGGCCGGGGGTCCAGCGCATGCCCCAGCCAAAGGCCTGGTCCAGCGCCTGGTGGCCCCGGTAGAACTGCACGATCTTTTCCACGCTGAAGGTCTCGTCATTCACGTTCTCCAGCAGGACCAGGCCGCACATGATCTGGTTGGACTGGTAGTCGTCCATCTTCACCACCAGGTCCTCCGCGCCGGGATAGCGAATGGTGACCACGGCGTCGGCCTGCTGCCAGTTGGCCACGCCCTCATAGATATAGGTGTAGACCAGCACGCGCTTGATGTCGGCAATGTGGTTGCCGTCGATGCGCAGGTTCTCGCCCGTGGCCACGGCCCCGGTGCGGTCGTCGCCGTCCAGGGCAATGTACGGCTCCTGCTGCAAGGACCCAAAGGCATTGCCCAGGGCCTGGACGGTCCCCTTCCTGCCGTTTTTCAGCTCGTACAGGCAGCCCAGGTCCAGGTCGATGGGCTTGCTCCCGCCGCCGAAGAGACTGCCCAGAAAGCCCTTCTTGGCCGGCTTGTTGTTCCAGTTGAGGTTCACGAGGATCTCGCCCAACCCCGTTTTTTCCTGCTTGCGCAGGTTGACTTTCTTTCCCTTTTCCAGGCTGATGGCCATGGGAAACGCCTCCTTTTTCCGGCGCTCTGCGCCGGCTCAGTCTTCCACTTCCACGCCGTAGTTGGCGCACAGGGCCGCCAGGCCCCCCTGATAGCCACTGCCGATGGCGTTGAACTTCCACTCGCCGTTGTGCTTGTAGAGCTCGCCAAAAATCGCGGCGGTCTCGATGGAGAAGTCCTCCCCCAGGTCATAGCGCAGGATCTCCTGGCCGTTGCTCTCGTCCACGATGCGGATGAAGGCATTGTTGACCTGACCGAAGTTCTGGCGGCGCACATCCGCGTCATAGATGGTGACGGTGAAGGCCACGCGCTGGATGTTCTCCGGGACCAGGGAGAGATCGACCTTGATCTGCTCGTCGTCCCCGTCGCCCGCGCCGGTGAGGTTATCGCCCAGGTGCTCCACGGCCCCGGAGGGGTGCTGGAGGTTGCCATAGAAGACGAAGTCTTCCGTGCGGGTAATTTTTCCGTTCTCGCCCAGCAGGAAGGCGGCGGCGTCCAGGTCGAAGGACCCGCCGGTGTCAAAGGCGTTCACGTCCCAGCCCAGGCCCACCAGGACCTTGGTCAGACCGGGGTTTTCCTTGGACAGACTGACTTTCTGCCCCTTTTTCAAACTGATTGGCATAGTGTATTACTCCTTTTGTGTCTGCGCTCAAGCGACTTCGATGCCATAGTGGCCGCACAGGGCGGCCAGACCGCCCTGGAAGCCGCTGCCAATGGCGTTGAACTTCCACTCGCCGTTGTGGCGATACAGCTCTCCGACGACGATGGCCGTCTCGATGGAGAAGTCCTCGCCCAGGTCATAGCGGATGAGGTCGGCGCCGGAGACCATGTCCTGGATGTGGATATAGGCGTTCTGCACCTGGCCAAAGTTCTGGCGGCGCACGTCGGCGTCGTAGATGGTGACGGTGAAGGCGATCCGCTCGATGTTGGCGGGGACCTTGGACAGATCGACCTCGATCTGCTCGTCGTCGCCCTCACCCTCGCCGGTGAGGTTGTCGCCCATGTGCTTGACGGATTCGCTGGGGTGCTCCAAATTGCTGTAGAAGATGAACTCTTTCTCGGTGGGGCACTTGCCGTTGCTGCCCACCATGAACGCGGAGGCGTCCAGGTCAAAGTTATAGCCGGAGTCAAAGGCATTCACGTCCCAGCCCAGGCCCACCATGAGCTTGGTCAGGCCGGGGGTGCCCTTGGTCAGGTCGACTTTCTGTCCTTTTGTCAGGTTGATCGGCATAGGTTTTCCTCCCTTTTTCTACGTTTGGGGTGCCTTACTTCAAGGCCCCGCTAAAGCGCTTGTTGAAATCGTCCTTGATGGCTTCCAGCTTCTTCTGGTCCTCGATGCGCTGCTTCCGGGCGTTCTCCTGGATCTGCTTCGTCTCCTCGATGCCGGAGACGATGGTCTGCCAGGTCTTTTCCAGGGTCTCGGTCTTGATGGAGCTGCCGGAGGCCAGGCGGGCGGTGATCTTAGACTGCTCCGCGGTGTTCTGGGCGTTGCGGATGAGCATCTCGTTGGTCTTGGCGTCCAGGGCGGACATGGCCTCGGCCTGGATGCGCTGGCGCTTGAGCATGATGGCCTGGGCGATGGCCTGCTTGAAGACAGGCAGGGTGACGATGAAGGCCGAGTTGATCTTCCGCACCAGGTTCATGTTGCTAAACTGCATGGTCTTGATCATGGGGATGGACTGCATGGCCACGTTTTCGGCCGTCCGCAGGTCCTGGGTGCGCTGCTCCAGCATCATGAGAGCCTGGTTCAGGGAGGCCAGCTCGAACTGAATGGCGTTGTCCCCGGTGCTTTCCAGGTCGGCCTGGCGCTGGGCGATGTAGGCCTCCAGCTCCCGGCAGCCCTGCTCACCGGCCAGGATGTACTTCACCAGCTGATGGTAATAGCCCACGTTTGCCTGGAACATATCCTCCAGCTTGCGGTTGGACTGCTTGATCTCGCTCTCATACTGTTTGAGCTGGACGTAAATTTTGTCCACCTCGTCGCCCATGGTGTGGTACTTGTTGAGGATCTTGTCCAGCTGCTTGCGCAGGTTGCCGAAGAGCTTGTTGAAGAGACCGGGGTTGTCCTTCAGCTCCTCGATGTCGAACTTGTCCATGATCTTGGCCAGGGTGTTGAGCATGACGCTGGAGTTGTCCAGCTGGCTCATGTCCATGCCGTTGAGGATCACGTCGGAGCACTTGGAGATCTCGTCTGCGGCCTCCGCGCCGAAGGAAACGATGGTCTCTAAGTTATACACCTCGATCTTGCTGGCCAGCTCGTCCACTTCCTGGGAGCCGGTGAGGGTCTGGTCCATCTGCTGGCGGTCGGCCACGATGTTGTACTGGGGATAGGTCTCCTCCTGGACTGCGGGGGGCGCGGTGTTCTGGTCCGCCGGGGCCGGGCTGGCGGCGGGCTTTGTAAAATCCAATCCCATGGCTTAAAAACTCCTTCCGAATAATTTTCTGATCGAGCTTTTTCCTCCCTCATGCAGGGTCCGAAAATCGGGCACCTGCAGGTCATAGCGGTAGGGGCCCAATTGATGCTCGTTGGCAAACGGCTTTTGGAAGTATTTCTCGATGCTTTGGTATCCCGTGGGGACGAAGAATAGGATGTCGAACCCCACCAAATTCAGAAACGCCACTAAGATGCTGTCCTCCAGCGACAGCGTTTCCTCCGTGGTGCTGATGATGATGAGCTTGGGGTTTTTCTTGGTAAAGTCGAAGTTCTGGATGCGCCGCAGCAGGTCCTTCGGCAGGCCCAGGATCGTCGAGACGATGGTGTACTCCGTGCCGTTCTGATACGTTCCGGCGATGAGCTTCTCGTCCAGCAGAACTTGCAGCTTGTCCAGCAGGTAGTCTTGGATCTCCGGCCGCAAAATGCCGTAGGGATAGTCTTTGTGCTGCTTGATCTTCTCCCGCTGGAGCCGGCCCTGCCGCAAAAACTGCGTGGCGTAGGGCTTCATGGGGTTGGCCTCCAGCCCCGTCTGCCAGGGAAGCTTCGTGACCAGCGTCGTCTCCGGCGTGACCAGCTTCTTGATCTCCAGCCAGTATGGCAGGATCGGCCCGTCCTTGATGCCGCAGATCTTTTCCAGCAGGACCGGGACCGTCACCGTGTCCCCCTCGGCGGCAAAGCCGGGGCGGTATTTCAGCTCCTGGTCCCAGAGCAGGCCGATCTCCTCGTACATGGTCTGCAAGGTCACGGTCTCGGCCTTCTGGTGCTGCTTGGCCCGGTAGAGGCCGGTGTTTTGGTAGAGGATGCTGTCCATCTCCCGCTCGGCCTGGTAGGCCGCCGTGCGGACCCGCATCTGGGAGGGCTCCACGGGAAAGTCGGTCATGGGCAGGGAATGTTCCTTGTGCAGGTCCAGCAGCGCCGGGTCCTTCAGCACGCAGGGGGCGTTGAGATCCGGCAGCAAAACCAGCACATCCACCGGCAGCTTCGCCAGCAGGCGCAGGAAGAGCGCCTCGTTGTCCCCGGAGCAAGCACCAAAGAGGAGGAAGACGCCGACCTCCGGGGCCTGCCAGTTCTGGAACAGATCTTTCTGGTATCGCTTCATCCAGGCCACCAGATAGACGGCCTTGTTTAGTAAGCGGTTAAGGTTTCCGCCCACGGCCTTGTCTTCCTCCAGGACCACGTCCAGGAAGGCCTGCCGCATCAGCGTTTGCAGCTGCTGGTTGTTGGGGTATTGCAGATTTGCGGCCAGGTCCGCCGCCAGCTGCTCGGCGGTCTGGTGGTTCCGCCGCCGGACGGCGGCGATCTCCTCCGGGGTGGGGGGCGGCAGTCTGCCGTTTTCCAGGCAGACCTTTCTCCCCTCCCGCTTGAGCTGTTGGTAAAACGCCACCATGTCGCTGGGGAAGAGCAATTTGTCCTCCACCCCGTACTGCACGACAAAGGCGTTGTAAAATAATTTGGGGTCGTCCCCTCTGGCCCGGACTGCCGTGAGGATCTCTTTACCATCCGGGGTCTTCATCCAGGCGTTGGTGCAGGGCGCGATGCCCGCCGGGGTGCCGTAGAGTTTCTGCCGCTCGGCCTGCTGCCGGCCCTGCTCCCGAAGCTGGCGCAGGGAGAAGTCTGCCGGGAAGGGCGTTAGACCGGGGGCCTGATGGAGCTGGGCATATTGGCTCGTGGGGTCACAGCGGAGGTAGCCCTCGTCCCCCGCCCGCTCCAGCAGGACGATGTCCGCCCCGGCGCGGGCCAGGATCACCAGGAGCTGCAATTCATAGCTGCTCACCGTGCCGTCGTATAGGATCTTCGGCAGCTCGTCCCCGCCCAGGCGGCCTAAGATGCGCTCGAACTTATAGTAGAGCCAGCACATGTACTTGATGTAGGCGTTGCGGAGCATGTTTTCGTTTTTCCCGTGGGCCTGCAAGTCCTGTAAGGTCGCCGTCATGGCGGTCACCACGGCCTCTCGCTGGGTCCCGGTCAGGCGGGGCAGCCAGCGGGTCAGCTTCTGGGTGAGAAAGCCCGCGTCCAGCTGAAAGTCGCTGCCCATCATCTCCGCCAGGTAGTCCAGCTGCTTGGGGTCCGGGTTGGGGATGCGCCCCTCGATGACCACGCCGTTGGTGCGGGCGGCCTGGTCATACTGGGTCAAAAAGGCCGCAACCTCCCCGCTGTACCCCGCCACGCGATAAAAAAAGACAGCTTGTTCCCGGCGGCGAGAACACGCACTGAAATAGTCATGCAGTTTTTCGATCCGTCCTAATTGAAACATGCCGTTGGTCATCCTGTTCACTTTTGATACTTTAACAGGATATAGTATACCATTTCTTTCCTCCGCTTTCAATACAAAATCCCTCGCTTGCGCGTGTTTCGCATTTTTCTGCTTGTCAATGCCACCGTGTGTGATACAATAGTATTTATCTCAGTCGGAAACGAGGTGCTTCCCCCATGCCCCAGGACATCAGCGGATACGACGTGGGCGCCCTGCTCTACTGCCCCGCCAACGCCCACCACACCGTCGCCCAGGCGGTGGCGGCAGAGCGCCTGCCGCGCCCCTTCTCCCTGGCCCTGTGCCTGGAGGACACGGTGCGGGCCGATGCCCTGGCGGCGGCAGAGCAGGCCGTAGAACAAACCCTGCACGACCTCACAGATGCCGCCCGGCAGGAGACGTTTTACCGCCCCCTGACCTTCGTCCGGGTGCGCTCGCCGGAGCAGCTGGCCCGGCTGGGGCGGGCGTATGGGAAGTACCGTCCCCTGCTGACCGGGTTTATTTTGCCCAAATTTTTTATAGAAACTTGCGGAGCCTACTGCGCCGTTATTCGAGACTTGCAGGCGGATGGGCTGGATTACTTCTATATGCCCGTCTTTGAGGCCCCGTCGATGCTCCCCCTCCACACCCGCCACGCGGCTTTGGCGGAGGTCAAGGTCCAGCTGGACGCGCTGCGCGAGTGCATCCTCAATATCCGGGTGGGCGGCAACGACCTCTGCCATGTCTTCGGTCTGCGCCGGGACCCAAGGCACACGATCTATGACCTGCGCCCGGTGGCAGACGTACTGACCGACCTGCTCACCACCTTTGCCCCGGACTATCTTGTGGCCGGGCCGGTCTGGGAGTATTATGACGGCCCCGGTTGGGCGGAGGGGTTGGCACAGGAGTGCGCCTTGGACCGGCTGAATGGTTTTGTCGGCAAGACGGTCATCCACCCCAAACAAATCCCCATCGTGAACCAGTCCCTTCAGGTCTCCCCCGCCGACTACGCGGACGCAAACAGCATCCTCGCCTGGGACGACCCCTGTCTCGTGGCCCCCAGCGCGGAGGGCACGCGGATGAACGAGTATCAGACCCACTTCCGCTGGGCGCAGCGGGTGGCAGCGCTGGGCCGGCGCTACGGGGTCACAAAATAGAATAGCGCAGAGCAGCCCCGGAGCGTATTCTTAAAACGCTCCGGGGCTGCTTGCATCCGTATCAAATTACTCGTAAAATTACTCGTAAACGGTGGTCCAGATCTCGCCGTTCTCGCAGTCGAAGGTCACGGCGTCGGAACAGGCGTCGTTGCCCATGGCGTCCCACATCTCAAAGACCATGGCGTAGCTGCCATCGGGCAGCTCGGCTTCACCGAAGCTGGTGCTGTCGGTGACGGTCAGCTTCTCGGCGGTGTACATCTCAAAGTCATCGTCGCCGCTGTAAGAGGCCGCCATCCAGATGGTGGTGATCTTGTCCCCTGCCTCCAGGAGGCGCAGCTCCTTGCTGGCCATGCCGGAGTCCGCGTCCAGGCCCTTGGCCGCGCCCAGGATGCTCCAGGTCTCGTCGGTGAAGTTGTAGGCCACTTGCAGGTTGTACTCCTCGTCGTTGAGCAGGATAGGCACGGAGTAGAGGTTGTAGTCGTCGCCCTCGTAGGACAGCTCCATGTAAACGATGTGCCCGTCGATGGCGCCCCAGACGCCGCGGAAGTTGTCGTAGAAGACGCCGTTGTCCCAGTCGGCGGTCATGTCGTTGTCGGTGCCCAGGTAGAGCATCTGGTCGTTTTCCTCGTCCACATACATCAGGGAGAAGCCGATGCCGGTCAGCACGTCATTGGCCTGGGGGCCGAGGGTCAAAACGGCGTTGCCGTCGTCGTTCAGGTCCAGGGGCGCGTCGTCCCAGTTCACGTCCTTCAGGGTCACTACGTCCTGCAATTCCTGGATGCCGGGGAGGTCCTGGACCTCGCTCTCGTCCAGTTGGCCGGTCAGCTCGTAGGTATACAGGGACTTAAAGGCCTGGCCGGTGCCCACGCGGGTGTAGGCGTCCAGATCGTCCGTGTCGCCGTTGTAGGAGTAGTAGCAGCTCAGGCCGGAGGCCTGGGCGCGGTAGATGCCGCCCACCTGATAGAGCACGCAGTCGCTCAGTGCATCGGTGACGGCCTGGGCAGAGTCCAGCAGATCGCTGCTCTTCCGGGCCAGGTCGCCCAAGTCCACCATGTTGGTGTAGCCCTGCTCACGGGTGTTGCCGCCGTAGTTCTCGCTCTGGGACGCGGCGCGGCCCAGCTCGGCGAAGAAGGCGGGGTCCTGGGCGGCCACGGTGAGAGCCTCCTGGCCGAAGGCCTCATAGGCGTCCAGCAGGGGGGTGAGCTGGGTCAGGTCGGTGAGGGACAGGGTGGTCTGGTCCTCGGTGCCGGCCTCCTGGCAGCCCTCATAGTAAGTGTCGCAGATGACGGTGCCCAGCTCCTGGCCATCCATGGCGGGGTTCTCGGCCAGAGCGCCCGCCCAGCCGGAGTAGAGCCAGCCGTTGCCCGGCTCGGTCTCTTCCGAGGCCACCAGATACTTGGCAAAGTTCTGGAAGGTGGCGGCCACGTCCACGGTGGCCATGAGGCAGGTGTCAAAGCCCACCAGTTCCAGGGAGGGGTTCTCCTTGTCGGCCGGCCAGACGGCGTTGAAGGCCTGGTATAGCTCCGTCAGGTCCAGGGAGTCGTAGCCGTGCAGCTCGTCGAAAGCCGCGCCGCTGACGGAGCCGCCGCCGTGGTTCCAGAAGGTGACGGCGGTCTTGTCGGCGGGATAGTTCTCGCTGGCAAATTCCAGGAAGTCCTGGAGCGTCTGGGCATCGCCCATGTTGGCGGTGTCCTGCTCGTCCACCAGCTCCAGGCCGTCGCTGGTATAGACCCAGCGCTGGAGCTTCGAGGCGTCCACCTGGTCGTTCTGCCACTCAGCCGCGCCGCCGGTCTCGATGACCACCGTGACGTTTTCAGGCAGTTGGACCTCCAGCAGCTCGTTCAGGTCGGTGGTGGCGCAGCCGTAGTTGCTCTCCAGGTCACTGCCGCAGAGGTACCAGTACACGGCCCAGCTGCCGTCCCCGGCGGGGGCTTTGCTGGGGACGTCTGTCGTCTCCGTCTCGCCGCAGGCAGCCAGGGACAGGCCCATCCCCAGGGCCAGGAGGAGGGATAACATGCGTTTTTTCATGGTGGGTTCTCTCCTTTTCTCTCGCTTCATGATGATACGTTGCCATTTCCCTTGTAGGGGCCGCAGACCTCTGCGGCCCGCGCGGGAAGGGTAGCTCCATGTAACGGCAAATCGCACAACGCAACCAGTTCGGGCCGCAGGGGTCTGCGGCCCCTACGGAAAAATCGTGGGGCGGTCAGATGCCCAGCAGCTGCCGCTTTTTGGCGGCGAACTCTTCCTCGGTGAGGACGCCCTCTTCATACAAACGCTTAAACTTCTGGATGGCCTCGATGGCATCCTCCGACGTGGCGGGGGCGGCGGCAGCCGTGCCGGTCACGGCGGGCTGGCCGGGAGCTCCGGCGGCAGCTACCTGCTCCACCTTCGCGCCGGGGAAGGCGATGGCCATGAGGGCCGTTGCCAGCTGGTCCAACGTCTGCACTTTTTCCCGGTAGGCGTTTAAGTAATCTCCGGCGTTGGGCTCGGTGCTGTCGAAGGTGGGGCCGGGGGTGTCGGCGGTGAAGGTCTTCCAGTAGGGGTGGTCGAACCGGATCTCGATGATAAAGTTCTTAAACGGAGCCGCGATATCCACAAAGTCGTTATAGTAGCCCGTGCTGTGGTTCCTTTTGCCGTCGTCCATCTGATCGACCAGGCGCTCCATGTTCCGCTGAAACTGCTTCTGGGACACGAGCTGCTGGATCTGCGGGGCCATGGCCGCCACCTGTGCAGGGACGCCGCTCTCATGCTTGCGCAGGCCGTTGGCGCTGCCCTCATAGAGGGGCATGCTGTCCTCCCGGATGACGAAGGACTTGATCTGACCGCCCTCGAAGATGGTCTTCTTCAGGTGCTTGTCCATGCAGAGGTAGCGGTGGGGCATGTCAAAGAGGAACTTCGTGTCGAGCCAGCCAAAGTCGATCCGCTGGGTCTCCTGAAACTCCCGGCGGAGCACGTCGTTTTCGTCCCGGAAGACCATGTATTGCTTGAACTCTTCGATGGACATGTTGTCCACCATCTTGTCCGGCAGGTCCACGAAGCCGTAGCAGTCGTCACAGACCTTTTCCCCGCCGACCTTCCAGGTCAGCAGGCCCTTGACCTTCCCGCCGCAAATGGGGCAGGGCGGGCGTTTTGCAAATAATCCCATGATACATTCACTCCTTGTGAGATAAAAATGGTGTCTGGCGGAGCCAGATGATTTCATTCGTGGTACCGCATAGTGCGGTGTCGCCTTAGTACACAACCGATTCCGTTCGGCCCGTTGCCCTCATCCGACCCGGGCTTCGCCCGGCCCACCTTCCCCCTCGGGGAAGGCTTTTTTCGTGGTCGATGAAAGGAACGTGATAACAAATTTGCACGGCGTCACCAGAGCCTTCCCCTGGGGGGAAGGTGGCCGCGAAGCGGACGAATGAGGGCTACGTTCCGCAAGCAGTCCGTAGTGTACCAACGTACCCACGCACCACGCGGAACCACTTATCCAATCCCGCCGCCTCCGGTGGCGCACCTTTACCGCGTGCCGCCCCCGCCGCCGCCGGAGAAACCGCCGCCGCCGCCAAAGGACGCGCTGCCGCCGCTGCCGCCGGAGCGGGCTTCCTCGCGGCGCTGGCGTTCCCGCTCATAGGCGTTGTACATCACGTGGTTGTAGTACCCGGCCCAGGTCGCCTGCCGGGCGTACTGGTCGATCTCCGGCTGGAGGTCGGGGTAGAGCCGACGGAGCTGGGGAGCGACCTTGTCGGCAATGCCCAGGAGCAGGGCGTAGACCATATAGTCCTGCCAGATCAGCGTCTCCTGAAGCGCCCGCTCCCGGATGAGGGAAAAGTCCAGCAGGAAGTGCTTCAGGCCCAGGACCTCGTTCAGCGCCTGCTTCCCCTGGGCCGTCAGACTGCGGATGCTGTCGCAGCCCACACCCCTGAGGCAGCCCTCCTGCACCAGGACTTGCATGGCGTCCTTCTTGCAGGAGATCAGGAACCGGGACAAGGGGACATAGTTGTGCTGGCAAAAGAGGGCCAGCTCTTTGGGCTGGAGGATGCCGTCAGCCCCGGCAGCCGCCTCCAGGATGGTGTAGAGCGCGTCTTCATAGCCCGCGCTGCCCGCAGGCGGGCGGACCAGGCGCAGGCTCGTGTCTTTCGCCTTTGCGGCGAAGCCCTGCTGCACCGGCTCTAAGCAGCCGTCGCTGATGAGCCGCAGGAGATAGGCCCCCAGAATAGAACTCTCTTCGCACTGCTTGCTGCACACGCCCAGGCGGTGGGTCACGTTCAGGTTGCCCCCGTTGGGTGCGTCCCGGAAATACGGGGCCTGCTTCACCAGGCGGGCCAGCTTGGCCTTGTGGATCCGGCGGGCAATGAGAATGACCGCCACCACGACCGCACACAGGAGCACGACGCCTAGGATCGCATAGAAGATGTCTTTCGCGGTCAAAGGCTCGTCTTCATAGTCGCTGCCGTCGAAGGCCCGCTCCTTCACGGTCTCAAAGCTGCCCTCCTCCGTCCGTTCCGGGTGGAGGACCCCCTTGTTCAGGGCGACCATGACGGTCATGTTCTAGCTGTCTTCCAAGGGGGATTCGGTCCAGGCCTGGATGGTGTCGTCCACGAACTGGATCTGGCCCTGGTAGCCAAAGGCCCAGATGTCACAGTCCGCATCGGTGAGGGGCGTGCCGTCGGCCTTGGTCAGGGTCAGCTCCACGTCGGTGGGGAACGTCCCCATCTCATCGATGAAGCGGTAGTTGAAGCCGTCGGCGTCGTCATAGGCCCCCACCAAGCCGTGGAGGGTGTAGCGCAGGGTGTAGGTGTGGGTGCCGTACTCGCTGATGCCCCAGCACAGCTCCACGCCCTCCCCGGTCTCCACCACGCCGCACTTGCGGGCCTTTTGGGTAAAGTCGGCGCCCACGTCCCAGCTGGCCAGAGGCTCATAGGTCCCCCGCTCGTCGGAGACGGTGAAGTCCGTGATGGACAGGTAGCCGTTGTCCCGGCAGGCGAGATAAAACTCGGTGCCCTCGTCGGTGGTGGCCGTCCAGGTCTGGGTGATGTCAGCTGAGCCGTCGTCCTGTAAGACGGCTTTGATCCGGATGTCTGCCACTTGGTTGGCGGCGGACGCCCTGGGGGCACCCAGCAGGGTCAGCACGCAGGCCAACGCCAGCAACAGGGCAGAGCGCTTGATGATCGCAGGTTTCATAACAATTCTCCCAAACGGTTTGAAGCGTTACTGCATGCTGGGCATGTCCGCCTTCTCCTCCACAGCCTCCAGATAGTCTCTGGCGTGGAAGCCGAAGGGCGCGGCCAGCAGGGAGACGGGGAACATGCGGATCTCCCGGTTGAGCTTGGTCACGCTGTCGTTGTAGATGAGGCGGCTGGTGCGGACCATTTTCTCGTAGCTGTCCACGGCGTTCATGCACTTGGCATAGTTCTCGTTGGCCTTGAGTTCGGGGTAGCGCTCGGCCACCATGGAGATGCGGCCCAGAGCCTCGGAAATGACACCCTCCTGCTTCAGCACGTCCTGGGGCGTGGAGGTGGCGGTGATGACGCTGCGGCGGGACTTGATGGTCTCGATGAGGGTGGTGGCCTCATGGGCAGCGTAGCCCTTGGTCAGGTCCAGCAGGGCCGTGAGCGCATCGAAGCGGGAGGAGAGCTGCACGCCGATCTGGCTCATGGCGTTGTTGATGTTTTCGTCCATGGCCACCAGTCTGCGCTGGACGGAGATGATCCAGGAGATCAAGACCACGACGATGATCGCAACAATAATGAGTGTCATAAAAGCTGCCTTCCTTTCTGATGATTTCTCGCAGAATAGAGAACGACGAATGCGGAACCCCGCATCCGCCGTTCTGTTGTATCCCTAATACTATGGCTGAATATAGTATCGATCGGGCGCTTGGAATGAATTACTCGATGTTCAGATCCGCCTTGACCTGATCGACCCAATCCTGGACCTGACCGAACCACTCGGTCATCTTATCCAGGTCCTCTTGGGTGTACTCGTCGTCGCCGGAGAGCATCTGCTGATACTGGTTGAGCAGGTCGGACATCTGCTGCATGGTGTCGATCACATCGCTGTCAAAGGCGGAGGGATCGGCGTTGATGGCGTTGGCCACTTCGTTGAAGGCAGCGCTGGTGGCGTTGAACTCGTCAATGGCAGTCTGCTTGTCGATGGTTGCGCTGGTGTCAGCGGACTCATCCGCGGTCGTGCTGGCGGCGGTGTCGTCGGCCGCAGCCTGCTCGTCGGCGGAGGTGTCGCTGCCGCCGCAAGCGGCCAGGGCGAAGCACAGGGTCAGGGAAAGCAAGAGTAACGCGAACTTTTTCATGGGGAAAACATCCTTTCATCTCTCTGTCAGTTTTGTGTTGGGGTGTGCTATGGGCATAGGATACCCCCTCTCCACAAAAAACGGGACGCTTTGGCACGAATCGCACCAAAAGCGTCCCGAATCGACAGTGCTCACAGAGACAGCCGCAGGGTGAATGTCCCGTCCTGGACGGAGAAATCGTACAGCCCGCCGTACTTGGCCACCACGGAGCAGATGCTCTGCACCCCCAGCCCGTGGCCCGGCTGGTCGGTCACGGGGATGCCTTTGACCAGGCGGACCTTCTCCTGCTGGCAGGGGTTCGTGATCTGGAGGAAAAATTTCTTGCCCCGCTCGTGAAAGTTCACGTCGATCACGCAGTCCTGCCCCGCCTCCACCAGGGGGGCGCAGGCGTGCAGGGCGTTTTCCAGGGCGTTGGACAGCAGCACGCACAGGTCGCTGTCCGAGGCCAGGATAAAGTCAGAGAGATAGCCCAACACCTGCATGGTGACCCCGGCCTTTTTCGCCTGGCCCACAAAGGCGGAGAGGATGAGGTTCACGGCGTCGTTTTCGCAGTAGCGCTGGACCCTTTGGGCCTCGATCTCCTTGCAGATGGTGGAGATGTATTTTTTCGCCTCGTCCTCCTGGCCGTTCTCGATGCAGTTGAGGACGTATTGCAGGTGGTGGCGCAGGTCGTGGCGGTAGCGGCTGGCCAGGTCCTGGGACTCCCGCATGGCGTCGATCTGCCGCACGGCCTGGGCCAGCTGCATGCTCATGTTGTTCTGAATCTGCTCGGCCTGGATCTTATCCCGCTCGACCTTGGAGTAGTGCAGCAGAAAGACGAGGTAGGCCACGCTGCATAGAAAGGGCATAAACTCCACCGCCACCGGCTCCCCGCGGATCAAGATGTCAGAATAGACCCGCGTGAGATAGTCGAAGGCATAGTACATGACGGGGACCGACCCGAAAAGGCACTGGGTCTTCGTGGGGTAGTTTCCCAAATTGGCGATGGTGGGGGCCGCCCATTTCAGCAGGGCCAGGAGCAGCGGCAGGGTCACCAGCATCTCCACGCTGCACCGCATCAGCTCCCCGCCCCCCAGCAGCTGGATCACGAACAGCGCGATCCACCGCCGCAGCTGGCAGCAGAGGTAGGCCGTGAAAATGGAAATGAGGGGCCACAAGGCCCGGCGGGTCAAAAACAGCAGCACAAGGAACAGGGGGAGGTGGACCAGAAGAGGGTAGATCTTCCGCAGGAAGCTCCCGTCCCACAGATAGTAGATCCAACTCTGGGCCACGGGGATCAGGGTCATAGACACCCAGAAGATCCACTTGTTCCGCCGGGTGGTCAGGGCGCTGCAAAAATAGGCCGCCAGCACGCTGCCGAACAGGCCCACGGCCCAGTCGTTGCAAAATGGGATGAGTTCGCTCATACCGTCACCTGGCCCTTCTGAAAGGCATAGTCCAGAAAGGCGGACTTGACCTCGTTGTATTTCCCCCGCGGAATGGGGATCTCCGCCAGACAGGCTAACGTGATGGCCCGGTAGGACAGAGTTTGGACATACTCCAAGTTGACCAGATAGGACCGGTGGGGGCGGTAGAAGCAGCCGTAGGGGGCCAGCTGGCGGCTCAGTTCATCTAAGCTCCCGCTGCTCTCCAACACCTTGCCGCTGTCCAGGTGGAGCAGGAGGGTCCTGTGGATGACCTCGCAGTATTCCAGCTGGTTCAGGGCCACGCGGGTGATGCCCGTCTTGCAGCGGAGGATCAGGCTGTCGCTCTGTTCCTTGTGGCAGGCTTCTAAGGCCGCGTCTATGATGCGGTAAAAGCTCTCCGCCCAGATGGGCTTGAGCTGGTAGAAATAAGCCCCCACGGCGTAGGACTGCACGGCAAACTCCGGGGAGGAGGTGAGGAAGATGATCTTTACGTTGTTGTCGTACTGCCGCAGCTCCCCGGCCACCTCGATGCCGTTCTGCCCCGGCATGAGAACATCCAGAAGCAGAACATCGTACCGGGTCCCCCGCTCCACCTCGGCCAGCAGGTCCCAGGCGTTTTGAAAGGCCGTGTATCGGATCTCCTGGTTCCGGGCCACGCGGTAGCGGTCCAGCAGGGTCTGGATGGTTTGCAGTTCGGAAAGGTCGTCGTCGCAGAAAGCCAGTTGTAGCATGGCAGGTCTCGCCCCCAGTTTGGTCGTGGTTTTGGTCGTGGTTTTGGTCGTTGGTATTATCGTACCAGAAAATCCCCGCCAACGGAAGGACTTTTTTGTTTCGCCTGGCTTCCTGTTCCGTTCCCTTTACGTTTGCAACAACTCTTCCTTGCCACCAACTCCAGCTTCGCCTCTTCTAGCAGAAACTGGCACTCAATTCACTGACAATTCTTCGGCTACTCGAATAATATCTTGATACGGTATAAACTCTGAGTCAATGTAGATCACTACGCCTTTTTCTGGAATTGAAAAAATCAAACAATTCCAGTTCATTTCATCCTTTATGACCAATGTAGCATCATAATTTTTTATTTTTATCTGTGAAACTTTGGCATCTTCCGTATCAACTGCCATACTATTATTTTCGGCTGTCGTTTCGGAAATATAGATGTTTCCATCAGTAGTATTTCGATAAAGTTTCCAAATACTAACAGAAGTATCTCCTTCTTCTGACAACTCAAAACCTTCCGGTAGCCAGTTTGGGGTTATCTGATAATTTTTAGATGTGCAATCTCCATCCCCCATATCAGCAAATGTAATGTCCGTATGGTCTTCACATATCTTAATGACGGTATTTATGACATTAGATCGCATCTCCGGGAAAGCCGCAAAAGCACACACTGCTGTTAATAGTACAAGCATGACTGCAACTGCAATGCGTTGGAACATGCGGAAACCGACGTGTCGCGCAGAGCGTCTGCTTTGGGCTGCAAAGGCTTTCCGGATAGTTTGTTCTCCTTTTTTTCTCACCTCTTCCGGCAGGGCGGCTGAGGGGTCATTATTCAGTTGCTTTTTCCATTCCAGCTGCTCCTGCCCTTCCTGATGTGCTACTTCGTCCATCAGGAGCGTAAACATTGCGTCTTCATAACGCTCCCACAGTTCATTCTGATCTGGTCTCACAAAATCCCCTCCTTCCACAGCAAAGCGTAGGTGGTGTTGCGGGTGGTGACCGCAATATACCCTGTCAGCTTTTGCTCACTCAGGTTCCGTAACCGCGGGATACACGATAATAGACGGAGCAGACTTTCCTGCACGATATCCTCCCACAAGTCTGTCCTTCGGCAAAACTTTTTTACGGTATACCAAATGAACCGACCATAGCGCTCGAACAACCAGCACATAAATTCTTTGTCTTCCAGCATAGCAAGCGTCCTTTCTTTCTGTGTCTCTATACCAGTAGACAGCTGCATGGCTGAAATGAATCCCATTTCCTCAACTTTTTTGCGAAATTCCCCTTTTCTCCCTTTTATTTTCCGAAAACATTGTTTTCTTCTAGCTTTCTTGCTATAATAGTTGTAACTTTTGATAAGTTAAGGAGATGAACCCAAAGCTTCCATGATCCCTATGATTATCATGGCCATTGAGGACGAAGATGATCGCTCGTTTATGGCCAATCTCTACGTGGACTATCAGCGTCTGATGTACAAAGTCATCACCTCGCACACAACGGATCCCTGGGACGCAGATGATATTTTTCAATCTACGCTTCCCAAATTGATCGATAAGCTGGCCGATCTACGCAGAATGTCAAAAGACAAATTGACAAACTATATCTATTCTACTTGTAAAAATACGGCCATCAATTACCTCCAGAAAAAAGGCGGCCTCAAGGAATTTTCTTTTGAGGATCTGTCTGCAACGGTCCCCGCAGAAGAAGACCCCCGGCTCCTTCTGGAAGAAAACGATGAAGATGTCGAAGCCCTTCACCGAGCTTGGAAACGGTTAGACCCACGCAGCCAATACCTTTTGGAGGCCCGGTATATTCTGAACAAATCCTTTGAAGAAATTGCGGCCGACATCAACATCCAACCGGACAGCGTCCGTGCCGCGCTCAGCCGCGCCCGAAAAAAGGCACGGAAACTGATCTTGGAAGAAAAGGCTTTATAATATTTATAATATAGGTTCTATCATAAAAATTGGGGTCAGGTGATAAACCTGGCCCCTTCATCATGCAAAAAAGCACCCAAACTGTTACGTTTGAGTGCTAAAAAATTGCAGAGGCTTGCAGAAAAAGATGCTTTGGGAAAGCTGAAAATTTTTAAATTCTATGAATTTTTATCGTCTTTGGATTGCACCTTTATCTTACATTTACCTTGATAATCCATTTTCCCTTTCGACTGCTACCTTCCCTTCCGAGAATCCCGCTTTCTTGCATTTTCCTAATACGATATTTTACAGTGTTTAGATTTGTATTCAGTTTCTCAGAAATTTCTTTTTGTGAGATAGATGGCTTCCCATCAATTAGTTGTAGAATCTCCTTTTCTGGCGAATCAGCCATCGCTTGAATCATCAATTGGGTAGCAGTTTGGGTGGTCGATTGGGTGGCAGTTTGGGTGGTCGATTGGGTGGTACCATCAACCATTAAATTTTCACCCAGAGGGACAATAATTTTAAAAATATCTCCCTCTATAAATTCCGGTTCTCTTCCCGAATAAAATCTGCTGTATTTAAACAGGTTTCTCACACCGGAGCCAAGTTGATCTGCATATCCTATATTACGAAAAAAGGATGCTATGATCGGATTTTTAGGATTTGGTTCTATTGTATCTGGCGTAAGGACTGCTTCCTGTGAAGCACGGTTCGCATTCTCAACGTACATGAGGGTCTTCTCAATCACGAATTTTGCTTGATATGTGCTAGTATATTCACGATGGATCAAGGTGTTTGCAATCATTTCACGAGTAATAATATTTCTTAAACTCTTCCGTTGATCCTGCTCCAAATAAAAGCGATCTGGGAGATGCTTTCGTCCGAAATCCATCAGTTGCTCATAACTTTCAACTAAGTTTGTTTTTATGATTTCTCGGTCATCATATCGTTCTGTGTCTATCCTACGCAGTATAGCATCTGTCACATATGCAGGCACCACATCTGCAATGACATCATCCTTGCCCAGTAACATGACAGCAGCTAAATTAAAGCCAGACGCACCAGTCACACGATCCATGCCGTACAAACGAGTACTCCTAAGCAATTCCTCATTTGACATACTGCTCCATGGATGAATTGACCCACTATTATTTGCCGCCATAGTCCGAAGCCTTGGAAGCAAATCTAGCCGTAAATCTTCCATTTTGACATATGGAAAAATCTTTTTTTCCGTAAAGACGTCCTGCTTTCGAATATACATTTGTGCTATCTGTGCTGTCGCAGTGACCTTTACATCAGCATCGTTCACACGATCATAAATTACTTTTTTGAAGCTGTGTACTTCTGCGCTTGGCGGAATGTGTATATGAATAATTGTCTTTCCTTCATAGGATAAAATTTCTGGTGCTAAATAAATTGTTGGGGAAAACATCGTCGGGTTACTAACACAGCTGATAAAATTCTTAACCATATCGGGAGCTGCTTTTTCTGGAAGGCCATTCACGGTTCCATCGTCCAACACACCCAGAAAAATATCTCCACCAAAACGATTCAAAAAAGAGCACACAGATTCGTAAACATCATTTTCAATGCCGTTTCCACATCGTTTGAATTCAACGGCAACAGTTTCTCCTATTTCCAGTATTGATTTTATATCCACATTAATCACCTTGTTTTTACGTTTTAATTCAATACCATAAGATATATTTGTACATTCACAGGCTCATTGCCCAATAGCCTGATGGATTCAAAAGCAATGCTATGTTTATATTTTATCATATCTTAGGCACTTTCGCAATCTGCTAATTAATGTGCTCCTCTCTAGCCACTTCCTCCCTTTCTCATTTTCTATTCCATATTCGTTTTATTTTTACTAGAACAGCAGAAACATTTCAATAAAATCATCAACTGCTACATGATATTATATTTTTATCTTTCCCTCACGCACCTCGCTCTCCCCCCGGAACTTCACCCGTATCGTCTCTCCGTCCACCACCGTGATCTTCTCGATCACCTGCCGGACCAGCTCATCGTCGAACTCCGTGTATCCCTGGGCGTGCTCTTGGATACAAGACCACATCTGCTGTCGCTGCGTTTCCTGCTCCCGCAGGTCGCTCTCCTTCTGTTTCGCCTCCTTCAGTTTTTGCTTGAGCGCCTGCTTCTCTTCCGTCAGCGCTTTCATTTTGGCGTTGAGTTCTGGATCATCCATATTCTCCAGCAGCAGGTCCAATAACTTCGTCTGTTTCTGTGTGACCTCTGTCAGCCGTTTCTGCCAGTCACTCAGGCTGTTCCCATCTGCGGACCTGGGCTGCCTGACTTTCTCTGCGATGCTCAGAACGGTCGGGCAGACCTCCTCCTGCACAGCAGCCAGCTCATTCATCGCAGACAAGATCGCCGCATGCAGTTTCCCTTCGTCTAGCGTTGGGGAATGATGGCAATACCGCGTCCCAAATTCCAGCCGGGACACACAGCGCCAGACGATCCGCTTCTTCCCCTTCTTGGCCCAGGTCACACGCTTATAGGGCGTTCCACATTCCCCGCACACCAGCAGCTCCGTCAGGGCATACTTGCCGGAGTATTTCCCCCGCTCTGTCTTGCCGTGCTTCTGCATCACCTTTCGCTTGCTGGAGCGCCGCTTCATTTCTTCCTGCACCTGAGCAAAGATTTCTCGCGGGATGATCGCCGGGTGGTTGTTCTCCACATAGTACATAGGCAATTCCCCACGATTTTGCTTGACCCGCTTGCTGATGCAGTCTGTGATATAGGTTTTTTGCAGCAGGGCATCCCCAATGTACTTTTCATTCCGAAGAATGTTCCTGATCCCTTGGTGCGACCATCGAAGCAAGCCATGGGTAGTCAGGATATGCTCTGCCTCCAGCTCTTGCTTGATCTGTGGCAGACTGCACCCATCCAGGTAACGCTGATAGATTTTTCGGACGATCTTTGCTTCCTCCGGTACGATCTCCGGCTGTCCATCCGGGCCTTTTCGGTACCCCATCACATTCTGGAAATGAACCTTTCCAGACTCCATTCCCTTCCGGATACCCCAGGAAACATTTTTGCTGAGGGATTCCGACTCCGCTTGGGCAAAGCCACTGAATAATGTGATGAGAAATTCGCTGGATTCCGTCAGCGTGTTAATGTTCTCTTTTTCAAAGAATACCCCAATGCCCAGTCCCTTCAGCATCCGTACCGTCTCCAGACAGTCCACCGTGTTTCGGGCGAAGCGGGACAAGGACTTCGTGATGATCATGTCGATCCGTCCCCGCTTGCAGGCGGTCAGCATCTTATTAAACTCCGTCCGCTTTTTTCGGCTGGTCCCTGAGATGCCCTCGTCCGCATACAGCCCCGCCATTTCCCAATCCGGTGTCTCTTCGATCTTTTGGAGGTAATATCCCTTCTGCGCTTCATAACTGTTGAGCTGCTCCTCACTGTCAGTGGACACCCGGCAGTACGCCGCTACGCGCTTCTTCTCTCCGGCAGCCTGGGCCGTTCCTGTGGTTCTTGTGGCCGGGATCACTCGTACCCGCCGTTCCAATGTTTCTGTTATCATACCTGTTCTCTCCATCAAAGCGTGATTTTAGAGCACACGATTCCCGTGTCCTTCCACAAGAGCATATCACACCCACTTCCCAGTGGGAAGCATCCTCATTCCAGCGTAGGACAGCAGGCATATCTGGCTGAGATCGCTTGTAAGATCAAGGCCAAGATTTCCTCTGGGTCTTCTGGAGCTTCCATTGCTCGGTCGATTGCATTCTGTAAATAAGACACCCGTTCAAAGGGTTTATCCGTTTGATATTCCTGGAGATTTTGTCTACAAGCGGTTGCTCTTAGCCTTTGTCGAGAACGTGACTGACTGCCCCTGTGACTGCGTGCCGTCTTGTTTTTGATCTGCTCTTGTATTGCCTGAAATGTTCGCTGGTCGATCAATGGAGGGTAATCTTTCTCTCCTGTATAGCGTACTTCTTCTAATACCCGTTTGACCTTATGTTTATTCCAGCGTGGGGCTTCCAAGCTGAATGGTATTCCTTCCTGGTTCAGTTCCTCCGAAATGCTTTGGTAGGAACCCCCAGCATGATACCTTTCAAACACTTGCTGAACGACAGCCTGTTCCTCTGCCACAATTTCTAAAACCCCGTTTTGGATCTGGTAGCCATATAATATACTTCGCTTATTCATCGTCCGATTCCTCCCAACTGTTCCGTCAGCTCGATTCCACCAGGTAGACAGAATCGAATACGCTGGGGTGTTTCTGCGACGATTTTTTCCACAAGGCTGTTGAAAAACTGTTCCTCTATCTCCTCTATCATCTCTGGCCCGTCTTGTATTAGCTCTGCTACTTTTCGCAAGGATTCCATTTTCTCCCAGATTATCTGACTCCTTTGATTTTGTTTACGCTGCTCTTGTAGCTTTGATAACTTTGCGCTGATCTCATTGGACCGAGCGATATAAGCATCTGCGTCCAGCAGATCAGAGGTATATAATTTACTGAGTTTATAGTTTTTCTCCATCAATTCAGCGATTTCTTGGTAAAGTTTCTTCTGCATAGGATCCGCCTGTTTTAGCGCCTCGTCTAAGTCATGTAGCTGTTTTTGCGCTGGTTTCAGAATTTCTTTTTCATGGCATTTCAGTTTTTGATACATCCGTTGAAACGCCTCATATAAGCAGCGCTCTTTAATCCTGCCCATCTCACAGAAGCTACTCTTTTTATCATGGTTCCTGCACACCCAGCAAGTATATCCTGACGCTGTACTCCTGCGTGTAAAAATCGAACCACACTTCCCGCAAATGATTTTTCGAGAGAACAAGTGTGGCCGATACGACCTCGTTTTGTTCTCTGCTCTGCGCTTGAACAGCTCCTGTACACGAGCAAAGTCCTCGCGTGAAACGATTCCCGGATGAGAATTTTCTACATAGTACTGCTCTCGCTGCCCGGAATTTTCCTTTCTGACAAATGGAAAACAATCCATAGAATACGTCTTCTGGCAGAGTGTATCCCCTACATTCTTCTCATTTTTCAAAATGTACTGCACAGAGTTATAGCTCCATGCCTCATTGCCTGCTCCAGACGGAACGCCCTTTCGGGTCAGTTCATCTGCAATCTTTCTACTACTCCACCCGGCTAGATATTGTCCAAAAATCCACTGAACCGTTTTAGCTTGCTCCGGGTCTATTCTTAGTTCTTTTCCACACAGGGTATAGCCGTATGGTGCATGGCAAGTGATGAATTCTCCCTTTGCCATTCTTCGTTGGTAGCTCATTCTTTGGTTTTGGGAGATCGAAATGGATTCCTGCTGGGCCAGAGAACCAGAAACGCTCACCATGAGTTCCGTGGTGAGCGTTCCTGTGTCGATATTCTCTTTTTCAAACTTAACCGTAACGCCCAGCTTGGCAAGCTCCCGTAGAGCTGTCAGGCAGTCTTTGGTGTTGCGGGAAAATCGGGAGATGGACTTGACCAAGATCCGATCGATCTTTCCTCTTCGGCAGTCTGCCATCATCCGCTGAAACTCCGTGCGCTGCTCGATCCGGGTGCCGGTCAATCCCTCATCAGCGTAGATGTCTACCAACTCCCAGCCGTCTTGCTGGCTGATGTACTCTGTGTAGCTGCGAATCTGCGTCGCGTAAGAGTGCAGCTGATCCGCCGAATCGGAACTGACCCGGCAGTACGCCGCCACACGGAGGCGTTCCGGCCGCTTTGTCCTGGGCGGGATGACTTTTACAGTCGCCATAGCTCACTTCTCCTTTTCATTGATTTGGCAACACCCAAGCTACCACAACCCAGGAGAAATAGCCAGCTCGATCCCCGAACAGCTCCCAATATATCACTATTATTCGCTAAAGTTGACCAACCACTTCGGGGTCAAAGTCACCTCGACGATAGAAATATGTAATCATATCCACAAATCGGTGCAACTTGCCATCGTGCTCCCAAATATATTCAGAAAGAATGTACTCTTTTCCGCAATACTCAGCCATCTCACAGCACGCCTTATATTGATTCTTCCGTGCGTCGATCAACGCATAATCGTTCAAGTTCAAGGATTGAATCGTGACTTTCCCTTCATCTGTAACCCCTTCTATACGGCCATCAGGGAAAAATCGAAAGTGCTCCTCACAATCTTCCTGAAGTGGTGAAATAAAGTTTTCTGAATCTTCCGTATCACCCTTCCTCATACCGCAAGTGCTTTTTGTCAGGCAAGATGCCAGCAAGTTATCGTAATCCATCGAAAGCTGCGGGAAATGATGCCTGGGCTTAATATGCTCTGTGTGTGATTTCTCCAAATCGATAGATCGGCAGCAATAACAGCAAATTTTTCGTTGATGGGTCACCATGTGTTCTCGAATCTTTTGCCGAACTGATTTTCCTTCATTGGTGTTATCCAACTGATCATAATGGATCCCAGGATGCGTCCTGACAAACTTGACCCAAAATTCAGGTGTCTCATCCTTGATGATTTTTCGCATACAATATCCTGCCTCTTTTCAGACGGCCTTCCAGTTCAATAACCGCAGAATGATTGGATCCTACAATAGTTCTTACCACAGAAATCAAATTTTCTGCTTCATTAAACTGGCCATTTTCAATTGCTTCGGTCACTCTATCCAACAGCTTTTGGAATTTTGGATTTTTAGACCGTGTCTTCATATATTCTTCCAGAATATAATTGGAATCAAATCCATCCATTCGTTCCATTGTCTCCACAGCCACCTGATTCTCTTCCTCTGTCGAAAGCATGATGAGGTTGAAGGTATCATTCACTTCTCCCAGTATCTGCGGGGAGTGTGTGGTCACGATAAACTGAACATTGGGGAATGTTTTGCAAAGCGTAGGCAGGATGATCCTCTGCCAGGATGGATGCATATGGAGTTCGATCTCATCGATCAAAACGATCCCCTGACCCGCCAAGGGATCAGGCAGATCTTGATTGGCCAACGCCATTCTACGCGCCAAGTCTCCCAGCAAAGCAAGGGTGCATTTCTCCCCATCAGAGAGCTGATCAACACTATACTCTGTGCCATTTTTCGTAACGGACAGCCGCAGAGGATTCCGTTTCACTTGTAAATTTCGAAACTCCGGCAGCATCGCTTGCACAGCTCTGCGGACACACTCTAATAAAGCGTCCCGGTACTGCAAGTCTTGCCGCTCCCGAATGATCTCCGCTTCGTAGTCTTCCTGGTTCCTGAACCACTCAAAGAATGTGCGATAGTCAAGTTCATTCTCCATGGCTCTTTCTAACGCCGTCCATTTGGAAAACTCATGTTTTTTCCGAATACGCAGAGGAATATCTAACACAGCTCGGTTTGTCCCATAATTGACAAAAATAGGGATACTCTGATTTTCTTCTTCGTACAGCGCCAGGTAACGCTCCAAAAATGCGTCATATAGTTTTTTATTGGCTTCCACTGACGCTCCCTTGCCAGGGCGGGCTTTTGTATATGCTTTTCTCAGCGAGAAAACTTCTCCACCAAGCTCAAAGTCTCCTGAGATCTCAAGCCGCGTTGTACCAGCATGGACCAACGCAGCATCCAGAGACTTAAATGCAGCTCCTTGTGCTGGATTCAAACGGTATACCCAATTCCAGCAAAGGTAATTGATCGCGGAAAGGATCGAGGTTTTCCCTGTACCATTGACACCAAAAATAACCGTAGATTTCCCATCCAGGTCAAAGCTGTTTGTCCGAAACCCCTTAAAGTTTTGCAAGTTTAAATTCAGTATTTTCATTGCAACACCTCCCGCACGTATAGTGTAACCAAAATACTTAGAAGCTTACAGAGTCTACTTCCACGTTATCAAAATATAAGTATAGATATTCTAACACGCTTTTGATTTGGGTGCAACCGGAACGCCGAACAACAAAGATACCATTTTGAATGTCTCACAGACAATATTTCACTTCTATCAACTGCTTGGCATACTCCCCTTCTTGGGTCGTAAGCAACCCGGCCCGCACCAGTTCCTCCAGCAACTCCAACGCCAGTTGATACTGCAGCCTCTCTTTTGCCCTTGTCACATCAACACCTCAAAGTAACTTTCCGGCTTCCAAGTCCGCAGGAATTTTGTGACCATCCGCAAGCTGCTGGTCGTCCGCATTTCTGGCAGGGCTTGTTTTGTCGCTTGCGCATAGCGTCTCCCCTGCCCAGCTCGATCATCCAAAATCGCAATGACGCAGGTATCTTGCTCCGTGCGAATAGCCCGACCAAACCCTTGCCGCAGTTTGATCTGCATTTCCGGCACAGCCACCGCCTCCAGAAAGGCGGGCAGAGAAGGATACTGTTCCTGTTCTTTCTCTTTCAAAGCATCCGGGTACGCAAACGGCAGGCGCGGGATGATGAGCAGCGAGACGCAATCTCCCGGAAAATCGATCCCCTCCCAGGCTGCTCCCGTTGCCAGGAGCACACTGCCCGGTGTTGCCCGAAACTCTTCCAGGATATGCACTGCGTTCCGCCCCAAAGTAAAGAGTGGGACCCGAAGTATTTCTTTTTGCAGCCGGTCTTTGACCGCTGACATCGCCGCATAAGATGTGAACAACACCAGTGCATGACCATACGACGCCTTGAGCAGGTCCATGATCTCTGCCGTCAGTTCATCGAAATACTCCTCCTCCTGTCCCGCCCGTTGTTTCGGTGGAAATAAAGGCAGATAGCGCAGGCAATGCTCGTGGTAGTCAAAAGGAGAATGGGCAACGGATTCCTGCACCCGACACTCTTCCCGCAGACCCACTTGGGTCCGATAGCGCTGAAAATCATTTCCTACCGCCAATGTCCCGGAGGTCAACACAAATGAACATTCTGTCCGCCATAACGTCTGGCGCAGTTTTGCTGTCAGGTCAGCAGGCGTCGCACAAAGCATCGTCCCGCCGCTCTCGTCTTCCGCTAGATAAAACAGCATCTCCGAATCGTTCCGGCTAAACAATGCCACCGCAGAGGCAAGGGTGTCCATCCGTTTCCGTCCTGGACTTGGGAGAAGCTTCCCTACCTGCCGCTGCACGATGGGCATAGATCGGGTCAGCGGGGCCAATAAGCGAAGGGATTCCTCCAAAGCTTCTGTCTCCTCCCTGGGCTGGGCCAGTTTTTCCAGCAGTGGCTTCGCCGTTTGCTCCAACGTCTCCGCTGCCAGCAGGTATTTTGCGTTTTGAAGCTCTTCGATCAGCTCTTGGATCTGGCCAGCTGTCAGCATCACGCCAAACATCTGTCGTGCCGTTTCCGGCAGCTTGTGGGCCTCATCCAGGATGGCAATGGAATGGGGCGGAAAAATTGGACGCTTCCCCTGCTCCCGATGGATGGCATCCGCCAGGAACAGATTGTGATTGCAGATCTGAAACAGGAACTGCTCTGTCTCACAACCATGTAAAAAGCGTTGATAGCGGCAGTCCTCTCGATCACAATGACAGACCTGTGGCACACAGACCCGCTCCTTATTATAATGACTTAGATGCGCCACTCGGTCCATATCCATGGACTCCCGCAGTGCTTCCAATGCCGCCAGTGCTTTCGCATTTTTCTTTGCTCCGCTGACCTGATGTAGGCGTTTTTCCAGGAGTTTATCGCAGACATAGTGACTTTTTCCTTTTCGGACAACGGCTTGCAGCGGGGCATCGATAAGTCCGGCAAGCAGCAAAGCATGGGAGAGCTTTGGCAGATACTCTTCCTGTACTGCGCTTTGCAGGGCAATACTGGAGGTCGAGATCAGGATCGGTTGAAAAGGCTTTGTGCCGCGACACCGGTCCGCAACAGCCCCGGCCACTAAGTAGGCGTAGGTCTTGCCGATCCCGGTCCCGGCGTCACACAGGGCGATCTTGCCGCCCAACATGGCCTCTAGCATCTCGTGACTGAGCTTGATCTGTGCCGGTCGTTCCGCCATGCCATAGTTGGGTAAGATCTCTTGAAAAATATGGTCGATCATTTCATGCGCTTCCTGTTCATATTGATTGGTATTCATCCGTAACTTCCCTTCTTAATTTGATCCCCCACCGTATTTGCAGCACGCGCCCCGGTGGGGTCGGGAACAGTACGAACAAGGTCTGGCGGACCTTCACGGGCGTTTTCCCAAAGTCTCTACTGCTTTCAACTCAGGGGCAGCCCAGCCTTTCTAGTCGGCTCATACATGGTGTTTCATAATCCAGAACAAGATCATTGCAGACAGCGCTGCCAACGCTGTCCCGCCGCAGGTGGTATCGCTCGCTGGGGCAGGGAAACTTCCCCGCTCCAGGTCGTGGCGCACGCTGTGTGGATCGCTCGTTTGTTCCGGCGTGTGGTCCGTACTGCTGATATCTATTTTTCAAGGAGCCGTAAGGGGGAGCGCTCTACATCCCCTCACTTCTCTTCCCGAATTTACGACGGATGGATAACAGATTTTCAAAAGTTTTAGTTTTGCCAAACTTTAAATAGTGTCTACACAAGCTCAGGTCAAAACAGTACACCAAATAGCAATGCAACGAATTTGCACAGCAGCCAGAAAAGATGTTGTAGTTTTTGCATATCGAGTAGCAATGCCTCGCCAACGTTTCAGGTGCAAAAAAGCATTTTCCACCAGATGACGAAGCCGATACAAGTAACGGTCATACTCCCGCTGCTGCTTGCGATTTCGTTTAGCCGGAATGACGATATTCATTCCAGCATCAGCGGCATAAGCAATGATTTGATTGGTGTCATACCCACGATCGGCCAGTAATGTTTCCGCCGATATTCCATCAA